>ENA-OUOG01000839-OUOG01000839.1-marine-metagenome-genome-assembly--contig:-NODE-839-length-38442-cov-4.524462_pt1 | contig 38442 bp, 63 predicted proteins | sample MGYA00248635_ERZ508505 | MGnify/ENA primary metagenome ERZ508505 (study PRJEB26176, sample SAMN06267871) | marine metagenome | isolation source: Saanich Inlet, British Columbia, Canada | place: Pacific... | reverse complement strand
AGAAAACTATACGGTAAACCTAACGGCTACTAATGCTGGTGGTTCGGATAGTACGTCGTTTATGAATAACGTAGCGAGCAATGCGCTTGAAGCGGTACACTTTGAATATGACCCATATTTATATGCGGATGCCAACAATGGCGGAACACAAGTTCCAACAACATTTGGTTCACCAACATATAATTCTGCTGGATATTACGCCTTCGACGGTACAGATGATGCGTTTTACTATGATTATGATAGCGGAATAAACGATGCTACTGGTGCGATTGAAGCGTTTATTGATTGGGATAACTCTCAAGATGGAATTGTATTTAGTTTTGGTAGAGATGACACATCCTCTTATAGAGGGCAAATAGTTTTAAGGTCTTCAGATAATACAATCAGATTCGTACTTCGTGAAGCAACGAGCAGCGAACAAATCCAGTTAAATTGGAACTTTGCTGGAACAAGCGGCAAGTATCACATTGTGATAAACAAAACGGCAGATGGCGGTTCATCACCGTCGTACAATTACGAAATGTACATCAATGGCGTTTCACAAGGCAATGCCGATAGCGATACAGGCACAGCAACTCAGGGATATTGGTTCGATGACACAAGTGGATTTACGCCTTACAACTTAATAGTCGGAGCAAGGCTTATAAACAATATCACGTTGCCAGAAACAGAAATCATCGGCGATATTTATCGAGCCGCCGTTTACCAAGACGCATTAAGCGCAACAAGAATTTCAGAAAACTATAATTGGTTACTAGAACGATGACAACAAATTGGAACTGCACAATCATTGACGTAATGCCAGAGCATACGGATGAATTAGGAAACACAAGACAGAACGTAATTAAGCGTATTTGGTGGCTATGTGAAGCGCACGGAGAAATGGAAGCTACCGAGATTAAAGGCTACACGAATTTAGATATTAGCGACCTAAGCAACTACGAGTCAATCGAAACAATGACAAAGGCTCAATTAGAGGCTTGGGCATTGGCGAATATGACCGAGCCCGAGAAGTCGGCTATACTTGCAGAAGCACAATCGCATTTGGATGATTTAGAGGCGGGTGTGATCCGTGAAACCATTGAAACGTATTCGGCACGGTAAAATTACTAAAACGCCCCAATTCGTAAATATAACCAAAAAGCAAATGAAGCCAGTTTACGCAATATCAATAGATACGGATGACTTCTCTGATGAAGGGTTGTTCACTACCTCTATTGTAGAAAAGCCAGCAATAAAGAGCTCAGTTGTTTATATGTCAGAACAAGATGTCGCTTCAGATACATACAAGTTTAACGAAGAGAAGGGAGAGATTGTAGGTGCAATCCTCATCCCCAATATGCTCATCCCTAGAAAGAATGAACAGCTTGGTGAATACTTCGTAACCTTCTCTGAGCAAACCATTAGAGATATCCAGTACAAGGCATCTAAAGACAACACATTCAATATCTTTAATATCGGTCACGACATCAGCACAGATGAGGTGTTCCTTTTAGAGACTTGGATTAAAGAGTCCGATAACGACAAGAGCTCCGACTACGGCTTTTCTGACCTTCCTGTCGGGACTCTGTTCTATAAGGCTAAAGTAGAGAGCGAAGATATAAAAACTAAAATCAAGGACGGTGAGCTTAATGGCTTCAGCGTTGAAATCAAGGCATCATTAGTGCCTATTAAAACAGAGAAAATGAGTGATAACACAGAGTTATTGTCGGCTATTGCTAACCTAACGCAAGCCGTAGAGAAGTTAACTAATCAAGAGCCAGCTCCAGAGCCAGCTCCAGAGCCAACCCTAGAGCCGGTAGTAGAGCTTTCAGAAGAAGCTCCAGAAGCGACTCCAGAAGAGACTCCAGAAGAGACTCCAGAAGCCGTTACAGAGGAGTTGTCCCGCATCGAGAACTTTGCAGAAGGAGTAGAGAGTGCTCTACAATCCGTAGTTGGGACTAAGGACGGATACTACACCGTATATGTTTCCGTTAGCGAAGGAAAGGTCGCTTACGCAGACCTATCATCTAATCACTACGAGCAGTTAATGCAAGAGCAAGTGCACTTATCAGAAGAGCCAGAAGCGATCGAGGCTTTAGCCGCTGAAGAGCTGTTATCAGAGCAGGTAGAAGTAGAAGAGTCTCTATCCGAAGAGCCTTTAGACGTCTCAAGAACTGTTGAAGCATTCAGCTCTATCGTTGATGCAACCATCAGTAAGTATCTTTAATTCGTAAATATAACCAAAAACAATAAATTATTATGGCTGACGTAACACTCGGTAAGAAAGCAAATTTGTCCCGTGTAGGCGCGGCTGAACAAATTGAAGTATTAAACGGAACTGACTCTGTAAAGTTAGTATTCGTAGATGATTATAGCAAACTAGGATTGCAAGTAACAACTGACGCTGGTGCAGTTACTGTTTATGAAGTAGCTATCGCAGCGCGTGCTTAATAACTGAAATTTAACAAAAGAAAATATATATATAAAATGGGTGTAACAGTAGCAGCGAATTTGGAATGGGGAAATAGAACCCCAGACTTGTTCATCGACCAGATTGTAAAGAATACTCGTGTACTTGACGGTATGACGATTATCGACCGAGTAAAGAGTAAAGTAGAAGTTCCTAAATTTAGCGCAGCTATCTCTTATGGATCTGACTTATGTACATTCGATCCTCAATCCACGGCTGGAATTGATGAGAAAGATATGGCAGTGTCCACGTTCAAGTGGGACTTTATCAACTGTAAGAACGTATTAGAGACGGAGTACCGCTCTAAAATGCTTCGTAAAGGTCAGTTGAATGAGCAAACAATGGATCAGGACTTTGCTGACTGGTTGTTTGACTACTTCCGTAAGTTAGTACAAGAGAAGGTTCTTTTAGTAGCTGGAGCAGAGATTGTAGATGAAATCGAGAACGGTGTTGATGCCGCTGATGTTCTTACTACAACCATCAACGCAATTACTAAATCAACAGTATATGCTGAACTAGAGACTGTTTATAACGCATTCTCAGCGGATATGTTAGCAGCAGCTTATGGCGATGCTGACCGCGAAATGAAACCAGTATTCTACATCGGAACCGCTGCGATGCAAGCCTTCCAATTAGCTCGCGCTGACAAGTTTACTACCGAGCCTATCGGTGTAGATGCAGGCGTTATCGGAACCTATATGGGAATGGAAGTACGTCACTTCGCTTCTTTGCCAGTGAATACAATTATCGCTACTCCTCCTCGTAACTTGGTTATGTTGACTGACGAGTACAGCGATACTTTATCTATTCAGACTGAGTACGACGCCAAAGTGAACTCTCGCCTTATCTGGGGTCAGTTCAAGTTAGGATTTGATTTCTTGAATCCTTTCCACTTGGTTTACGGAACCACAGCCTAATTAAAACAATACAGGGGAGTTCATTAATACGGACTCCCCTTAACTAAATAAAACAAAAAATTATGGGATGTACACCCGCAAGTGCACTACAAGGAATTACCTACGACTGTGATGTCCCTACTGGAGGGATTAAGCGCATTTTCGTTGGTTATCTCTCTGCTGACGGAACTAATGCATTTGGATTTGCTGAGAACGATGCCGCGCTAACTGACGGATCTGTTCTTGATTTGATTAATGCAGAGATTACTCCAGATACATTACTTGGAAGTGCTGGAACATATGCCGTTCCTACAGGAACTACCATTGCCGGCACTGGATCAGGTGCTAACGTATTCTTTGAATTAGAGTTCAACCGTAAGGATGGCTTCTCTAACTTTACCGATGTTAAGACAGTTAACGCTGACGGATCAGTAGAGGCGGTTCCATCTGTTGTCGTTGAGATCCCTAAGATGTCGTTTGACAAGCACCCAGAGCTTCTTCGTATGACTAAAGGTAATGTTGAGTTAGTAGCTGGTATCGAAACTGCTGCTGGAACTTACCACATCGTAGGATGCGACTTTGGTCTTTATGCTGGAACTCTTGACGGAGCTTCTGGAACTGGACGTACTGAAAAGAACCGCTGGCAGCTTACGTTGACTGGTTCTGAATCTGAGATTGCAGTTAACGTAGAGACTTTAGCTAGTTTCAACTCTATTATGTCTGTTGCCTTAGCATAAGACTTCACACATAAACAACCAAGAAGGGGCTCTCATTTGGGAGCCCTTTTCTTTTGCCAAATTCGTAAATATAATAAAAGCCGATATATGCGTGTTTTAACAAAGGACTCAGCCAATAATAAACTATCTTTCGTTAAAGATAGCGGTTGGGTTGTGGATTCATTCGACATCTCCTTTGCAAAAACGGTTGGTGACACTACGTTATCTTTAGTTGGGCTTCAAGACGAGCTTTCGCTTGCTGATTGTACGCCATTTATCATTCTACCTATTGACCTATTAGCGAATAGCATTCCGTCAGGTGAGTATGTAGTTGATTTAACGTATAATTCAGAGGTGCAAGAGTCCTTGCTGGTTCAAGTAGAGGAGGCAGAGCCATCTCCCGTTGGCGGTGATACGATATATGGAAGCGTAATTGTTTTATAATGAAATTAGGTGAATTTGTATCAGGAGTCGTAGAACGCTTTTCTACGTCCTATACCTCTGGCACTACCGTATCCTCTGCTTCAGCAGCCTCAACTCCAAGCAACCCTATAGCTATGGCAGTGGAGAGCTTGAATGGCAAGTACAAGACAGCTTGGGCAGATAACTACGAGTATGTAAAGTTCGGGAACTCAGATGACGTTCCAGAGATTTTAGACAAGATGAAGTTGCAATCTCCAACTCATTCGGGTATCTTAAATAAGAAATCCAAGATGATGTCTGGCAACAAACTCATCTACCAAGAGACGAAGATAAAGTCGGGCGAGAAGGCTCGATTTAATGCCTTCTACAAGTACTGCGGTGGAGAGACTAAGGGAGTGCGTAGCTTTGTTATTGACTTCAGTAACAGCTACCAGACCTACGGTGCTGTGCCTATCTTACTTAAATTCAATAAATCAGGTCGCCTTGTTACGATGAAGGTGCTGCCTGTAAACTCGGTAAGAGCTTCCCTGCCCAATACGAGCGGTGTAGTGGACTCATACATTGTACGAAGAACTTTCCAACGCAGAGCTATAAATGAGCCAGACAATAAGCCAAGAAAGGTATCCGCATACAGAAGAAACAACACCGCCACAGAGCAGTTACTTTATATCGTTAATCCGTACTCTGGTAATCCTATCTACGGACTACCAAATTACCTATCTGCCTATTACTTCATCTCTTCTGATTATGAATTTGGTCGGCATATAGAGAACTCGGTAAAGAACGGATTTACGCCAAAGGTTCTTGCCTCTATGATTGGTCGTAATATGACCGAAGAGCAGAAGGAAGTGGAGTATGACCACTTCAAGAATAGCTTTACGGGCAACGATGCTGACTCATTTATCCTGTCTTGGGTGAAGAAGAAAGAGGATGCTCCCGACTTCAAGGTATTGGATGTCGCTAACTTAGACCGTACTATTGATGTACTGGCTCGTTTAAATGACGCTAAGATACTTACAGCCCACTCAGTAACCTCACCTACCTTATTTGGTATTCAAGTCGCTGGTAAGCTAGGAGGCACGGGTACAGAGATGGTAACAGCTTACGACACCTTCAGAGCCACAGAGACGCTACCCGATAGAGAGGTTATGATGACCGCTCTAAACGACATAATGGCTATCAGTGGTTATGGAGAGGTAGATTTTGAGATTGAGGATATTAATATCACTCCAAACGGAGCCAATGGATTGCACGATCCAGAGGTCGCTGTGAGCGAAAATAGTACACTATAATGGGTTGCATTCCAGCAAATGTCATAAGTTCGATAGACCCCTCTTGCGGATACGACAAGGGCGGAATTACTAGGGTATGGGTGTCCTTGCTTGAGGGTAATGGCGTTGATGTATTTGGATGGGTTGACGGATATACTGGATATTCATTCGTAGAGGATGGAGCTACGGATACAAGACACCTCGATATGGATTCAATCGCTTTGACTCCAGAGGCGGCAGCAGCTCTTGGGTCTGATGCTACTACATTCGCAGAGATAGGCATAAACAAGAATGGAACCAGCAGCTCTTTTACAGAGTCTATGGAGGCTACTAACGGGTATGGACTATTTGATATCTCCATAGAGTGCGAGATACCTAATATGAACATTAAGTCTAACCCTACGGTGGCTAAGATGTCTAATCCAAGATACGAATATGTGGCTATAATAGAGACGAGGGCAAGAGACAGCGAATTTAGATCAACGTACCACTTCGTAGGAAGAGATGGTGGTTTAAGTTTTGAGAAGGTCACTGGAGAAACTGGGTCAGAAAAGAGCTCTAAGAATAGATATCTTATGACGCTGAAAGGGCTTGAGCCAGAGCTTTCATATATAGTAAAGACCGATAGCAGCTTTAGCTATGGGTTGCTACCTGCCCCTATCGCAATTATAGACCCTAACTCGGATATATCTACTTCCGTATTAGTATCTGCTGACTTTGTAGCGGATAAAACGTCTGTATTTGAGGGGGATAAGGTTTCATTCACAGACCTATCTACTGCTTCGCCCAACTCCTGGAATTGGAACTTTGGGGATGGCAATACTTCTACTACTCAGAATGGAGCTAACACCTATGCTTCGGCTGGAAGTTATGACGTAAGTTTGGCTGCCTCTAATGACTACACGATAGACACAGAGATTAAAGCCTCGTATATCAATGTAGCGGCTAAGAACTTTGTTCAGATAGGGACTTGGTCACAGCCTTCCGTAAACTCTTTAGCGTCTATAAACTCCTCTCCTCTCCAACGCATTGAATTAGATTTGGATGGCGGTAGTATATATGGTAATGATGGAGTCGCACAGAACTTAGTTGCGAACTTTTCTGATAGCAGCGGTTCTGGAGATGCCTTTCTATGGGCTCCTAATCCATCTAACCTAACTATCTTTACTTCGGTAGGGGATTGTATTACCGTAGATTTGGATGCCGTTGCAAGTACTTATACTGGGCTACAATCTATATATTCCGACTATGCTACGGGGAGTATCTCCTGCCTGAATAACATAGGCGGGGCATTAGTAGTAGATACAGACTTTGACGGGGCAATAGACTTTGATTTATGGGATAGCTCGGTAAGCTACGGGAATCTATCCTTTAGAAACGGAGCGTTCACCTCAACCTTGCCAAGCTGGGCTGGAGATATACCCACACTTTTTTCATTGGAGATAAGACCTGATGTTCTTATGAATCAGGCAGACGTAGACGTCTTGCTAGTTAAACTATCGGAAGCCAACTGGTCTACTCAGCTTGGAAAGAATGTAAAGATTTTGGGAAGCTCAGAGCCACCATCTGCTGGGGGTGCCGGTGCAATAGCCCTACTTAATTCTCTTGGCGTAACTGTAACAACAAACTAAAATGGGAGTAATAAGAACCTTATGGATTGATGACTCGTACTTTGACGAGAACTTTCCCCTACCATCTAATATCGAGAGACGCAATATGCTCTCTACAATCAAGATAAGTCAATCAACCAGCTTGACCGACCTTCTTGGGCTGTGCTTGTATGAAAATATTGAGCAGAAGATTATTGACGGGACTCTTGATGCTGACGAGACTGAATTGGTGGAGATGTGTAAGCAAGTTCTTGTTTACTATACCGCTATCGAGCTTATTGAGTTTGTTCGTTCTGAGAAAGGGCTGACGACTGAAGAGGGCGGAAGAGACCCATTAGCTCAATCAGCCTCTGAAAAATCAATCTATTGGGAAATCCGTATAGCCAGATTCATAAAGAATACAGAAGCATTATACCTTATAGCCACTGCTGACGGATGCGAGTCTGAAGATAAATTTAACGAGGAGCAGACAGGTTCATCCTCTGGAGTGTATTACCCAAGTGGGAACTTAAACGAGAGCGGAGACTGCGAACACGGATTCTATATATACAGAAATTAATATGAGTGAATTTGAAGAGAGCGAGAGCTTTAAGAACTGGACGAAGCAGTTAGAAGAAAAAGAACAACCTAAAAGAGATTTAACCTGCGAGCTTGGTGAAGAATGCGAGAACTGCGGTAGCTAAAAAATAGCAAAATGGAAACAACAACAAAAACAACAAGATACGCAATCGTTAAGGAGGTCAAGTAAATGACAATAAAGAAACTAACCACCGAAGAAGTCGAGATGATTCTTGACCGCGACGACACAATTATGTCGCTTTTAGACGGGTGCGAAGTACTTATATCTATCGTCGATATGTACGGGCATTTGGTTCGCGTGAATCAAAAGTTCACAGAGGTGCTTGGGTACACTAAAGAAGAACTAGCGGGTGAAAACTACTTCCAAATCATTCACGAAGATGACGTAAAAAGAACGCTTGCTATTTGGGACAAGTTATTATCGGAAGAGGTTCAATCAACTGGCTTAGAAGGATTCAGCAATAGGTATATATGCAAAGACGGAAGGGCGGCTAAATTAGAATGGCACGCCAACACAAAATCTATTAAAGGACTTGCGATTAGCTTCGCTATATTCAGAGGGTATGAGCAAAATTGAAATAGACGACACAATCGACCCAAACTCTTGGACGACTAAGGAATTAGTTAAATACTTGTATCGTGAGATGCAAGAAATCCACAAGAATCAACAAGAAATGATTAAGTTTATTGAAGAACAACAGCGCAAAGACCAAGCCCAAAAAGCGGTGAACCGCGCGCTTATTGCTATCGGTAGTGCCGTAGGCGCGATAGCGGGTTTTGTAATTAAACACATATTTGGACAATGAAAGGAAAAACAGCAGGCTTAATCGGTGGTGGTGTATTTGCCGTAGTTACTTGGTTTACTGCGGCAGAATTTGCAAGCCCCGACTTAAAGGATAGCGGCTATGAGATGGACTCTACGTTTGTTTATATGCTGGATTCGGCTAGAACGATTGCGGGCATACCGTTTGAAATTAACTCGGGCTATCGTAGTACAGCCCACAATAAGTTAGTTGGTGGGGTTAGTAATTCAGCACATACAGAAGGCTTTGCGGCAGATATTAAAGTTAAAAATAGTAATGAAAGGAAAATTATATTATCGGCTTTACAGAAGGCGGGTTTTAACCGATTTGGAATCGGTCGTACTTTTATCCACGTGGATAATCACCCTACTAAGCCTGCTGATGTTATATGGCTCTACTAAATAGAGGGAGGGGCAGTTACGCCCCTCAATCTCTATAAAAAATAAATAAATCATCTTGACATCCATATCGTGTGTATTGAACAGCTAAAATTATAGCCGTCTCGAAGCCACGATTTAACCCAGTATTAGGCTGGATGCCCTTCATTCCCGCGATGACGGACGAGAGCGTACTTGCTTCGATTTAATTCGTTCTGGCCTTACTAAATCTTAGTACCCAAACTAACAGGTATATAAGCAACCTCTTTCTCTACCCTTGCTTTATTTGAGAAGGATGTTGTTGATGGGTTCTTGTGGTTTACTTCCCACTCTAAGGGTATCTCTAATATCCTAAAAGAGAATACGCCCTCTGGCGTTGAGTTCACATACAGAGGAGAGTAACCTAAAGCTAAAGCTCTCTCTGCCATACCATCAAACTTCTTACGCTCTATGAGCAGTGTGTCGTAGTGCTTAGATCTACTCTTCAGCTCTATCAATAAACTGCGCTCTCTCGATATACAGTCCCAGGTGCTGTATCTATCCTTAGCCAGTTCTAAGTCTGGCAAATAGTTCTTCTTTAGGTACTCGAATAACTGCTTCTCCCTCATTTGATTAGTTTATCTATTAACGCCCTTGCTATAACAATAATCAGCAAGCCTAAGAATACCCATATGAGTATGTCCTTTACGTTATCCCACATCGTAGGTGGGTTGGTTATGTATTTGATTCTTTCTACGGGTATCTCCCTAATCTCCTTCTGAGTCTCTGCCGCTATCTCTATAATTGGATTCACGTCCATAGGAGCCATCGGCTGAAGGGTGAGCGTAATACCATCCTTTGTAATAACAGTAGGCTTCCCAAACGGAAGGCTGACAATCGTATCAACCCTCCGCTCTGGGATTGTGTCGCGTATAGTATCTAACGTTATAATGGTTGGATCTAATGCAATAGCTCTCCTGAGCTTATTTTGAGCCCTTCTCTGAGGCGAACACCCCATCAGTAGTATTACCACTCCAATAAAAAAAGATAATGCCTTAGAACGGCTTAAAATGCGTTTACTCAGCTTCATCTTCTCTTAACTCGATGCCGTACTCCTTCATCATCTCGTTTCTAACCCACTTCATAAGAGCAACAGCTCTGTCGGTATGACTAGCTTTCTTCGCTTTCCAGTACATCTTGTTCGCTCTCTCCTGTATCTTTTTGTCTGTCATCTTCATATCTTTGTTCTTGTTTTTGGTAAATCATTGCATTTGCCTGCTCTATAACTTGAGATCCAGCAACCGCCTCTATCTGTTGTTTAGTAAATCCGCTGCGCTTTAAAAAGGCTACGGCAGCTAAGTAGCCAGCCCTGTCCTGAGTAAAGGCTATATACTGCTCTACCATATAACGTCCTTGACCCAAGTGGGGTGAACGAAGTGGATACTTTTATCTTCCTCGTCCTGGCATAAGTAGAAGTCACTGCGCTGGTTTTGGAACTTGTCCAGTACACGCAGTGTGTGCGTATCAACCATATCCTCTTCTCCTTCTGGCACGGGTATTACCGTAGCTTCAATAATCTTTCCTATCATTGTCCTTTGGTTTTAAGCCCATATAAGGGCATTTCTTGTTTTTATATTTACTATCTTCACTTAAACTGCATTCACACAGCTTAGGAGCGATATCACAATAGCTTTCTTTCAATTAGTTCTGATGTTATTCCAGCGATTCCCATACTTACAACTAGGTCCATAGCTCCAAATCCAAAACAGAAAAGGAGTATGCCTGCTGACCAAGCAGCGAAGCACATAGCGCAGTTGAGCGGCTTTCGGAACATAAACTTAGGCATCTTATCTAAACTCCATATAGCATTAAAAACTAAATTGAAGAAGCATCCCAGCCCTACGGCATTAACTAAAATATCCATCATTCGATAACTCATTTATTGATACAACATCTGCCTTAACTAACTTATAATCAGAGCCATCCCAGACGTAAGTAGTAACCCTACCGCCTAAGCTGTCGTGAGAACGAAGCTGTCTAAATTGGTCTAGTAAGTAGTTTCTGATTACAGTATTAAAGAACGCAAAGGCTGTTGACCGCTCTGGATCGTACTTGGCATAATAAGCGCAGACACACTTCTCAAGAGTCCTTGATTTAAACTCGTTGAACAGGTCTACCTGCCAGTGCTCGAAGTTGAATATAGTGGAGTACATTAGATTGTCTACGAGCGTAATCACATACTTCCCAAGTTCATTTGTAAATTCACCATCCCCTTTATCTGACGCCTCTTGCATCTTTGCTTGGTCTATGTAGATGGTATTGTATTTAAAGGACTTGTCTAATAGTGTTTGTTTATTCCTCATAGGGTAGGTCTAATTCTAATCTAGTTCGTAGTTCGATGATATGAATGACTTGTATCCTATCCTCTAGGTCGTGAACAGTCACCCCGCAGTGCTTCGCCAATAGCTTTAGCCTGATGGGTTCGTTGCTTATCAAGCACTCCCTTATAACCTCATATATGCACTCCATAAGAGGAAGCTCATCGTGTTCTATCAGCTCGTAAACCATTAGTCGCTTGCGTTTAGTAGGAATGAAATAAATTCATCATCCAAGTGCTTCACTTTAATTAAGTTCTCTCTCTCTGCTGCTCTAACCTCTGACCGCTCTTCAGCAGAGGAGCCTGTTCCAAGATTCTGAAACATCTTTACATTCTCGTGCAAGATCTCATCAATCTGAGCCTTAACCTCTGGGTCATCGTAATAGGGACTACTCATTCTCTTCGGTTTTAAATACCTCAGCAATCACTTCCAATCCCTTGCCAGCACCACCGAATATAGTGATGAACGAGGCAATAAGCCATACAAGTGTTACTCCTAATATAAATACAATTCTCTTCCAAGCCTCTTTAAAGAACTTTTTCATTGCGTCTTTTTTTACGTTCAATTTGTTTCTCTCTTCGTCTATTTACTTGTCTGTCCCAGCCACTAGCTACCGCCTGAGCGTGCTCTTGGTCTACGCCTAAGGCAAATGTATTGTCTGTAAGCGGATATAAGTGTCTCTTCATCTGTTCCTTTCTTTTAAAATTAACATAAATTCATCGAAGTGTAAAGCACATATAGGCTCCTGCTTTCCTTCCTTTGCCCAAAGAACTCCTGAACCGCCAACAAGACCTTGCTTATGAAGGTTCATAGCCTTTTTAGTTTCGATCGCGTAGTTAATATCCCTTCCAGAATCTCCGACTATCTTTTTCATATCGGACAAAGGCACAACCGCTAACGTACCCATTCGGTTCTTCTTCCACAAAAGCACTCGGTACTTATCTCTGGGCATCCGATCAAGTACACTGAACGCATCCATACTGCCCTCTACTGCCTTGCACTGAAAGTGGATGTCACCTGTATAGCAGATATCTACTCCCGCATCATCTAACCGCTTAGACTCGCTGCGGGCGGATACAGCCTCTGGGAATAGGTCGGACATAGCCTTTATGCACCACAACTCAAATGCGTGTCCCTTCTTCCTTGCGTTAATCTTACCCGACATCTGTGATAACCACTTCAGATTCGCTAGTTGTGTCTGTCATATAACCCTCTATATATGGGAAGTCCTCGGCCGGCATTATAACGAACTCTAATCTACCCTCATTGTTCCAGAGTTGAACGTCTTGAACGACCTCATCTTGAACGCCCTTTAAGAGAGCTTCCATAAAGTTTCCTCCGTTCTTTTCGTTAAGGAGTATGCTCGCCATAATTTTTTGACGCTCAATTATGTTTTCGGCTGCAAGGTATTTAACCATATCGCTACCAACAAACTGTTTGAGGAATTTTGTAATTTCCTGCCATCTAATCTCTTCTTCTTCTGTCATCTTGCAATTATTATTTATATTTACGTTTCCACCCTATCAATAAGCTCTTTGAACTTTAATATAGTATAGCAATTTGGTATAATATGGTCAAACCAATAAGACATAATCTCTTCCTCCTCCTCTTCAGTTCCGCCATCGCGTCTAAACAAGCCGATTCCATCTCTGTATAGCTGACAAAACAAATTCTCATACACAGATTCGCTAGTCTCTCCGTTTATTAACTTCCAGCCAACCACTTTCTCACCATCAAATACATTTGGCTCTATCAGTGATAGGACATATTTTGCGTCACGCGCCCTAGAGTGAATCCATCTTTTTGCTCCGTTAATAGCAAACGCATCCAGAAGTTTGTCTGGGTTTAATTCCATTTCAGATGCCAGTGTCCAAACTATTGGCTTTATTGAGTCTTGTTCCATTTTATTTATTTTTATATTACCTTCCCGTTACGTCCTTAGTGCTTAGGATTCTTACAACCCTAACCAACTCGTTTCCTTTAATGGACGCCTTAGATTTCATCCTGCGTAGAAGCCTTCCTTTAGCGAAGTCATCTATATTGAGTCCTTCTAAGTCTTTGTACTTGGATATTATCCACTGCTCTCCAGAGACTAAAGGAACATCTACATAACCAACACCAGACCGCTTTCTGTTGTAAACTTCCGCAAACACTACGTGGTAGTAAATCCTCACAGCGGGGTAAACTTAAAGTGCTCTGATCCTATTTGCTCTGCGGCAAACCGAAGCCTTGAAGCTACCCACTCGGTCATCGAGCTACTGCGACTCCTTACCTCCTTTCTGGTATCCCATCCGCTAATCTTGGATAGGTAAGAAAGTCCTTCTTCGTCACAAGATATTACATAAACGTAACCAAGCTCTACGTCATCTCTACGGTCTGTTGTGTACAGCTCATACCCATTAATACTTGCAAATATATGTTTCATATGTATGAATTTTTGTTGTAATTAATCTCTACGCGCTGCATATAATACACCATTCTACCTTCACTCTCCCATAAATAACTGCCACCTCCTTGCTCAGGCTCGTGCAATTTAAAGAGTCCTGACACTGCCTTTGGATATATAAACCACACTCCATCCTTTTCATATACAGCTCCGTCCTTTACTAAGGCAGGTATATTGGATAGGAAAAAGTTTACGTTATATATAGTAATGGTTCCATCGCTATAATTAACTACAGCCATAGCGTCACACAGCTCAGACTTAATCTCCTTATTCGGGAGTATAAAGGTTCCTCCATCATCTACGCTTCCGTAGACAGACATCTGAGTATTGGTATTGTATTTGATCGATTTGACTTGCAGAATGTCTATAACGTCATCGCCAAGGGTACTCCTCGATACCGACACAGGGAAATTAAACTGCAACAGCATCCCTACAAACTGGTACACACTATTTTTCTTCGCTTGTATTATCATATTAGCTCTAATTGAGTGAGTTGTTTATTTGGGTCCGGATACGAGTATATCTTTTTATGACCTCTCTTATCATCGTAATACCCAGTCTCGTCTATCTCCCGCTCGTAATAACGGTTTGCCACAGGGTCGTACCATAAGTAGCAGTGACCTACCTTACCTGCGCTCTTAGGCTTTGCCTTGCGGATTGAAACCTTTACCTGATTAAAGTCGTAGGGTCTGCCGTTCTCATCTTCCATCCCTTCGGGACATCTCCACAGATTGATAATCATAAAGCCCTTACGCGACCACATCATACCTCCAGCGATATCTTGAAACCCCGCCTCTGGAGTGTACTGACGACCGTTGTGGTACTTACTCATCTGGTTTTTGGTGTGGACAGTTACTATCGTGTGGTAGTTGCCTTTAGAGGACATCTTACGCACCATATTCAAGTCCTCGCCAATAGCTACATCATCTCGAACACCCTCTGATACCCCAGTCTTAAACTCGGTATAAGGGTCTATAAGGCACATATTGATTTTTACATCGTCATCCTCCTCTATCTGCCGGACCTCTTTATAGAACTGGCTTACTGAGAAGTCATCAATCCCGCTGTCTATAACGTAGAAGTGCTCGCTAACAAATCGTATAGCAGCCTCTGCTTCTGTGTCGTTAACGTGAACGCCTTTGTCATTCTTTAGGAATGGCTTTCTGGCGTATATCCAGCACAGCTCTGCAAAGACATCCTTTGGAGATCCTGTCTCTGGCGAACATACAGCAATCTTGTATCCCTCAAACTCAGCCAGGTTCATCGCTACCTCGTATGCAAACTGGCTCTTCCCTTGATGTGCCGCTGCGAATATAATGGTGTAGCTGTTGCTCTTTACTGAGTAGTAGTCGTGAAGGGAGTTAAAGCCAGCAAATGCACCGCGCTTAGACCCTTCCTCTCTCAATGTAAATATCTCGTCCCTTACATCACTAAGTCTGTAAGTATATTGACTCATAATTCAGTGACCTCATCTATTACTTGCTGTAGTGCCTTAGCCTCGTTTTTAAGCTGCTCAAGGCGTTTAAATAATGAAGTGAGGGTCATAGACCTATTTGCTTCTTCATCCTCTCTAACGAGCTTACAAGCCTCCAAATACATTACTGGATATCCCTTCAGCTTCTGCTGCATCGCCTGTGGATGAACTACATTAAGGTAGTGCGATATAGTGGAGTGGTCTTTACCAAGCTCTCTTCCTATAGATGAGCCCGTCTTTGGCGTGTTTTTGTACATCGCCACACTTGCAGCGCAACGAGCTAATATAGCTTCGGTCTTTCGCGTGTTGAGGTCTACTTCATCGTACCACCTTGAGCTTAATAGCTCAGTCAGTTCCATCGTATTCATAGTAATTTATTTTTTATTTCTTTAGCTATAATTGATTCAGCAAAGGTCTTAGCCTTATTGTGAACCGCCTGTCTGGATACGCCAAAGTACTCTCCGATATCTTTGTATAACGCTCCATTAATCCGCATTCTAATAATGCTGTGCATATAGGGGTCGATACGCTTTATGTCGTTTAGGATTTGCTCTGCCGTAAGCAACTCTAATGGGTCTTGATTTGTATAGAGCTTTCCATCATCCAACACTTCAGGCACATACTCAACACCCTCTCCGTTCTCAAACCTTGATTGAAGCACGATATATCGCTTCCTCCAGCAGCTAGACATCGAGGCGTTAAACATATTCATAATGTCAAGCCGACTGCTTACTGGCTGACCTTCCTTTCGATCTACTAAATCTATAAAGATTGAGGGTAGAAATTCATCAAGGTCAAGATCGGCTCTCATACCGCCAAATCTGGACATCAGATTGTATAGGTACGCCTTGCTTCCGCATAACACCTCTATGGTAGAGCGCAGAAGCCTCCCAGCCTCCACGCTCTGATCCATAGCGGCATTGAAATCAAAACGGTAGCGCATCCGCTGAGTCGTCTTGAGCACTCATCTGAGGCTTCGTACCTGAAACGTAGGGCTCTTTAATCTTCCCATAAGGGTTTCCAGTTTTCCCTACCGCAAAGAGTACATCTACCCAACCGCGATCATTGATACGAGCAGCCATCTTATCCAGATGCTCTTGAGTGAATCCAACTTCACATAAAATCCAATCCTGAGGAGATTCTTTTACTCTCCCAACCAAGTCATTAACTTGTTCTGACATAATCTACTATTTAAAATTAATCTTTACTATCTAAAAACAAACGCTTCAGCGTATCATATTTGGCATCAAGCTCGGAGAACTTCTTTGCCCACTTCTGCTCTATACTTTGTATTGCTAGAGTGCTCTGTGGGTTTAGTATATCCTCCATATACTTCTCGTACCTACCGTAATTAATCCGGTACACTGGATTATCATTCATTCGGTTATTATGCTCGTGTAGCAGCCTGTAAGGCGTTATCACGTTCATCTCGAATAGGTCGGCTATCATCTGTGGTTTGTAGTTTAGGTTATTCCTAAGCCAGTGGACTACAGAGCTTCTAGCCATTACAATCGTTTTCTTCCTCGTCTTAGTGTTTAAATCCTTTGGGTCTTCGCCAAACAATCCAAACGCGCCCTCTATTGCAAGCCTCTCAATCTGCTTCATAATTACGGTAGCTTTACTTCGTGTAGGTGCGTAGGGGAGTACTTACCCTCTACAAAGAGTCGGTGGTACTTGCTTACTGCTGCCTCAAATTTATACATCCCGTTACTGAAGGTCTTGCTGTCTCGCTCTACGATATACTTTGCCACTGCGTGTCCTCCCTTCTTGGTGATGGGATAGAAATGGAACTCGTCTGCTCCCGTAAGGCTCATATACATCGCTGCTTGTCTGTCGTAGTTAAAGGTCTTTATAGAGTACACGAAGTCGTCTATGGACTTTCCAGTAGTCTTTATATCTCCGATAACCACAGCTCCATTATCAGGGTGTTTAGGTGTGTAAATATCTACCTTCCCTTTTATGGGTACATTAAATCCAAATGGATCTAAGCCTACATACGCCTTCTCATTCTCTGAAACAGCTAACAGCTCTTTTATTCCGTCTGCTTTAAGGAATGAGTCAGACATATTCTTCCCTTGATAGAACTCTGGTCGAGTAAGAACCCAATCAAATCCAAACTCAGCTTTAGCTTCTTCAAACTTGTTCGTGCGCCTGCTCTTTACATCTACCATATTGAACATACCAGCCTTCTCTGCTTCTAAAGACAGAACGTGAACAAACCTACCAAATACAAACACTTGCTCTTCGGTGCTGTACTCGTACTCGCCCTTTAGATGGGCGTAGAAGTCGTGTACGTTATCGAGCATATTCCCGAACCTGGAGTTGGTCATATAGTCTCTATCTCCGTAGTAAGCTGAATCATCTTCAAATAGGATAGCGTCAAATGGACGTACCTCTGTGTTTAGTTTAAGACCTAATGGATTATCCATTGATGGCTGCATTTACTTTCTTAGACTGAGCTGCCGTCATCGAGTAGCGTCCAAGAACAGACTTTACCTTTGCTTTGCCTTCGGCAGTAGCGCAAGTCTCAATCATACTCTTCATAGCTGAGTCGGTTAACTTAACCTTCGCTGGAGGAGCTGGAGCTGGATTAGTTCTTGCGTAAGCAGATGCAGCGTTGCCATCATCGTCCTTGTCAGCGTTGATGCTGAGAACAGAGCTAAGGCTGTAACGTCTTGCGTAAGTAATGGCACTACCCATCGCTTGCGGATCGTGCTGCTTTGCGGCAACCAATTCCTGACCCTCGAAGCTAACGAACTGACCACTCTTGTGGATGAATGTGGTAATCACATAGCCGCCTGAGATGGGTTGAAACATAGCTAAGTCGTTCTCTGCTAGAGCAGGCTCTACGACATCCAAGATAGCTGGAAGGTCAGCGTACTTACTCTTAAAGAATGGGTTATTAGCCCCTTTAGCGACCTTTCCAATCGCTCCCTTCGCCTTTACTAAGGCTGGTAGAACCTTATCTACCTCTGCTGATTTGTCTACAAACATATTTATGTATTTACTGGTTTCTGTGTTAAAGAAATAAAGGAGGGGATGCACCATCCAACCCAACGTATCGTTAATAATTAAAACTCCCCTCCCTTATCTCAATCTGAATGCAAACATATGAAAAAAAATTGACATATGCAAGACATTTCGTATTTATTTTTACTTATAGAAGCCGAGCTCTTTTTTTACGAACCAAGACGGAAGCTGAATTGATATACGCTCCTTCTCGTAGTGGGCGTCCTTCCATAGGCTCTTCTTCTGTTTGTACCTCCGTTGCTTTATTACAACGGACTTCGGTATGAAGAACACTTTATTGAGTGTTTTTGTTTTCTTCTTTACCATTATAGACTTGTCAAGGTCTCTCATAAAATCAAAAACAATACTATACGACTCCATAGTTTATTTTTCTCTTTCGGTGTATTTAAACGCCTTCACCTCCATCCACGACTCCGAGAAGCTGCCCATCTGAGCCTTCTCAGGCATCACTCCGCACTGGAAGATTACATTCATTTTCTTCCCCCATAGCTCGGACAGCACCCGCTCGTCTGTTATCCTGCGAGCTAAAGCTCCTCCGTAGTATATGCTTATCCCATCCCTAAACCACTCCAATCTAAAGTATAATGGCTTGCCAAGAGGGCGAGGGATATAAGAACGTATAGCTCTGGTGCGCTTATGGCTTGAATCATTGTAGTCCCCATAATGAATCGTTGTATCGAACCACTCCTCTCCAGCTAGTGGATCAGTATAGAACTCAAATATATCTATCTCTCCAACTCCATCCTCTGAGTAAAGCCAGAAGGACATCCAATCCCATTCAGATGGATACAAGGTAATTAAAGCCTCATACACGCCATATCCGAAGGTTTCTTTACTTTTGATTACATCAGCCCTAAAGGGAACCAAAAATCCGTCAAAGTCCCTTATATCGAGTTTAGAGGTTAGGTTGTACGATGGTTCAATTCCACCCCACCACTGATGAGGTGACTTTGGGTGATACCTACCCCATCCAAGACCGCTGGAGAACGAGCTTATCTTTGGGAGATGCTTTAATGGATGCTTTGGGTTTATGTACACACCAAATAGCTTCCTGATCCAGCTCCATACTCGCACATATAAATTCCAATATAATTGTCTCATAATTTAATCTTCGTTTTCTTTTACAAGCATAGCCTTCTGTCTTTCCGCCCATCTCCTAAGAGCTCTGGCTGAGGTTCGATTAGTTCTCTTACCCAATTTAACCGTCTTGTGCTTTCCGAATGTTGATCCCATTATGTTTGTCTTTTCTGTTATACTTCCTTTTGTTGCGATATACGTTTGGTCTTGTAGCCTTTCGTATCTCTTCTTGCGTTACTTCAATTTTTTTCATATGCTAATCCTCTATCGTCCAATAATGCCACTCTTCTGAAAGAAATACTCCCTGCGAGCCATTTAAATAGACGATAGTAGTATCTCTTCTATTTTCTACAAACGTAAACCCATCTTCAAGCCAACGCGATAATGGCCGTATAAGGACTCTTGTGATGGTGTCCAGCCATATGCTATCTGGAGATGCTGAAGCCATCTTAGAAGTAACCGTATAGTATTCCTCTACTGGAATTGTATCGTACACTATCTCGAAGTTTCCGCTTGGCTCTGCATCAATAGTAGCTAAATCGGTAAATCCGTAAGGCTTAACCGCTTCCGTCTTTTCGCACGATAGTAGCAGAAAAGCAATAGCGATAGTTAGTAGCACCATTAAGATAGCCGTCTTATTAGTATTCCAAGTTTCCATCTTACTTTTTTTTGAAGGTTAGGATGATAAATCGTTTTTAAATTGCTGTCTTGCGTTTCTGTCGTTTATACCGACCTCTCGGAGCCAAGCTCTAAATCGGTACTGGTCATCAAGCATACGGATCTCCTCCTCTGCATCAAAAAAATCATCAATATTCATAATTAAAATGTGTATTTAACTCCGTTAACATTCAATTCCTTCAGTGAATCAATCTTGAAAGACCTCCAAGACTTTCTACGAGCCTCTTTAATAAGCTCTGCGTCACGCTCCTTATCCAACTTACGTCCGTAAGACTTTAGGTTGTTTATAAGGACGGTATTGTCGATATAAGTAATCAGGTGCTTAGGCATCTCGTTTCCGGTTCCTTTGATTGCACCATCAGCATATACTCTTGCGTTGAATACGCGCTCTGTTCCGTCACTCTTTACAAATGTACCAGAGTAGACCTTACCGTTGGTACAATCTTCGATGATCTCGTGAACAAATGAGTTCTTAGTTCCGCAAAGCACTTGGTTAAATGGATAAACTTTCATAATTGGGTTGTTTATTTGTTAAATCTGAGGCAAACATACAAAAACGGATTGACATATGCAAGCGATTGGCAATTTATTTTCCTTCCTCTTGCTCAATCAGCATATCTATATAGTGACGAGCCTTTTTAAGATCCTCTAAGCCATTCTTATTCTTGTACCGAGAGATGTACTTAATTACATTCCCTTCGATGTATCCTAGACCGTTCTGTACGATAAACTCGATAGGTTCTATTGCCATCTTGGAGTAGTGGTCTCCGCCAACTTGAACCGAATCTTTTGATTCTTCTTCTGTGTGGCTATCTCCTTTCCAGTCGGTTTGAGACCTTATATTTCCCAGGTCGTCAAGAAAATATAAATATCCATCCTCTTCAAATAAATCGTATCGCCTGCCATTAGTTAGAGCTTCTGTGAATCCATCCCACTTCTTAGAGTGAAAAATTAGGTACTGTTTCATCTTATTGGTTGTTTATGTCTCATTCTTATTTCCTGCGTAAAGACCCGAATCCAAGCCCTTAATACGCACTTGTGTCCAAAGGAAATCCCTTCCAAAGCAAGCCTTCCCTTAACCATACGCAGACAGTTCTCTAAATGCGATAAACTCATCTCATCAATATACGATGTGCTCACATCTGGATCGCCCCAGCTAAGGTCTCCAAAGGCATAACTACTGATTATTCTCTCGGACTCTTCAATTAGCTCATCTTGAAGTGAAGCAAGCATAGCTTCCTGTTCCTCAGCCCTCATATAAGCGTCATCTGCCATATCTCCCATAATTGTATGTATTTAAATAAAAGTTATAACCACTAAACAACTTCTTCGTCTTGGTATTCATCTTCGTCTATAGGTTCGCACCACTCTAAGCACTCAGAGCAGATTGGAATGTCAGAATCTGTTGGAGCACCACAGCAATCGCTAATCATAGTTCTGGATTTATAGTATTATCTAATCTCTTCAAGCTGTCATCCGGATCTGGAGAAGAATCCTTAGACTCTAAATACTCAATATCTTTTAATGTTTCAGATGGAGTTTTTACGGCTATTCTCTGGACGTTGTTTAAAGACTCTAGATGCTCCATCCTTTTCTGGATGTTGTTTAGCCTTTCTTCTAGCCTTGTGTAATCAATCATAATACTTGTTTTAAAAAATTAATACTATTACCGCTTCAACGGTAGCGGATATATGTATATCGGGTCTATAATACGATATAACGTTCCAGCAAACGTACAAAAAATAAATGACATACGCAAGTATTTGAACATATTTCTTCACTTAAATGCTAAAATAATTTATATCGTACTGATTATGAGTTGTTTATGTATTTGTAGCTATAAAGTTTGGTAGTCTCGATTATTTTTCGTAGTATTGCAGTCTAATTTAAAAGCATTATGAAGGTAATATATGAAGGTAGAGAGATATCCATTCTAAAGGACAAGGAGTGCATTATCCTTATTGTTGACGGTCAGAAGGTATATCAGGAGCCAGATGAGATAAACTTCTCTGATATCGCTTATATGGAGATGCTGAGGGATGCAGCTATGGAGAGCCTATCTGCTCCAGTTATAAGGTTAGCTCAGAGGTCAATAGACAAGATGTATAACATAGCAAAACAAAGGAGCATATTTTTTTTAACAGATGAATAAATTAAATTCAGATATAAGCTAAATTCTCAGGGAAATCTGGATTTTACTCAATTTCAAAGAAATTGTGTTGCAGTGAACAAAACCCAACAATAAAAAGCTGAAATCTCAGGGTTTTCTACACAATCGCGATACAAAGGACACTTAAAGAAAGCTCTCCAGGACTGAAAGTAAGCCCTATTTAGAATCATTCTAGGTAGGGCTATTCTTATTTAGACTAATTCTAAATTTCCACGACATAGCCACATTTGTCCGACCCGGGCTTGCAAGGCTCAGAAATTATCCCTATGTTTGCACCATCATTAAATCATACGATATGAGCGCAAAGCAAATTAAGATCAAGGGCAAAAGAGTTTATAAAAAGACCCTAGTAAATAACTTACTTTCCATTTATACCAAAGCTCAGGATAACAGATCCGTTACTCTTGAGGGTAGACGTTGGTACCAATTAGCCTACAATCACGCTACGAGAATGAGCGCAATTAACGGCCTACCGGTGTACAAGAGTGCCGGGATCATTGCCGCTCTCAGTCCCTTATCTTCCTGGGATCGCAATAAGGAAACGGCATTACTTTACGCTCAGGGACAGCGCAAAGGTCTACATACAAATAAGATGATCGAAAAGTGCGCTCAGATCGAGGTGGCTCAGGGATTTGAAGAGGTGGCAAAGATATTAAATGGGGACAAAATTGTTTCCTTTTACAAAAATATTTGCGGGTATAATGTTTGGTCAGATGATGTTACAATTGATCGCCACGCCATTGCAGCAGCCTACGGCAAAAACATAAGCGATAAAGATAGACCGCAGCTTACTAAAAGTCAGTACAAATTTATTGCGGACGCATACGTAGAGGCAACTATCGAGATCAAATATACGCTTAATATGGAATATACGCCCCACCAATTGCAAGCTATAATTTGGGTTTGGTGGAGGATCTACGGACAGGAATTTATGGACTAATAAACAAAAATAAATACTTATGGACTTATCAATGTTAATTCAGTACGAAGCGGGGATGCTTAATGACCGCCAAACCTTAGAATTTTTTTCAGACTTAATCGCTACAGGTCAGTGTTGGCAATTACAGGGTCACTACGGACGCACCGCTCAAGCTCTTATCTCGGATAATTGGATTAATAACAAAGGACAAATTAATTTAGAAAAAGTAGATGCCAATGGAATATGAGAAACCTATTTTAAGACGATATAAGGGAATATATATCGAAATTAATGATAATGTAGCTAGATGTACAGAAAGCCCCTTAAATGAGGCCTATTCACGTCTACAGTATGTAAAGACCGATGGACAAGGCAACAAATTTGTAACCTACAGAAAAAAGAAAATTGTAATTGATCCAAATCTCAGGGAAATCTGACATCTCGCGATACAAAGGACAAAACAGATATTATGCCGCGCATAGTAAAGTTGACAGCAATACTAACAGAATTAATAGCAATACTATCAATTTATTGAATTTCGCAAATGTTTAAAACTTTTGGCCGTTTCCCCTTGTCAAGTCAAAAAAAAGCTTATCACGTTCATTATATAGGCAAGGCCGCGAAAAAAAAATTGCCACTATCGTAAAAAAAAGTACTTATTCCTTTGGTACTTTATAAAATTGCTCTATATTTGTAGAGAATTAAAAACATAGCAAGATGAACACACAAACAAACAAACAGGAAAAAATGGATACTATAATTTTAGCGTCCTTTTACGCGGCCGTTATTATTGCGGCCGTGACTTTTAATTTATTAACCTATATTTTTGAAGCGATATGAATAATAACCAATACAGATACCAAAATTTGCATAAATTAGAGCAGCAAAGGAATGAAGCCTTGCTTCAAAGTTATCAAGACGCAAAAAAAGTATTATTTGCAATCAAGGCTATATTAGTAGAAAATAATATCAAACACTAAAAAAGTAATACAATGAGAAAAGCAATTCTAAATATCGGACTTGACAACAATACATTAACGCCCGAACAAATAATAAAGAAGGTCCGTAAAAACTTTGGTATTGAGTCCGGTCGCTATATTTACATTGATATAAAAACGGGAATTTATAACGACCAAAAGGAGGAAACGCTAATTTTATCTTTTGAAAGTCCTTACAAATTAAGCACGATCGTTGACAAAGTAGAACGGGCAGCGGCCGTAATGGATCAAGAATGTATTGCTGCAAAAATAGACGGAAACGGACTGTTAATATATCGAGTTAATTATAACGGGCAAAGGTATACATTTGATAATAATTTGTTTCTTTACCTATAAAACACAAAAATATGAATTTAACAGAAAAGTACATTCAGAAAGAATTGAGCCCGTACGGGATAAGGCACGACGTTAAAAAGTTAAAGCTTTCTATTCAGTACGTGGCCAAAAAAGAAAGAATAAATCCCTTGCAGCTATTTAGGCTACTTTGCTTCAATGAGCCAATCGAAGGATTATACACCCACTCATATGGCTTCCATACGCGAACAGGCCGTTACTTAATTGAATCCCTACAAAATAAATACTACTCCTTATGAAAACACAAACAAACGACGAAATATACGACGCGGAGAATTTTGCCACACTTGAAGAAATAGACTATATGATCGACAACTTGTTGTAAGCCCTAGGGCAAAGGTAGAAATTAGAAAGGGTATCCAATAGGGTACCCTTTTTGTGTTTACATTAATCAAGATGCAAAGGCGTAAAGGTCAGCCGCCCTCCCGAACCCCCGATACAAAAGCTCCAGGTCCTGTTCCTGTTCCTGTTCCAGGTCCTGTTCCTGTTCCTGTTCCAGGTCCTGTTCCTGTTCCAGATCCTGTTCCAGATCCTGTTCCGGATCCAGATCCAGGTACAAAGATACCCGACAAAGGTACATTTGAGACGTTTTAAGACGTTTTAAGCGACTTTCTAGGGTCAGGTAATGGTAATGTGCCACGAAAAGATTATCGTGGCTTAGCGAACGGAAAAGAATTGCTTTTTTCATTCCATACCAACACTCTGCGCGGGGAAAAGTACTACCGTATAGTATCGTTATATGGAGAGACGTATAGAAACTCTAACAGCTCTTTCAATTCGTAAATATATTTTGAACCAACTTTTGTTACGATGGACGACAATGCTTCGATAGGGTTTACCCTGATGTTAGATGACGAGATGAATACAGAACTATTCATAGACGATATGCAAGACTTTGTAGTCATTTTGGGTATAGCTATGGCAAACTCAGATGAGCTCACTGAAATGGTTAGTGAAGCGTGTAGGTTAGCAATGAATATAGACAACGGGCGTAGAGCCGAATTAAACTAAACAAGATGGCATTCTGGAGCAAATGGGAGTTATTAGCGAGGGATTTAAGTGCGTCTAATGTACTACCCTCAGGAGAGCTTAAAGAGCGTTTATTTGACGCTTATGAGCTTATGGGAGAGATTGGAAGTGAGTTCTACCTAACCAAGGAGAATAGAGCAACTGGTTGCGGTAGCTGTATCAAGCGGGTACGTCAGCAAGTGATGCGTCACTTCCACAAGTACGAATTTAAGGACAACGGAAGGCTTGCCGTTAGGGTCTTTGATGGTAAGCGTCCTATATATTACAAGCTATGAGTTACTTAACGGATATACAGCACACCTTCTTAGATGCCTTTGCTGAGTATGGCAACATAACGGATGCTATTGCCAATAGCAATATGACTAAGGCGAACCTAAGAGCTGCGTTAAAGAATCCGAATACGGAATTTCATAAGCAGTTCTCTGCGCTGATGCTTCGTCTGGAGCAGGACTACGAATACGGTAAGCTAAAGAACCTGGAGTACTTGGCTAGTATAAGGGATACAGCGTTTAGTAATGGAGACTTTGACACCGCTATGAAAGCGATTGATGCAATCAATAAGATGAGCGGTAACTTCGCTCCAGTGAAGAAGGAAGTGAACAAGACTAGCTTGAATATACAGGCGAAGATTGGTAACGATGGAGTTCTGGATATGACTAAGAAGAAGGAGCAACTAGGGGAGGCTGATTATGAGTGAGAGTATTGACTTAGTTATATATCATCCAACCAAGCCGCAGCAGGACTTACTGGATATACTGCACAAAGACAAGCCAACGGTTTCTTTAGCAGCCTTTGGAAGGCAGACAGGAAAGCTACTAAGTAATGACGAATTGGTATATACTCAAGAAGGGGCGATGCTTCTATCTGACGTTCGTATTGGGGATAGGATTTATGGAGTAGATGGCGAGCTTACTACCGTACTGGATATTAGCCCAGAGAGTGATGTAACGGTATGGGAAGTAGAGTTCGAGGATGGGTCTATTATAGAGGCTTGTAAAGACCACTCTTGGGGCGTATGGCACAAGAGTAAGGGCTATGTGATTAGAACCACACAGGAGCTGTCTAAGGACTACCTAATAGAGTCTTGGAAGGATAATGGAACTCGTCAGACCTTTGAGAAGCGTTATAGAGTTCAGTTACCATTAGCGGTTAACTATCCGAGTAAGGAATTGCCTATCGCTCCGTATGAGCTCGGAGCACTGATTGGTGATGGAAGTCTTACTGGCGGGATGGCAGTGATGACTTGTCATCCTGATGATTCGGAGATATTTGATTACTTTGAATCTGAAGTACGTCCAAGACCGAGTAACGATCAGTCCTTTGGCATTCTCGGTCGTATGCCCGCTATAAGAGAACTTGGATTGGATTGCACTTCGCATCACAAGTTCATTCCATCAGAGTATATGTATGGGTCTATAGAGCAGCGTATAGAGCTGTTACAGGGACTTATGGATACGGATGGTACTGTAGGGAAATCTGGAAAGGATATTGAGTATTACACCGTAAGCGAGCGTTTAGCCGATGATGTTACTGAGCTTGCTTGTAGCTTGGGTCTGTATGCTAAGAAACGAGTTAAGAAGGGTAGGTATTTAGGTGAGGTTCATCTAAGCTACAGAGTCAGTTTAAGGGCTACTGGAGCCTTCGACTTGTTTAAGCTAAAGCGTAAGAAGGACTTAGTATCTATAAATGATAATTACAATACACACCTCTTCAAGCGTATTGTTCGTATAGAGGAAATGGATAGGAAGGCGGATATGCGCTGTCTTACCGTAGATAATAAAAGTCATCTGTTTCTGACTACGGGATATACTGTTACGCATAACACTTATAGCTTCCAATGGGATGCCTTTACTCGGTGTATGAATAACAGAAACCATAAGGTACTGTGGATTAGTCCGATTAATGACCAGTGCTTAAAGGTTATGGCTTCCATAGAGGAGCACTTCGAGGATTATCCTGACTTGTGGGATACGATAATCAAAAAGGTAGATAGAAAGTACAACAATATATTCTTTCAGAACGGTAGTGTTTTAAGGCTTCGTGCTGCTGAGTCAGGAGATAACCTAAGGGGTATGACTCAGGACTTTATTTATATTGATGAGGCTGCTTATATGAAGCTACCCTTTATACAGGAGGTACTGATGCCAATGATTGTGCGTACTGGAGGAAGGATGGCAATGGCAAGTACCTTTAACGGAAGGAATTGGTACTGGAATTGGTACAATGACGGTAAGAAGGAAGAGAACTGGGGTAGTGTTAAGTCGATACTGCGGACGTTCTTGGATTTAGATGATCCAGAGGTGTATCAGACCGTTATGATGCTGAAGAAAACGATGACTGAAGCTCAGTTCGCTCAGGAGTTCTTGTGCCGTCCTGTAAGTGCGTCTGCTCTATTCTCGAATATCGAGAACAGTATTCAGAAGCCTGACTTCAAGGCTCCGATATATAAACGTAAGTTTATAGGAGTGGATATAGGTATTAGTCAAGATTATACAGTGCTTACCTGTATAGACGAAGATTATAATGTACTGGATATAGATAAGTTTCATTACAGAGACGAGTCTATGACGCATATGGAGCTAAAGGAAAGGATTATAGAGTTCGTACACAAGCACCAGGAGTGGCTTATGTTGGGTTACTTTGAGGTGAATAATAACGAAATTCTTTATGATGAGCTCTGTGAGATGAGCGAAGTGTTTAGTACACGTATGATGGATGTCGTAGTCAGTCCGAGTAATAAGCCTAAGATGGTTAACCACTTGATTTGGCTATTCGAGAAGGGGCTTATCTCGATACCTAGTAGAGAGGATTTGATTGCTGAGTTGTATGACTTTGGAGGGAAGCAAGATAAGGTAACGGGAAATATCAGGTTCTCGAATCAGGATGGTAAGCACGATGATATGGTGATGAGTTTAGCACACGCAACGTATTGCGCTTTAGAGGAGCTTGATGGTGGCGTTATAGAATTTCACAGCCGTTAAACTCGAAGAGTTTAATTGCGCAATTAAAAATTCCATTTTTAACAGATGATAGTAAATATAATTGAGTACTACAAGATAGCTCGGATAGAGGACTTAGGTATTGAGTCCGTAGCTAAGGCGTTGGGTATTGGGAAGATGGAGGCTCTGAGAAAGATAGAGTACTTCAAGAAGCCGAAGATAGGGGATATGTCCTTGAAAGGCTTTAAGGTGATTATAGACTGGAAGCAGTTAAGTTTCGGACAGTTTATATCTATCGAGAGTATGCTCTCCTCACACAGTACCGAAGAGGGTAAGATGCTGCACTTATGTAAGTGCCTATTCCGTCCCGAAGGCGAGGTAGTGTTCGATAATGAGGATGAGGAAAGAGAAGATAAGAACGTAAGTAATATACTAAAGCTACCTTACTGGAAGGTAGTACCACTGCTGGAAAAGGCTATGGAATCGAGATCCGAGTTCCATAAGATGTTTAAGGGTGCGTTCTATGAAGAACCAGATAACTTAGAGGAATTAGAAGAGGACGAGGATCGTGACGTAGAGCCCGTAGAGGCAGCTCCGTTTGAGCGTAAGTGGTTCTGGTATGCGCTGATTGATGAGATTGCTGGCGGTGATGTTGCCAGACACTCTGATATAATGGACCTGAATATAATGATTGTAGCTCCCAAAGTCGCTTACGAAACGTCTAAAGCTAAAGCAGAAGCAGAACGTGCTAGAAGAGCTAAAGCTGAGATGGATGCTAAAAGCAGAGCCAGATAAGCAATACACATAAACAACTCTTAAAAGATACCAGATGAGCTATGATACCTGATTAGCTATGTATTGTAGAACTAAATAATCCTATAGGTCACAATAGGATACAATACGGGTAGATACGATTCGATATAATAATAACGAATATAAAGATATAAATTATATTGGTTACTGGTAGCGGATGGTATCGTTAAACCTTCGCTACAGTTTTATTTACGAAATAGAAATGACAAATAGCCTTGTTTTCAGAAAAAGTTATTAACACTGTCGAAGATAGCTATATTCGTAAATATAATTAATTAGGGATTATTATGAATGATATAACGAATTTACTTACCGCAATGCGGAACTTCTTTGGTAGACACCGTATGGTAGAGAGCTACTTTGAGGTATCTGTTGTAGAGGAGCTACCAGAGCTTGGAGGTGACTTTAGGAGGGTAAGTACCTTTCCGCTGAGATTCGAGCTTAATGACGATGTATATACCATTACCTACGGTATTGTGATACAGGATAAGGTACGAGGTGGAGATATGCTTTCGTATGCTAAATCCGTAGAGCAGAGTATATTTGTACTCTCTCAATTACAAGACTATATGACCTCAATAGATGAGGAAGTAGAGGTAACGCAAGGGGAACTGTTTGGCGTATTTAGTCCAACTCAATCCGAGAATATACCTACCATTATTGCAGAGATTACAGCATCATTTATGAAGCCTGTATATAAAGACTTTGACCTAGATTGAAAGTAAACCAGAGGGCATACCACAGCGAGATGTCTACACAAGTTCCTAAGCTGCTTAGGGCTGTGGACAGAGAGGTGCAGTTTAAGAGCTACCTCAAGCAGGCGTTGCTTGGAGCTCAGGTAGTCAGACCATCAGGAACGTACACAGGTCACTACAACACGGGAGCACTATACAACTCCATTAATTCTGCGTTCAAGATTAAGAAATCTACGAGCCGATCTTTTACGATAGATTTTACGGAACAGATGTTGCCTTACGGGTTTGAGCTATCGGACGGATATCAGGCAGAGCCAATTACATTCGCTCAGATATCGGCTTGGGCATCAAAGAAGTCGCTCAGTGAGGACTACATAGACAATATCTACGCTGCGTTAAGACGTAGACCATTTAGAGAGGGCTCTAAGTGGATTGAGGACGCAGAGATGGACTTTATTCCCGCTTATAGCGGAAGGGTGCAGAACAGAGCTATAGAAGCTGTACTGCCATCGGTATATGCATATATGAACTACAACCTAGAGGTTTTATTCGGAAATAAATGAGTGACTTAACAGGAAGAATAGTAAGAGTGACGGTAAAGTTTATGTCGGAGGGTTTGACTACCCTTACGAGTGAACTTGCTGCACTAAATACACAACTCAAGGGAACTAGAACTGCGGTAGGGAAGGTGAATACAGCCCTTAACGGGAATTCTAAAGCCTCAAAGAAGGCAGCAGCAGGCAATAACCAATACTCCAAGAGCCTTGAAAACGTAAACAAGAACCAGGGCGAAACAAACAAGAGCGTTGACAGAAGTAGAGCCTCATTCGCTAACTTCGGTAAACAACTTGTAAATACCGCTGCGTTCTTAATTAGGTTTGCTATCGTTATGGCTGTATTCAAGGCTGTTGAAGTAGCCATCATAGGGACGGCTAAAGCTGCCGCAAACTTTCAAGAGGCTTTGTTTGACCTTCAGGCTATAGCAAACACAACAAATTCAGAACTTGAAAAACTAAGTGACACAGCTCTTGATGTTGCTGGATCAACTAGATTTACCGCTGGAGAGATAGTAGGGCTACAGAAAGCTCTTGCACGTCTTGGGTTCACGACCGATCAAATTATTGATTCAACAGAGTCTATAGCTAGATTTGCTGAGGCTACGGGAGAGGCGACCGAAAAGGTAGCTGAGTTTGTAGGGAAGCAGTTAAAGGCGTTCCAACTTTCTACAATAGACGTAACAAAGTTAGTTAACGCATATACAGTAGCAATAAATAACTCAGCTCTAACACTAGAATCCTTAGCTACATCATCTCAGTACGCGTCTTCGATTTCAAGAAGTCTTGGAGTTAGCTTCAAAGAGCAGAACGCATTATTAGCTACACTGACAGATAACGGATTAACTGCTTCGAGAGCTGGTACAGGGCTTAGAAAGATATTCTTAGAGCTTGGAGCTGAGGGAGGTTCACTTATACCAATACTTAGAGAGCTTGCTGAGACAGGCATAACTGTAGCAGAGGCTAAGGAATTAGTAGGAGCTAGGGCTGCTGGAGCGTTATTAGCCCTAGTAAATCAGGCTGACGCTGTAGAGGATTTAATAGATAAGCAAAATTCGCTGTCGAGTGTTTTAGTTGCTTCCGCTCGTCAGAACGCATCGTTTAAGGCGCAGGTAGACGCAATGAGTGCGGCTGTAAATAAATTAGGAATAGAGCTTGGAGATTGGGTTACAAAAACAAAGATAATACTAAACCTTATAGAAAAGTTTGGTGGCGGAACCACGCTTAGGGGCTTTAGTATGCTTCGGGAGTTAGGGCTGGAAGGAGAGAGCCTAGACAAGGCGATAGAGAAAGTAGATAAGCTAAAGATGCTCTCGTCTACTCAGAAAGAGATTATTGATGAAATTCAAGACCCGTTCAAAAAAAGAGATGCGATGGCTGGAGCAAGTTTCACTATGCTCGGTGCGCTTGGAATAGACCCTTCTGGAAAGACCGTAGGAGAGCTTTATGATATGTACGAGGGTCTTTTAGCTCTTGTCGGTGTCATTGACGATTACTCCGTAAAATTAGAGAGATTAGAGAATATTACCACTGACGGGACACTTAAAGCAGACCTTTTCTTGAAGAGTATAGAAGGTCAGGAAGATCAGTACGGCTTAATTCAGACACAGATAGGGAAGCTATCTACAAAAATAAACGAATACAGAAATCAGATACGTCCTCTGACTGAGGCAGAAGCAGCCCAAGTAGCTATATTAGAAGTGTATAGGAGCTTGTTGCAGCAAAAGAACCTAGTGTTAGAGGAATCTATAGATCTTAATAAAGAAGCCTTAAAGACGTTTAAATCTTTGAGTAATATGGAGGAGGAGCTTTCAAAGGCAATAATAGAGCTCGATAAAGTAAGGCAAATGTCTCTCGAGACGGACATAGAAAAGCAAAAGAATCTACTTATCGAGCTTGACCTTTATGACGACTACTTAGAATACTTGGAGAGAATAAGAAAGGAGCTAGCTTTAGCCGAGCAAGAAGAGGTAATGGCAGAGGCGGCAAAGGGGTATGTTGATTCTGCAAAAATAATATCTGACGCTCTAAGCGAGAGGGTTGCAATCGGAGAAATAACGCCAGAGGAGGCTAAAAAACAGTTCCAAGAGCTAATAAATCAGTATATAAATGCCGTAGAATCTCTCGACCCAAAAACAAAATCGGACATTCAAGCGGCATTAAATGATGTATTTTTTGGCTTCGATCCAAAAGCTCCAAAACAAAGCGATCCAGGAAAAAAGGGTCTTGAGTTATTTGGGCTTAACGAAGAAGAGACAGGCCTCTTAATAGACAAGGCGGCAGAACTTGCTAATTCAGTAAATAACGCTATATTTGATTCTGCGAAAAGGCGGTTAGAGGCGGAGCGGGCTGCTATTGACGCTCGTTACTCTTACGAAGAGGATAGACTTAACGGATTCCTTTCCGCTGGTATCATATCTCAGCAGCAGTATGAGAATCAGAGGTTAGCCATAGAGAAAGAGCGTGTAAGAAAAACAAACCAGATAGAGAAGAAAAGGTTTGAAGCTGAGAAAGCAAATAGCCTAGCGGAGTTAGCAATTAAGACAGCGATTGCACTGATAGAAGCCAGAGGCATAGAGCGTATTATTGTTGCTGCTCTATCTGCGTCTCAAGCAGCAATTATAGCATCTCAGAGGTTTCAGCCAGTAAAGTTCGCTAAGGGGGGTCTGGTACAAGGAGCAAGTCACGAGCAAGGCGGAGTTCCATTCACTGTAAAAGGAAGGGGCGGATACGAAATGGAGGGGAATGAGTTTATAGTAAATAAAAAATCCACAGCTCAATTCCTACCCCTATTAGAGCAGATAAATGCCTTTGGAGCAGGCAATACTCCTGTGAGGGCAGGTATGTTCGCAAATGGAGGCGTAGTGCCTCAAGGAGGCGGAAGGACAGATGACTTGCTTGAGCAGTTGGTGAGTCAAAGCACTCAAAGAACGATTGCATATATTTCAGAAGAGCAGTTGATTTCCCGAAACAACACAAGGATTACTAACGACATAAGAAAACGACTATAATGCCAAATAAAGCGGTACTATATTATAACGTACTGGAGCAGGAGCGAATTACCGCTACCTCCATAACAACCACCACTAATGGTTCGGCAACCATAGGGACTGCATCTATTTCGCTATCCGTAGATGATTTATTTACCCTAAACAACTATGCTGGCATATTGACTGCAACAACCACTCTATCAACGCACACTGTAACGGTGGATGCTACAAAGAATATAGCTTGGAGAGATCCAGTAGTTGGGGATAAGGCTTACTTCCTATCTCAAAATGGTCTTGACGTAACGATAACAAAGAAGCGCAAGGTGACGGAGTTTGCTCAGTTCGGAGAGTGGAAGTCTGCATACAACCAAGAGGACTCTGAGTTTGTGGAGTTATTGCTACCTCCATTCAGAGATGCAGACCTTCGCAATCAGTTGGCTATAGATATTGCAACTGCTCCCGCTATGGTTCTTTACGACTGCGCCACTCAAGAGTATTGGAAGGTAGTTTCAGACGGAAGAAGCATTGAAGCGGTTGGCGTGTATAGCCAGCCTAAATTAACCCTTGAAGTAATTCTTTAATGGCAACAGTAGTTACGAGACTTCAGATATTTGACAGCCCTGATTGGCTTGAATTGGATTTATTCCCTGACTTTGCCATCCCAGCAGACTTTTCCTATTATTCGATAACAAACATCGCCAATTTGGAGATGCCTATATCATCTCAGGTTAGTCTACCCAACACAGAAACTAATAGGTTACGTTTGGGTGTATCTAATGATGCGAGCCTAAAGCCAGCGGATTTAGACGCAAGAGTGCTTGTCGATGGCGTTGTTATATACAAGTATAGACTAAAGATTGATTCTGTAATTACGTTGGGGCTGAACGAGCGTATTGAATGTACGCTTATTGATCCAGTAAAGCAGGCCGTTGAGCAGCTCAAGGATATGGACTTGTCTGACTTAGTAAGCGATGGTGAATATGACGAGCCATTCTCTACAGCGGGTATTGAAGCGGTAAACAACAATGTAGATGAGTTTATACGAATCATATATCAAGACTTCAACGGATTCGGTGAGGATGACGCAAGGGTATTCGCCTTTAGAAATGACACTGACTTTGACGAAAAGGATGGCGTACAACAGATAGTTCCTGCCTTGCAAGTAAAGCAGATATTCTCTAAGGCATTCTCGGAAGTTGGTCTTTCGTATGACTCTAAGTTCTTTGAAGGTACTTCGGAGATTGAAAGTTACCCAGTAGATGACTTGTATGTTACTACGCCAACAAGATTCTTCTTGGATAAGGATAAGGCTCAGCCTATTAGCGGCACTTGGGCAGATGAGCGAACGGATACGGCTTTATTTTGGAGCGCAACGCCACGAGCACAGGTCTTTGGCTTTACGGAGCTGTATGCACCCAACAACCTTAATAACCCACACCCTTTAGGATTGAATTACCTAAAGAGGAATAACATAATCGCTGGTCAATCAGGGAGCCAGTACGAGTTGTTTGATATAACAACGCTAAACAGCTCTAATGGGATATTTACAACAAGTCAAATGGTGTTTAAGAAGCCTGCAAGGTATTCTCTTTCCGCTATTATGAAGGACTCTTCGGGCTCTACAATAACTGCATACCCAAAGTTAGGAATTATAAGGACTAATCTGCTACAATCTGGGTCGGGATTTGTTGGTGCTGCCGCTCCAGTAGAGCTTGGTGACGGGTCAAACGGAGGTTTGGCTCCATCTGGAGATGTTGGCATTTACTTATGTGCCGATGTTAGCGGGTCAATAAAACAAGCCAAGATTGCAACTATATCTCTATCTTCCGCTACTTGGAATGCGACAAGTTATCAGTTTGAGTGGGGTGCTACGTCTATTAGCGTTCCAAGCGATTTTTATATAGATGTTGATACGGGTGACACGGTCGAGCTTTATATTACAATGCAGAGTGAAAATGGCGAGATTGACCACAAGTATCCATTCGCTGGGTCTTTTCAAGGGCTTACAAGCTTAAATGAATTTGGTCAGAGGTCAGATTTTGGAGCCGCCACCGCTGTATTTAGTTTAGCAGATACCACGACTCCTGTATATCAATTATTTGGATGGTACGACCCTATTTTCGGAACTATAGCTCTCCCCTCGCCTAATGCGACAAACCCGACTTACGACATAACCTTCTCTCCTTACGAAGAGTTCCCAGCATCTACCCTCTCTGGCTCTGAATATATGGATTTTAAGTTCAACTTAGCTAAGTCAACGGAGATGAGTCTTTGGGATGTGATGACTGATATTGCCAAGCGGTTTAATATGAGTATTATATACGACTTTGCTACGGATACTGTAATTGTAGACAACGTAATTGAGGAGTATGTAAAGCCATCTACTACAGAACAGATAGCACACTTATTCGATAATGCTTCAGAGCTTACTCAGGACTTTAACACCTCATCTATAAAGAGCATTAGCCTGCTAAACGCAAGTGGTAAGAGTTTATCGGACAAGTACCGACCAAGCACAAGTCCATTTGCCACAGAGAACGAAGTGGATACGTTTGGAAGCCTTAACCTATTCTTGGATAGCGAAGGAGGCAGAGAGGAGTCCTTCCAATCTAAAATGCTTCTTGCTAATGGCGAGTTGTTTGGTGAGCGATTTGAGATATTCGACTTTGAGGAGTTTAAGGAGCGGGTTAAGTACGGAATACCGAACAATACTCCGCTAAGGTGTTCTGATATGGGTATGAGGATTGGTTTTATTGGCAGCGCAGTTGAAACGAGAATCTATCAGCCCGTCTACAACGTAACCCAAAATATGGTAAAGCTGGAGTACGAACTTGAGAACAGCCTGAATCCATCAGCTCCATTACCGACACTCAGAGAGTATTCATCTCCAGTGCTTATTGGCGGGGATATAGAGACGTACAATCTGCGCTTTGATGACAATACAGATACATTTAGGGCGTACCAAAACTTCTGGAATACATTCGTAAATATAATCAATGACCTGCCAAGCGTAGAGTGTAGTTTAGTTATAGAGGCGGGTGATTTAAGCGTATTGGACTTTAGACGAAAGTACGACTTTGGATATGGGGACACTGTACTAACCTCTATATCTGGATTCGATTTTACGCTAAAGGGGAGTAAGGTAACGGCTAAATTTTTGTTGTACTAATGGAGGTTTTTAATAAGGGAAGGGCTGTACGTGATATTGAAAAAGCACAAAGAGTTGCTGATGGCTCTAGGGTTGTAAATACCGTATTCGAGCAAGGGATGTTGTTAAAGGCGGATGGGTATGCAGATCTGAAATTAACAAACCTAACCACCGGCTCTTCTTTTTCTGACGAATCATTTAATAGGATAAGAACCGCATCTTATGTTCAAGATAAGCGGTATTCATTAAATCCAAAATCCACTACTTGGGTTCTTTATCAAACCTCCCCAACGGTTTTTGAAATTCAGGACACGCTGCTTACAGCATCTTCTTCTGTGTGGATGTCAGAGGAGACTAATGGATACTGCTATGTCGTAGGTACGAATGATGACACGACCCTAACCATATTCCAATTTGATGGAACCTCGCTATCTGAAATAACGCTTAGTTCTTCTATTGGGTATTCATCCAATATTGATATAGCTACGCTACCTTCAGGAGAGTTAGTTATATTTACCGCTGGGACGTCATACGCTATCGTTAGTCAGAATGGAGATGTTACGCCTGGGAAACATTTAGATTCTTCCGTAGACCAGATATTTGTAGAGAGGGTTGGTAACGCCATTTGCTTCATAGGAGTTACTTCTGGAAGCATTATATCTGGCTTAACCATAGACGGACAGAACTACAAGAATTGGGACAACTGGATAAATCAAGACAGAGCTGGAGATGACGGAGATGTTAACGCTAGTTACTCGGTTCAATCTGGGGCTGGAATCCAAATCATAGATACACACATACAGTCAGAGGGTTTCTCTGCCCTTGCATCTAACGGTACTGATCATTATCTCTTCTCAGCAACTAATGGTGGGTATCAAATCACTGAGCCCGACTTCTCCGATATAGAAGCTGACATATCTCAAACCCTAACGGTAAAGGATAAGGCTAACTCAACCATAGTCGCTCACGGCTATTACGATAATGACTTATATACGCTTGTATTAGATAATCAGTCCACTACAAAGACCCTAAGCATATATAGAGGCGTTTTAAGCCAATCTAAGACACTTTCTTCTATTGAGCAGACCTCTGCCATTACTTTACCTACGTTAAGCTCTCCAGAACGCTTATATGGGCTTAGAGAGACATTCTATCAAAATAGCGACAATGACGCTGCTATATTCTCTGTTTATTTTGGATCTGGTACATTCGCTTCTGACGCAACGGGTTCTGGCGGAGGCATAGGAGACCTTCAGCAGGTAACTGATGTGGGCGCAACCACTACAAACAATATAGTTGTTAATGGCTTAACGGCAACGACAGACCCTATTGATGCTCAAGGAGATTTAAGAGCGCAAAGTAATTTACGCTTTGATGCTTATGCACCTGCTTCGGGACATAACTTATTGGTTGTCGGAACGGATGGAACGGTATTTACAAGAAGTGAGGACTACTACGCAACAGAGGGATGGGTAACTTCGCAGGGATATGCAACGCAAACGTGGGTAAACCAACAAGGCTTTGCAACGCAAGTTTGGGTGGCTGGTCAAGGTTATGTAGATGAGAACCTCAGCTCATTATCTTTTAATATTGCGGATGGAGTTCTTACAGCAAGCCTTAGTGGTGGAACCCAAACAACGGTAG
>ENA-OUOG01000838-OUOG01000838.1-marine-metagenome-genome-assembly--contig:-NODE-838-length-38448-cov-3.441610_pt1 | contig 38448 bp, 32 predicted proteins | sample MGYA00248635_ERZ508505 | MGnify/ENA primary metagenome ERZ508505 (study PRJEB26176, sample SAMN06267871) | marine metagenome | isolation source: Saanich Inlet, British Columbia, Canada | place: Pacific... | reverse complement strand
CATTTGCCTGGAATTTGGCCTTTTGGGGAGATGAAGTACGTAGCCCTTGGACTACTCTTGGGTAGCTATAATATTTACGCAAATCATTGGGGACACGTCTGGAAAAATAAAAATAGCCGCCTCTGATAAAGGTATACGGTATAGATTTGGTCTGCATAATGGTCAGTACTCAAATGGGCATAACAAATGCCATGCTAAAAGATTGAGTATTATCAGATGCTTATCGGGGATATGCCACTGCTAGTTAGGCAGTAAGTGGCGGAGAGACAGGGATTCGAACCCTGGGAACCTCGCAGTTCAACGGTTTTCAAGACCGCCGCATTCGACCACTCTGCCACCTCTCCGTGCCATAAAACGGGATCGATCCGTTGATGACTAGATAATTAGACTTTAATCCAGATACAACCCCAAAGAATGCGCAAATCAACGCTGATGTTGTTTTTTTTTAATATTTGTTACTTCCAAGTATTAGATTATTTGTTTATGTTAAAAATAACGATTTTTTGATGCTGAATATTGTTATTTAAGTGCCAAAGAAGTTTTTCATATCACTAAAGAGGGAATCAAATGAAAAGTTTTTATAAAATAATAACAATATTTATAATTACTTTGCTAGCTTCACCAGTTAACGCATTTGATACGATTGCTCGTTCGGCAATGGTTATAGACCAAACCACTGGCACAATACTAATGGCCAAGGACGCAGACCGTAGGGTTCCACCAGCCTCTATGTCAAAACTAATGACTTTATTCATGCTATTTGAAGCATTGAGAGATGAACGAATTGCTATGGATACAGAGTTTTTGGTCTCTGAACGCGCCACGAAAATTGGTGGGTCTACAATGTTCTTACGTGAAGGTGAGAGAGTCTCTGTGCGTGATTTAATACAGGGTATTATAGTACAATCAGGCAATGATGCATGCATAACCGTAGCGGAAAATATTGCTGGAACAGAAACAGCTTTTGCAGACCAAATGACCAAACGAGCTATAGAGTTAGGTATGAATAATTCATCATTTGGAAATTCAACCGGATGGCCTGATCCATTACAACGCATGAGTGCCCGCGATTTAGTCACCATAGCAAATATTATAATAACAGAATTTCCAAATTATTATCCATTCTTTGCTCAAACATCTTTTACATGGGATGGTGTAAAGCAAAACAATAGAAACCCATTGCTTCCGTTGGGGATTGGTGCTGATGGCTTAAAAACTGGCCATACTAATGAGGCTGGATATGGTCTTGTTGGATCCGCTCGCCAAGGTCAAAGAAGAATAATATTTATGATAACGGGACTAGAATCAAAGGCTGCACGAGCCAATGAGGCAGAAAAGCTAACAAATTGGGCATTTCGCCAATTTGTTATAAAAGATTTATTTAAAAAAGATGAAGTAATTTCTAAAGCTGATGTTTGGTTAGGCGAAAACAAGACTATTGATTTAATAGCCGAAGATAATATTTCAGGATTATTTCCGCTAGGTTCCCTTAAAAATGTAGACATTGAAATAAATTATAAAGGTCCAATTGCAGCACCTATAAAAAAAGGTGATCGAATTGCTATTTTAACAGTAAACACACCAAATATTGGCAAATCTGAACATCATCTTGTTGCTTCAAAAGACGTTGCAAGTGGATCAATATTAAACAAAATTTTAGCAAGTGCAGAACTCCTTGGGAGAAAAGCAATCAGTGGCCAATTGTGGGCAAATTAATGAATTTTACTGACGGCCTATTCATTACATTTGAAGGTATTGATGGTTCTGGAAAATCTACTCAATCACAACTTCTTTATGACGCTCTTAATGATTTAGGGATAAGTGTCATTCAAACTCGTGAGCCAGGGGGCAGCATTGGAGCTGAAATCATTCGATCCCTGCTTGTTTCCGGTGATACTGATAGATGGTCTGCAGAAACAGAAATACTGCTCTTTACGGCAGCAAGGCGCGATCATCTAGAAAAAACAATCCAGCCTGCCCTAACGAAAAATCAAATAGTTATATGTGATAGGTTTGTTGACTCCACAAGAGTATACCAAGGCGTTGCAAGAGCAGACCTAAGGCAAACAGTAGATGAGCTACATTCAATAATAATAAAAAAAGAACCTGACATAACATTTATAATCGATACTGACCCAGAAAAATCTTTAACACGTGGCTTGGCTAGAAATTCAGGAGAAGACCGGTTTGAAGAGTTTGGCTTAGAATTTCAAAAAAAATTGAGAAATGGCTTCAGCGAATTATCAAAAACTGAAAAATCAAGATGCCATCTTATCAATGGCATGCGAAGCAAAGAAGAAGTATCAAATGATATCTTAAATATAGTTAAAGATTACACTAAATGAACGAAATTGAAATTCCAGAAGCAGACCGACAAATTGGAACTAACCATCCACGCCATACACAAAAAATATATGGACATAATTCACCTCAATTAGATTTTTTAGATGCATATAAAACAGAACGTCTGCATCATGCGTGGATGATTACAGGGTCAAGGGGTATTGGCAAAGCTACTCTGGGGTACAAAATTGCAAAATTTATATTATCTCAGAACCAAAGTATAAGTGACATCAATCAAGACTTAAAAGATACGTTGGATATTCAATCAGATCATCCGGTCTCAAAGCGCATAAATGCTTTGGGTGAGCCAAACCTATATTTGGTCAGGCGACTTTGGGACGAAAAACTAAAGAAATTCAAACAAAATATTACTGTTGACGAGATACGTAAGTTGAAAAACTTTTTTAGCATGTCTGCGGCAGATGGCGGCTGGCGAGTGGCAATCATCGACGCAGCAGATGAAATGAATAACGCAGCTGCAAACGCTCTTTTAAAAATACTAGAAGAACCGCCAAAAAAGGTTTTAATTTTATTAATCAGCCATCAACCACTTCGTCTTATGCCAACTATAAGATCAAGGTGCAGGTCATTGAAATGTAACAACCTTTCATCTGAAGACTTAGCAAACGCTTTGGAGCAATTAGATATTGAGCAATCCCAAGATAAAGAGCAGATCAATATTCTTGCAAATGGATCCGTTGGATCATCAGTGGAATTAATTTCGAACAACGGCATTGAAATATATAATTCGATTGTTCAGTTGGCAAAACAAATTCCGCAAATGAACAGGCAATCCATCCAAAAATTGGCAGATTCTTGTGCAGGTAAAAATGCTGCAGAAAGGTATGAAATAACACTTCGATTGTTCATGTTATTTATTTCACGTCTTGCAAAATTTGGTGCTATGCAAAAAAATGAAAATAACGCGACTTTGTCAATTGAAAGTAAAGTTTTTCATGAGCTTGCTCCAGATACAAAATCTGCTCGCAAATGGGCTGACTTTTCACAAATTATTTCTGAGCGCACAAGTCATGCACGTGCAGTTAACCTTGACCCGTCTATGGTGATCCTAGATATGTTATTGCAATTCGAAGAAACATCAAAAAAGCACTAAAGGCTAAAAAATGACAGAACACATCATAGTTGATAGCCATTGCCACTTGGATTTTCCAGATTTTGAAGGGGAAATTCCAGATTTAGTTGCCCGTGCCAATGATGCAGGCGTGAAGCGCATGGTCACGATTTGTACTAAACTTAAAAATGAGCCTTCAGTTCGCAAAATTGCTGAAGAGCATGAGGCTGTATATTATGCTGCGGGCACACACCCAATGTCAGCTGCATCTGAACCTTTGGCCAGTGTCGATCAATTAATTGAAATATCACAACATCCTAAAATGGTTGGCATTGGGGAAACTGGATTAGACTATCACTATACAGCTGAGAGTGCAGAGATCCAAAAAACGTCTCTTAAAATTCATATTGAAGCAGCACGAGAAACTAATCTACCACTCATAATACATTCACGCGCAGCCGATGAAGATATGTCATCAATTTTAAAAGATGAATTTAAAAAAGGTCAATATAAATGCGTAATGCATTGTTTCTCTTCATCGGTAGAACTTGCTAAATTATCTTTAGAACTGGGCTTTTATCTTTCAATGTCAGGTATAATTACTTTTAAGAAAAGTGAAGAGCTTCGAAGCATTTTTAAATTAGCCCCAATTGATCAAGTTTTGGTTGAAACAGATAGTCCATATTTGTCTCCAGTTCCCTTTAGAGGTAAAAGAAATGAGCCATCCTATACTGCTCATACTGCAGAAGTTGGCGCAACTATTTATGGGGTTGATTACACAACATTTGCCAATCAAACTACAAAGAATTTCAACAGATTATTTTCGAAAGCAGCAATTTAATGGGAGAACTTAGATTTACAATTTTGGGTTGTGGGTCTTCAGGTGGCGTTCCCAGACTTGGTGGCCATTGGGGTAATTGCGATCCAAATAACGTTAAAAACTTTCGAAAAAGATGCTCGCTGTTAATTCAACGATTTGACAACGATAATGTGACAAATGTGCTAATTGATACGACACCAGACATGCGCCAACAGTTATTAGATGCAAAAATTGGAAAATTAGATGCAGTAATTTACACACATGAGCACGCAGATCATTTACATGGGTTAGATGATTTGAGGATGATTGTTATTAACATGCAAAAACGGCTTCCAGTATTTGCATCGAAGCAAACAAAGAATTCTATTCTTGAGCGGTTTGGCTACGCCTTTAAAACACCCAAAGGAAGTCCATACCCTCCAATATTGGATATGAACGACCTAACAGAAACCCTTGAAATTCAAGGTGCCGGCGGTCCAATAAAGTTCACATCGTTTGATGTTGACCATGGTAATATTTTAGTGAGTGCAATAAAAGTTAACAATGTTCTATACACTCCAGATATATCAAAAGTTAGAAATGATACTGAACTGAGAGACTTAGATTACTGGATACTAGATAGTTTGCGATACAAACCTCATCCAAGTCATGTAAACCTAGAACAGGCGTTAGGTTTAATTGATAGATACAAGCCAAAAAAAGCTATTTTAACCAACTTGCACGTAGACCTAGACTACTTAACATTATTAAACGAAACTCCAGATAATGTTGTGCCAGCTCATGACGGATTGCAAATAAAACTTAAGGTCTAATTATGCTCAGTATTTTTATTACTGTCTTGCCTGTTTTCTTGATTATAGGCACTGGCTACATTGTAATGTGGCGAAAATTAATGTCTGAAAGCAGTATAGACGCTTTGGCTTTATTTGCACAAAAGTATGCAATTCCATGCTTATTATTTTTAGCTGTAGCAAATTTGGATCTCAAAGAATATTTTAATATCCCATTATTTGCATCTTATTATATTCCTGCGACTTTCATTTTCATACTAGGTTGCGCAACAGGATATTTATTTTTCAAACGAGCCGCTGACGAGGCAGTTTCAGTGGGTTTTACAACCTTATTCTCAAACATGATATTATTGGGATTAACAATTATGGAACGTGCGTATGGCGTTGAAGCGTTATCAACAAACTACGCGTTAGCATCTGTTCATGTACTATTCTGTTATATCGTTGGTATTACTTGTATGGAAACAGTTCACGCAAATGGAAATAACGTAAATGAAATTATCCGCTCAGTAATTAAAGCAATTTTTAAAAATACTTTAGCACTCGGTCTAATACTTGGCTTTGCTTTCAATTTTAGCGGGTTTGCCCTTCCAGAAGCATTTGACGTAACACTTCAAATGATGGCGAGAAGCGGATTACCGATAGCATTATTTGCACTTGGAGGTGTCCTCTATAGATATGAAATAAAAAGTAATCTACCTGAAGTTACAGCCGTTGCGATTATCAAATTATTTATTTTCCCAGTTCTAGTTTATGTAATGGGAACTTACGTTTTTGACTTAGAAACAGGTGTCAGAAATTCAGCTGTGTTAATAGCAGCAATGCCACCGGGTATTAATACATATATATTTGCAAGTATGTATAATAGAGCTCAGCAGACATCTGCCACGTCTATTGTGGTGTGTACTGGACTAAGTGTTTTTACAATTACTGCGTGGTTAACCTTTTTGGGTTAACCAGGTGACATACCCCTTAAGCGCTCAGATCGGCGACGTAATAATTCAAGTGTCGTCAAAAGAATAATCGACATAGCTATCAATATGGTAGCAACAGCCAGAATTGTCGGACTGATTTGCTCACGCAAACCAGTAAACATTTGCCAAGGTAGTGTTTTCTGGCCTGCAGACCCTACAAAGAGAACGACGACAACTTCATCAAAAGAAGTTATAAAAGCAAATAATCCTCCAGATATTACACCAGGTAAGATTAAAGGCATTTGGATCTTAAAGAAGGTGCGAACTGGCCCTGCCCCCATATTTGCTGCAGCGCGTGTTAAGGATTTATCAAAGCCTACTAGTGTAGCAGTTACAGTGATAATAACGAATGGGACTCCAAGGACGGCATGCGCTAAAACAACCCCAGCATATGTGCCTTGAAGGCCAATACGGGAATAGAAGAAATACATGCCTGATGCTGATATAATCAGAGGAACAATCATTGGTGATATCATTATGGCCATTATGGCTCTTCGAAATGGTACATGTGACTGCGACAAACCAATAGCCGCAAGCGTTCCAAATGAAACAGACAGCACTGTTGCCATAGGGGCAATTCTTAATGAATTTTTCAGGGCATGTTGCCAGTCTTGATTTGTGAAGAAATCATCATAATGTTTAAAAGAATAACCCTCAGATTTGAAAGCAAGCATTTCTGGAGTAAACGTAAAGAAATCCTGAGCATTAAATGAAAGTGGTATGATTACCATAATTGGGAAAACTAAGAAAAAGAAAACCAACCCACAGATAACACGAAAAGTATAATACCAAGTCTTTTGCATTGGAGAGGCATAGATAGGGAGAGCCATATGTTTTATCCTAATTTCACGTTATCGATGCCAACAAATTTATCGTAAAGCCAGTAAAGAGCTAAAACTACAACTAATAGAATTGCCCCTAATGCAGCGCCTAAACCCCAATTCAAGCTAGATGATATATGATAGGCAATTCTGTTGGAAATAAATACGCCTTTTGTACCACCAACGATTTCTGGAGTAATATAATATCCAATCGCAAGTATAAATACTAAGATTGAGCCCGCACCAATACCTGGAATACTTTGTGGGAAGTATACGCGCCTAAATGCCATGAAATCATTGGCACCCATAGATTTTGCAGCCCGCATATATGTTGGCGGAATAGTTTTCATAACGGAATACAATGGTAAAATCATAAATGGTAACAGAATGTGTGTCATCGCTATAACTGTACCAGTCACATTATTAATTAGCTCAAGCCGATTTCCGTCAGCAATAATCCCTATCCAGACGAGAAAATCATTTATCACACCCTGATTTTGCAAAAGAACTTTCCAGGCTGATGTTCGAACTAACAATGATGTCCAGAATGGCAATAGTACTAATATCATCAAGACATTAGAGGTTCTCATAGGCAAAGTAGCCAATAGAAACGCTATTGGATAACCTAAAAGAATACACATGAATGTAATACCCAAGCTCATATATAGAGTTCTAACGAACAGCTTGAAGTATATTTTTTTATCTTCATCAACGCTTTGAATGCCATCTGCAGCTCTCGTCAAGTCTGCAGCAGCTAGAAAATATCCATCAGTATATTTACTAGAAAACTGTTGTATTGTTTGCCAAATTGCAGGATCCATCCATTTTTTATTCATTTTCTCAAATGCAGCTTTAAAAGATGGCGTAGCTTCAATATCTAACTTTTTAACTTTCCTACCAGTTTGCCTAATCAATGAAGAAATGCCAGTTTTCTCATAATTCAAACGGGATCCAAGCTTGGTGTGTAGTTTACTTTTTACTGCAAGCTTCAAATCCAGAGCAAGAGCTTCAAAAACTTCTTCATCAGGAGCTATTCCAGTTTTACTATCCCAATTGGATAACACTTTAACCGTTCGTGGAAGGGTATCTGAAACTATGTTATTTTCGACTGAACGAAACAACATATCGCCAATAGGTGCAATAAAAGTTAATAATACAAAAAATAAAAGTGGTGCAATTAGCATAAGCGCTCTGATTTTTTGGCGCCTCAATGATTTTGCAAGGCTTCTCTTAAGCGAGGTGCCGTCATTCGCCAATACTGTATTAGTGTCACTCATATTTTTAATTCTATTCACTTAAAATTGAATAAAAGGCGCGAAGAGAACTTCGCGCCTTAAAAAGTTTATTTAGCTAACCATGCTTGGAATTTAGCATCGATATCATCACGATAATCTGCCCAGAATGAGTAGTTATAAAGTAATGTATTTTTTGCATTGTTAGGATCTGTTGGCATATGTGGCGCCATATCAATTCCTAAAGTAGCATGCTTAGATACTAATGGTGCAGAAGACTTACGAGCTGGACCATATGAGATATATTTTGCTTGATCAGCTAAGCGCTGCGTATCTGTAGCAAAATAAACATAGTCTAATGCACGTGCTTTACGCTCATCTGACAATCCAGCTGGAATAATCCAACCGTCTAAGTCAAACACTTGACCGTCCCATAACATTCCAACATTTTGTCCTTGCTCTTCAATCAAAGCAAATAAGCGGCCATTGTATGTTGAACCCATGATCACTTCGCCATCAGCAAGTAACTGTGGAGTGTCTGCGCCCGCAGACCACCAAATTACATCACCTTTGATTGTATCTAGCTTAGCAAATGCACGTGCTTGACCTTCGTCTGTAGCAAGAACATCATATACGTCAGCTTTTGCAACACCGTCACACATTAGAGCCCATTCCATGTTATTGATTGGACGTTTCTCTAGTGAACGTTTACCTGGGTAAGCTGCAGTATCAAATACTGAACAAACAGATGTAGGTGCAGTTGAACCAACTAAATCTTTTCGGTAACCGAAAGTAGTTGAGTAAACAATTTGTGGAATGAAACATTCATTCACCATCAAATCACCAAAATCATCTTTCGCTTTTGTTCCATCAGGAGCATCAGCTAGTTGTGTGTCTGCATCAATTTCCAGAGCAAGTCCTTCGTCACACAAACGAAGTGCGTCTGCAGCAACAACGTCAACAACATCCCACGTGATGTTTCCAGCTTCAGACATTGCGCGTAATTTCGCAACAGCTTCACCTGAACTAGCATCATTGATGATATTCACACCAGTTTTTGCAGAGTAAGGGTCATGGTATGCAGCCTGTTGAGAAGCCGTGTAAGCCCCACCCCAAGATACGATAGTCATGTCTTCTGCTAGAGCAGCAGTTGCCGACATTGCGAAAGCCGCGCCGCCAAGCATAATTGTTTTAATCTTCATAGTCTTCTCCTTGTTTTTCCCGTTATTTTTTTCAATGCGCCATACCTCGGGATATGTTTAGCACACTTGAAGGGCACTTATGCGTCTAAAGCCCTACAATCTTCCTTAGCCCAGGTGACAGATGTTTTTTCACCTTTAACTAAATGCTTATGTCCTGCTGAATTTGGAACTTTTACGATAAACTCGTCATTTCCATGCACTTCCATTCGACAACGAATGTGATCACCAAGATATATTAATTCTTTAACTACTGCATCTGTAGTATTTTTAGTTTTAGTCCCACCTAATTTAACGCGCTCAGGTCTGATTGATAATGTAGTTCTACTCCCAACCTTACCACAATTTACAGCAAGACTTTCAACTTTTTTGCCATTATCTAATTTTACGGATGCAACTTTACCTTTAATTGAGTCCACCTGCCCCACCAGTTTGTTATTTTCACCTATAAATTGGGCAACAAACGAGTTCTCTGGTCGCTCATATAATGCATCTGGACTTGAGAGTTGTTGAATTCTTCCATCTTCAAATACGGCAACTCTGTCAGACATTGTCAAAGCTTCAGATTGGTCATGGGTAACATAAACAACTGTTATACCTAAATTTTCATGTAAGTGTTTGATTTCATATTGCATGTGCTCACGAAGTTGTTTGTCTAAAGCACCTAATGGCTCATCCATTAAAACCAATTGAGGGTTAAATACCAAGGCACGAGCGAGTGCTATGCGCTGTTGCTGGCCACCTGACAATTGTGCAGGGCGGCGCCCAGCAAAATCACCCATTTGAACCATATCTAATGCATGCTTAACTTTTTCTTCTCGTTCAGACTTACCCATTTTACGTACTTCTAAGGGAAAAGATAAGTTTTCGCCGACGGTCATATGAGGAAATAATGCATAGTTTTGGAAAACCATTCCAATACCACGTTTGTGTGGTGGAATATTGTTTATAGGATTTCCGTCTAATCTAATATCACCGTTTGTTGCAGTTTCAAAACCTGCCAACATCATTAGGCATGTAGTTTTTCCTGAACCGGATGGGCCTAAGAGAGTTAAAAACTCCCCTTTAGCAATATTGAGATTTAAATCTTTAACAACCAAAACTTCGCCGTCATAGCTTTTTTGGACGTGATCAAAGACAACAAAGTCTTTATCATTATTTTTTGCGGCCAATGTATTCTCCAATTAGCATTTCATTTAGTAAGACATGCGAGCATTTCCAATGCTTAAACAAATCGAACTCCATTGCAATGAATAATTTAATTATTTTTGATCGTAGTGGGTATTTACAATTAGGGCAGTAAAATATGCCATATTTTTAGATAAAAACTCAATCATTTTTTTAATCAGATTGAATTTTATTGTAAATTTAATGTTATTATGATACTAAATAAACCATCATGATGAACCATTTTAAGATTTTAAGCTTTGTAATTTTGATGATTGCTTCATCAAACACTTATCTTCAAGCAAACACTCTGACCACCCAAATTCAAATTATGTTAAATGACTTGAATTTTAATGCAGGTCCTGAGGATGGTATTTACGGAAACAAAACAAAGACTGCACTAGAAAGTTTCTATCAAAAGAATAAAAATAGTTTTGACGGAAAGATCAGTCAAAATGAATTTGACGATATATTATCAGAAATGCCAAAAGGCTTTACTGATAAAGATTTAATTCTGAAGGCATCGATTAATCGACATAAAGATAGCTTTATAAAAAATACATTGAATTTAGAAAATTATAACAATGAAGTTAATCAATTAAATACAGCATCTGAGAAGAACGAAAAAAATGCTCTGTGGCTTCAAAAAAATATGACCTTTGAAGATGCAAGGCATTTAATATCTAGAACTGGTATTGGGGCTCACCCTTCTGAAATTTTAAGATTAGTTGGATTAACTCGCAGCCAAGCAATAAGCAGGATTCTTGAAAATATCGATAGCAGAAATCCAGAGACAGAAACTCCATTATTTTTCAACAAACCGTATCCGAATTATTGGATACAGGGAGACCTTGATGAAAATGATCAACAAAAATTTAGAGTAGCCCGCGACAAAGAAATGGAAGAGTTGAGATTATGGTGGGTTAGCGAAATGTTAACAACACAAAGCCCCGCCGCCGAAAAACTTATAATGTTTTGGCACAATCACTTTGTCTCATCTTATACTGGGGTGGATGAAAATGTGCATTTAATTGCAAAACAACATTGGACTTTTAGACAACTGGGCCACACAAACTTCAGGGCACTCGCGAAAGCAATCATCAAAGATGCCGCTATGCTTGAATATCTTGACAATAAACAAAGTAGAAAGAAAAATCCAAACGAAAACTTTGCCCGTGAACTGCTAGAGTTATTTGTAATTGGCGAAGGAAATTATTCAGAAAAAACTGTAAAAGAAGTTGCCAGGGCATTTACTGGCTATAGTTCGAATGGATTACGGCAAGACGAGTTTAGATTTAACCATTGGGACCATGATAGCGGATGGAAAATAATATTTGATAGAAAAGGTCATTTCGACGGAGATGATGTAATAGATATTCTCTTAAACCAATCTGAAACTTCCGAATTTATAGCAAGAAAATTCTGGAAAAATTACGTATCTGATTTCAATTTTGATGATGAAGAAATCAAAAAAATTGCCGAAATATTTAAAAGTAGCGACTATGATATAAAGACACTTTTAAGGTCAACTCTTAGTTCAAAATCATTCTGGGAAACTCAAAATCGGGCCACAATAGTTAAATCTCCAATAGATTTCATAATAGGAACTATAAGATCTACGGGTAGACTGCCTGATACTTGGCCATCAATCCCAAATGAATTATCAACTCTAGGCCAAAACATTTTTGAGCCCCCAAATGTCGCGGGATGGCCAGGAGCCGGAGATTGGATAGTTCCCTCTCGCCTATTGATGCGAAGGGGAATGTTATCAAGTCTTGCAAATCCTCAACAATCTGAAAATATAAATCTATCAGGTAGCATGATGATGAATATGTTTTCTGATGCAAATATGGATACCGGTGAAGATCCAAATCACATAAATAATATATACCTAAGGTATGCCGCAGAAAATTTTGAAGGACCACCAGAATACATTCTGCAGGCAATCGACAAAAATAATAAACTTATTTGGAGGAGTGATAGAACCAAAGCAAAAGGCGGAATTGACACTTCACTATTTGGAGAAAATAATAATCAAAATAAGAACTGGCAAATCCAACACTTCGAAGTGCCTGGCGAACTAAATCCAGAGTTTTTTAAACTTTTCTTCTTAAATGATCGTGCTGGACCTAGTGGGACAGGAGATCGGAATTTATTTATTGATTGGGTCACAATACCAGGCAAAAAATTCCTAGCCTCGGATGGCTACCAGTCAACAAACTGTTCAAATGCAAACCAGAACCCGGGTGCATTATATTGTGGTGGTTTTTTAAAGTTAAAAACATTTAAAAACTTGGATGGGCGTCCCAATACAAAAAAAATAAAAGCACAAAATTATAATGGATTAAGTTTTGAACGCATTTCTTTTGATTGGGCTAATGATTTAAACGAAAATAATAATAGATGGGCTAATTTTAACATATCACTATCAAAACCCAAATTTAAAAACATAGAATTAGATGCCATAAGAATAAGTATTGTTCGCAACAGGGATAACAGGGGCGAAAGAATATTTATGCGACTAGAAGAACGCAACTGTTTTCCAAATTGTATTGGGGGGCCATTACCAAGATCCGCATTCAGAGACAATAAATCAAAAAACTTATCTGTAAATTACCTCATATCTGGAGCAACAGATCATAAAGAAAGTAGGCAATGGTATGACCTATCAAAGGAAAGCAAAGAATTTGTTGCAGAATTAGTTATGGCGATCCCACAGATGCTGACTGAAATGAAGAAGGGACGGCATTGGAAAAATAGGAATGGGATAAATAAATTTGATGGCTGGAAGCCTGTGTTTAAACAAATAGAATTGAGACTCCCAAAAAGTAAATATGCAAAAACAGCAAAAAACCTTCCAATCAAGGTTTATAAATCAAAAAATAATAATAACGAAATGATGCAGATGATGTCTGATTTGAAAAGTGTTAAAACACTTAAAATGCATGGCAGAAACTCAAGTGACGTAAGTTGGGTAAATTACATTGGAGAGAATAATGCGAAAAAACCTGCAGAATTATTTTTAGCCCAAGCTCCAGTTTCTGTTTCAATGGAAACTCAAGCACTAGGTGAGATTTTTTCTGATCCAGTATTTAACTTGAAATAAAAAAGGAAATGAAATGAATAGAAGAGATCTCATAAATTTTCTTGCTGCAGGAATTGCTATTCCTCTAGCGCCCATATCTATTTCAGCGGCCAGTATAAAAAGTGGAAAACGACTAATCCTTGTCGAACTGTCTGGAGCGAATGATGGCTTAAATACGGTCATACCAATCAAGGATGAAAGATATGGCGAACTCAGGCCAAGAATTAAAATAAATAGATCAAAAGCATTTAATCTTGGGAATGGTCTTGTTTTAAATAGTGCCATGAGGAGCCTAGATGGCGCCCTGCAGGCTGGTGATTTAGCAATCATGCAAGGCTTAGGATATCCCGGTCAAAACAGATCACACTTCAAATCGATTGCACTTTGGGAAACAGGTGGCGATGGCACAAAATCAGGAAAAAATGGTTGGCTCACCGAAGATATAGAACAAATGACCGGCAGCGACCAATTAGATGCACACGGCATTAGCCTTGATGGGGGAATGGGTATCTTTGCTTCACCGTCTGGTGTCTGGCTATCAATGACTTCCTTGGGTCAGTTTTCAACATTACAAAATAAACTGGTCATGCCAAATCAAACAGTAACAAATAACCCTGCGCTCTCATTTGTTTTAGACAGAGGACAAGCTTTAAACTCTTCAATGCAGAGTATTTCATCTAAATTATCCAGGTTACGTAATAAAAATTTAAATATTAATGCGGGCGATTTTGGGAAACAGGCAAGTATGGCAGCATATTTGATCGATGCAGGTATTTCGGCCCCTGTCCTCAAAATTAAGATTGGCAGTTTTGACACTCACGAGAACCAGACTTGGCGTCACAGAAGGTTACTTCAAGATTTAAGTAAGGGCTTGAGTGGCCTTCGTCGCGCATTAAAACAAAGCGGGCATTGGGAAAATACGTTGATTATGACATACTCCGAGTTTGGAAGGCGAGCAAAAGAAAATGAATCAGGCGGAACTGATCACGGCACTGCAGCTCCCCATTTTCTGATGAGTGGATCGCTTGAGGGGGGATTATGGGGAATTCATCCAGATCTAGGCAATCTCAAAGATGGAGATGTACAATTCACAACTGATTATAGGGTTGTTTACGATAAAATTTTATCAGATTGGTTTGGATTGGAACAAAATAGATTTAAAGATTTTCGATCAAAAATTACAGATGGCTTATTTGTTTAAAATATCATTCCTTTAACACTTTTTCACCTGTACCATTCAACACTCTGATTTGTAAGCAATTATTGTTAACAGATCAGGTGTTTAGGTAAATACTTATCTAGTATTTGGTGCGGCCGAGAAGACTCGAACTTCCACGGGTCTTACCCCACAGCGACCTCAACGCTGCGCGTCTACCATTCCGCCACGGCCGCACATTAAGGTACCCTGCCTATATATAGTGGTTTTATAATTGTGAAGTATCATTATGCATATTATTAATTTTTTAATCCCAGCCTATAGACCTAAAGACTTCAAACACGCATAAAGCATTTATGGTAAACTGGATCAAAACTGACGAATTTATAAGCTACCCTGATGCATTAGAACGCATGGAGCAAATCGTTTCTGGATTGATTTCTGGTGATGATACTGAACATATATGGCTTCTAGAGCACCCAGAATTATACACTGCGGGAACAAGTGCGAATTCGTCCGATTTAGTTGATCCAGATTTATTTCCTGTTTACGCCTCTCAACGTGGTGGGCAATACACTTACCATGGCCCAGGGCAACGCATTGCGTACGTAATGTTGGATTTAAACAAGCGTGGCAAGGATGTGAGAAAATATGTTCACTCACTTGAAGAGTGGATAATACAAACTCTTGCTGAATTTGATATCATAGGCGAGCGACGAAAAGATCGTGTCGGCGTATGGGTTGTCCGTAAGGACAAACCACTTTCGTCATCTGGTGACTTCTTAGAAGACAAAATAGCTGCCGTGGGTGTTCGATTGCGAAAATGGGTCAGCTTTCATGGTATTGCCATTAATGTTAATCCAAACTTGGAACATTATAAAGGTATAGTCCCCTGTGGAATTCAACATCATGGGGTAACATCGTTATACGATCTGGGACGGGAAACTTCGATGGATGACTTGGATAATGCACTTTCAAAAACCTTCAAGAACGTTTTTGGCAAAGAATGGTCCAGATAAGTCTTAGCTAAAGGATTAACACTACATCCAAATGCTAAAAATTACATTTAACCAAACTGCGACACGGGGTCTCTTTTAGTCATTTATGGATTTGAAACAGTTGTTCCCAAATAACAAAACCGCTAGGTAACAAGTCATAAAAAGCTTTTCTAATGAGATTCGCTTTAAAAATGACGTGTCAGGAGAATACACATGGCAGATGCAGCAGCGCATGACCACGCCCGACCAGGGTTTTTTACTAGATGGTTTATGTCAACTAATCACAAGGATATTGGTATCCTTTACCTTTTCACAGCAGGGCTTTTAGGTTTTGTCTCTGTTTCATTCACAATTTACATGCGTTTAGAGCTTATGGAGCCAGGCGTACAATATATGTGTATGGAGAATTTAGATAAAGTTGCGAATGCTGCAGCTTTGGCAGCAGGTGAATGTACACCGAATGGCCACTTGTGGAATGTTCTAATAACCGGCCACGGTATTTTAATGATGTTCTTTGTTGTTATTCCAGCCATGTTTGGCGGATTTGGTAACTACTTTATGCCATTGATGATCGGTGCGCCTGATATGGCCTTCCCTCGTCTAAACAACTTATCATTTTGGATGTATTTTACTGGTTCTACTTTAGCTGTTTTATCAATAATCACACCAGGTGGAAACGATCAGGCGGGCTCTGGAGTTGGTTGGGTTTTATATGCACCACTATCAACACGTGAAGGTGGTATGTCTATGGACTTTGCAATATTTGCTGTTCACGTATCTGGCGCATCATCTATCCTAGGCGCAATTAACATGATCACAACATTCCTAAATATGCGTGCACCAGGAATGACACTTCACAAAGTTCCATTATTTGCGTGGTCTATTTTCGTGACAGCTTTCTTGATCTTGCTATCATTGCCCGTACTAGCTGGCGCTATTACTATGTTGCTTACTGATAGAAACTTTGGAACTACTTTCTTTGATCCAGCTGGTGGTGGTGATCCTATTTTATACCAACACTTGTTATGGTTCTTTGGGCACCCAGAAGTGTACATGATTATTGTTCCAGGCTTTGGGATTGTATCACACGTGATATCAACATTCTCTCGCAAGCCTATATTTGGATACCTACCAATGGTTTACGCAATGGTTGCGATCGGGGCATTAGGCTTCGTAGTTTGGGCTCACCACATGTATACAGTGGGTATGTCGTTAACACAGCAATCATATTTCATGCTGGCTACTATGGTAATTGCTGTGCCAACAGGCATTAAGATCTTCTCCTGGATCGCAACAATGTGGGGTGGCTCAGTAGAAATGAAGACACCAATGCTTTGGGCATTTGGATTTTTATTCTTATTTACTGTCGGTGGAGTTACAGGGATCGTACTTTCACAAGCTGGAGTAGATCGTGCATATCATGATACATATTACGTAGTTGCTCACTTCCACTACGTTATGTCACTTGGTGCAGTATTCTGTATCTTTGCGGGTATTTACTACTGGTTCACTAAAATGTCAGGCCGTGCATACCCCGAATGGGCAGGAAAATTACACTTCTGGATGATGTTCATTGGTGCAAATATTACATTTTTCCCACAGCATTTCCTTGGACGCCAAGGGATGCCAAGAAGGTACATTGATTACCCAGAGCAGTTTGCATATTGGAATGAAATCAGTTCTTACGGAGCATTCTTATCGTTCGCATCATTTGTATTCTTTATTGTTGTGATCTTTTATTCACTAATATGGGGTAGAAAAGTAACTGAGCCTGCATACTGGGGCAAACATGCTGACACATTGGAGTGGACATTACCAAATCCACCACCTGAGCATACTTTTGAGACGCTTCCAAAACAGTCTGATTGGGATAGAAGCACTCATTAAGATTGAAAAATCTTACAAATAGAAAAGGCCAAAGCGAAAGCTTTGGCCTTTTTAAATTTAGTCGTTTGGTGGTAAAATTTAACCTAATAAATTTTTAACAACACCACCCGCTTTACCAAAGTCCATTTGACCTGCGTAAGTACTTTTCAGAAGCCCCATAACTTTACCCATATCTCTTATTCCAGAGGCACCTGAATCACTAATTACTTTTTTTACAACATCTTCAATTTCATTGTCGTTTAATTGTTTAGGTAGGAAATCAGTAATGATTTCGATTTCAGACATTTCCTGCGCTGCTAATTCATCTCTACCTGCACTATCATAAGCTGCAGCACTATCTTTACGCTGTTTAATCATCTTGCCCAATATAGCTAAAATTTCATCATCACTGACACTATTATCTACACCATCTACACGAGCTGCAATGTCTCTATCTTTGATAGCTGCCATAACTAATCGCAAAGTAGACAGTCTCAAAACTTCTTTATCACGCATAGCCTGCTTCATAGCAGAATTTATTCTATCACGCATTCACTAAACTCCTGTGGTTTTAGTATCCAAGATTATTAAAATATAGAAGATTGGAGGTTTATTCAAGGAAATCACAAACATGCAAGAGATTGAAATTTATGTATAAATGAAATTCCTTATTCCTTGACCTTAGACACTGACCATCGTAATTGTCTAAAAATTTTGAATCAGGATGAGTCTTATGAACACAGTTGACACCCCTTCAGAAAATTCCAAAAAAGTTACAGCCTGTATAGTACTTGCAGACGGCACAACTTTTTACGGTCAAGGGTTTGGTGCAACAGGCCAAATTGAGGCAGAGCTTTGCTTCAACACCTCGATGACAGGTTATCAGGAAATAATGACAGATCCATCATATGCTGGACAGGCCGTTACATTTACTTTTCCCCATATTGGAAACACTGGAATAACTTTTGAAGACTCTGAAACTGCTGATCCCGTTGCTAGGGCTATGATTATCAAAAGCTTCCCAACAATGCCATCAAACTATCGCTCTGAAACTACACTTCCTGACTGGCTAGAAAAAACTGGGCGTATTGGAGTAAGTGGTATTGATACTCGAAGGTTAACTAGAGCAGTACGCCAACAAGGCGCTCCTCATGTAGCTATAGAACATAATCCTGATGGTAATTTTGATATCCCAAAACTACTAGAAGCTGCCAGAAATTTTGTTGGCTTAGAGGGACTTGATTTAGCAAAAGATGTAACAATTGAACATAGTTATGATTGGGACGAAGAACGATGGGCGTGGCCTGAAGGCTATACAAACAACAATGATAATACCAAAAAGGTTGTTGCAATTGATTTTGGCGCTAAACGTAATATCTTACGCTGTTTAACTTCAGCTGGGTGTGACGTAGTTGTATTACCCGCTACAGCAACAGCTGAAGACGTTTTATCTCATAATCCGCAGGGTGTTTTTCTTTCCAACGGTCCAGGTGATCCTGCCGCAACTGGGAAATATGCAGTACCTATGATACAAGGCATATTAGAACATAAAGAAATTCCAATTTTTGGTATATGTTTAGGGCACCAAATGCTTGCACTAGCTCTTGGAGCAAAAACTATTAAAATGAACCACGGACACCACGGGGCCAACCACCCTGTTAAAGAACTTTCAACAGGAAAAGTAGAAATTACATCCATGAACCATGGATTTGCTGTTGATACACAATCTTTACCAAAAAATGTTAATGAAACACACATATCACTATTTGATGGGTCAAACTGTGGCATAGAATTATCAGATAGGCCTGTTTTCTCAGTTCAGCACCATCCAGAAGCATCTCCAGGACCCCAAGACAGCTTTTATTTATTTGAAAGATTTGCAGCCGCTATTTCTTAAGTAATTACGTATTCTTCAACGTCTTGCTTAAGTCTAGTTTCAAATGCGAATGAAAGGTGTTGTTTAAGCGCCTTACGCGCTCTTTCCCCGTCTTTAGACTCAATAGCGTTAACAATATCAGAGTGCTCCTGTAATGCACTCTCGCCACGGCCATCAGCCGCTAGTGATGTATTTGCTAACAGCGCCATAGTTCTGTGAACTTGCTGAAGTTGCTCAATCAAAAAATTATTATGACTTGCTAGGTGTAACTGATTGTGAAACCTACGGTTCGCTCGCGATAATTTCTGTGGGTCATCGATATATTCTCTATCACTTTCAATCATATTATATAAAACACGTATTTCTTCAGGACCCGCGTGTTGCGCTGCCAAAAAAGTTGCTAACCCTTCTAACTCCGCTCTAACTGTATATAATTCACCAACTTGATTATGATTAAGCGTTGCAACCATTAAAGAACGACCATCCCTGTGCAAGAAAGATTGTGTTTCTAAGCGTTGCAATGCCTCGCGAATTGGTGTTCTAGATACTCCAAATCTATCCGCTAATTCTGCCTCAACCAATCTATCACCTGGTTTGTATGCCCCATCATCTATAGCATCAATAATTAGCTCGTATGGATCTTTAATTTCATTTTTCTGCCTACTCACAGCCATTCACCTTCACACTAACAATTTAAGAATATTAACTTGCATTAGATATATTGTCACGCATGTTGCTCAAAGGTTTACCTATCTTCTTTCTGGCTGTAAATTGTAACCATGCAAAGCAAATTATCTCATATAAAACATTGGGTTTTTGATTTAGATCACACTCTTTACTCACCCAAAATTAGGTTGTTTGATCAAATAGAAGTATTGATGAACACTTATCTAAAAAAAACATTAAATGTAACTCAAGAGAAAGCAGTTTATTTACGTAAATATTATTGGGAAGAGTATGGAACAACACTAGCAGGTTTGATGGCAGAACAGCATGTTGATCCTGAGTATTATTTAGAATTTGTACATAATATTAATTTAGATAACCTTGAAGAAAATTCAGACCTTGCTGCTCACATAAACTCATTACCTGGAGATAAAATTATATTCACAAATGGATCAAGAATGCATGCAGTAAATGTTTCAAAAGCTCTAGGCTTGTATGAATGCTTTTCAGAATTTTATGGAACAGAAGATGCCATGTTAATTCCAAAGCCTCAAAAAAAAGCATTCGATACCATCTTTGAACTCTCTAAAATAAATCCAAAACAAGCGATCATGTTTGAAGATGATCCGAGGAATTTAGTAGAGCCATTTAAGATGGGCATGAAAACAGCTTTAATAGGCGACTTTTTGCAAACTGAATATATCCACTTTAATGCACCTGATTTAAATACATTTTTTGCAAATGAACTCAATGGCTAGGCGCATATGATACGCAAAACAACAGAAGTTCTTATATCAGGTGGTGGTATTGCTGGATTAACATCGGCATGTGCATTTGCAAAAGCAGGTTTTGAAGTTGTTTGCGTTGATCCACTACCTCCAATAACTAATTCTGAGAACATTAATTCAGATCTTCGCTCTACTGCTTTCCTACAACCAGCAAAAAGTACTTTAAAAAATGCAGGTCTCTGGGAAAAATTTGAAAAATACGCCACACCATTGGAAGTAATGCGATTAGCAGATGCAGGCGGCATTAATAATGAAATTCGTACTGTAGCTGACTTTAACGCTTCCGAAATTTCAGAAGAACCATTCGCATGGAATTTACCTAATTGGCTACTACGCAGAGAGTTAGTAAATCATATTCAGTCCCTTTCAAATGTGACACTACTATTTGGACAAAATACTGGTCGTATAACCTCTAGAACTACTGAAAATTTAGTTATGGTTGGCAATGAACAATATAGTTGCCAATTATTAATTGGAGCGGATGGTCGAAACTCTTCGACACGTCAAGAAATGAAAATTCCAGTTAAAACATGGAGATATGGGCAAAAGGCAATGGCAATGGCCGTATATCATTCATCTCCACACAAAAATATTAGTACTGAAATTCATAGATCAGGTGGCCCATTTACTACTGTCCCATTACCCGACCATAATGGCAAACACATGTCTTCTATAATTTGGATGGAAAAAAGTGACCGAGCAAATACACTACATAAAATGGATGAGGCGCAATTCAACAAAGAATTAAATGCAAGATCATGCAATATATTAGGGGAAATAAAATTAGCATCCCAAAGAAACCTCTGGCCTATAATAAGCCAAAAATCTACAGAAATTTATGGCCAGAGATTTGCGCTAATTGCTGAAGCAGCCCATGTAATTCCACCTATTGGTGCGCAGGGGTTGAATATGAGTTTAAGAGATTTAGAGGCCTTATTAGGCTTAACAAATTTACATGAGATTGGTAGCAAATCCCATTTAGAAGCCTATCATGCAGAGCGAAAAAGCGATATTGATCTTAGAATTCGAGGTGTAGATGCTTTAAACAGAGCTGCAATGGCTGAAAGCCAAAACCTGAGAACTTTAAGGCTGAAGGCACTTCAAACACTTCATGGCCTAACACCACTAAGAAAAACATTAATGAAAAAAGGTTTAGGCGCTTAAACTATATCATCTAAAACAGCTTCTAAACGATTAACTGTTCCATCAATGTCATATAACTTGTCTAATCCAAACATACCCAGACGGAAAGTAGAGTAATCATCAGGTTCGTCACATCTTAGTGGAACACCTGCCGCTATTTGCACACCTTTTTTAATAAACTTAGATCCATTTTGCATATCGGGGTCAGTTGTATAACTTACAATTACTCCAGGTGCTTCAAAACCGGGTGCAGCAACAGATTTGATCTGTCGAGCCTTCAAACAAGCCCGTACTTTATTTCCGAGCTCTTGTTGTGCATCTTTCAAGCGATCAAAACCAAATATTGACGCTTCATTTATTGCATTTCTAAATTCTTTCAGAGCATCGGTTGGCATTGTTCCGTGATAGGCATGTCCACCGTTAGTATATGAGTCCATAATACCAACCCAAGTTTTTAAACTTAAGGCAAAACTACTATTTTTTGTATCTTCCAATTTAGATCGAGCAAAATCATTTATCATCACAAGACCCGCACACGGTGATGCAGACCATCCTTTTTGGGGAGCTGATATTAAAACATCTACGCCATTTTTTTTCATATCAACCCAAATACATCCAGAGGCAATGCAATCTAATACAAAAATACCACCTATAGAGTGAACTGCCTCAGCAATTGATCTAATATAATCATCAGGCAGTATTATCCCACTTGAGGTTTCAACATGTGGAGCAAAAAATACCGCAGGTTTTTCAGTTATTATACTTTCTACAACATCCTCAATCGGTTGGGGCCTAAATGCAGATTGAGTGTGATCTCCTTCTCTTTTAGCTTTGAGAATAACAACTTCTGATGGGATATCACCAGTTTCAAATATTTGCGACCACCGAAAAGAAAACCATCCATTACGTAAAACCATGACCTTTTTGTCAGTTGCAAATTCCCTAGCAACAGACTCCATTGCAAAAGTACCTCCTCCCGGAACAATCGCACAAGTATCTGTATTATATACAGAAGTTAACATTTTAGAGATATCACACATCACAGATTGAAAATCTGTACTCATGTGATTTAATGATCGGTCAGTAAAAACAACTGAAAATTCCAATAAACCGTCAGGATCAACATTAGGGAGTAAAGCAGTCATGATATTTTCTCTTTCGCTTCTATAAATATTAAACTTCAATAGATATGTTAATTATTATCTCAAAGGTACAAATTCAGTATAAACTAAACGACATTAAATAACAAAATTACGTTTTTCTTCAGACAAAAGGACATTTGCTTCCACATCACCAACACCAGGCAATGTCATTATGCGGCGGCGCAGAACCCTTTCAAAGTCACTTAGATCAGTTGCAACAACTTTCAACCTATAATCATACATGCCCAAAACATGCTGTACTAATTGCACCTCAGGAACTGCGGATACAGCACGTTCAAAATCTTCGAGGGAAACTCGCCCCTTTGCAGCCAATTTTACACCTAAAAATACAGTCACACTAAAGCCAAGTTTTACTGCATCAAGAACAATTCTTTTTCCATTTATTACCTTAGCATCTTCTAATCGCTTTATTCTTCTCCATGCAGCTGATTGTGATAATCCAACTGCCTTACCAAGATCAGATGCCTTTGCAGAACCATTTTTTTGCAGCTCTCGCAACAATGCACGATCAATGTTATCAATACCAATCATAGCGGCACACCATCTTTTGTCATAACGTTTGTAATTACCATCAAAGCTTCAATGTCAGAAATGTGGGGTAATAAAAGAATTTGACTACGGTAAATTTCTTGGTAGTGGGCCATATCTCTAGCTAAAATATTTAATCTCACATCAACTCGCCCAAGAAAAGTTTGTATTTCATTGACCTCTTTGACTTTGCGAGCGGCCTCAATGAAACGATCAAAGGCATTCGTTTGAGTTTTATCTAATGTAATGCGCAATGACACTTCCACTTCTAGCCCTAGCGCTTTTGGATCAATCACCGATATTTGGCTTTTAATTATGCCACTTTTTTCCATGCGCCCAATTCTTCGCCAACACGAAGCGGTTGCGACGCCAACTTTTTCCGCTATATCAGCCACTGACAATAATGCGTCGATTTGCATCAATCTCAATATTTTTTTATCTATAACATCTATATTGTGCATGTTTATTTCAATTTATTAGATTATTTGCATGGTAATTATAAATAAAGATAAAAAATGTCAATAAATGAAACAAAAACACATGAATTATCTGTATTTTAGCTCCAGTACATGAAAAAGGAGAAAATCATGCGAGTTTATTATGATCGCGATTGCGATGTAAATTTAATTAAAAACCTAAACGTTGCCATCCTTGGCTACGGGTCACAAGGGCATGCACACGCACTAAACCTTAGAGATTCTGGCGCTAAAAATGTTGTGGTAGCACTACGAGAAGGTTCACCATCAATTAAAAAAGCTGAAGGCGAAGGTTTGAAAACTATGGGCATAGCAGAAGCAGCAGCTTGGGCTGATGTAATTATGTTTACAATGCCTGATGAATTGCAAGCAGATACTTACAAAAAATATGTGCATGATAACATTCGTGAAGGTGCAGCAATAGCATTTGCTCACGGCTTAAATGTTCACTTTGGCTTAATTGAACCAAAGGCTGGTATTGATGTAATAATGATGGCTCCAAAAGGACCAGGGCACACTGTTCGAGGAGAATATACTAAAGGTGGCGGTGTTCCTTGCTTAGTGGCTGTGGACAAAGATGCTTCAGGCAATGCTCTAGAAATTGGTAAGTCATACTGTTCTGCTATTGGTGGCGGACGTTCAGGTATTATTGAAACTGATTTCCGTGAAGAGTGTGAAACTGATCTATTCGGCGAACAAGCAGTCTTATGTGGTGGCATAGTTGAATTAATTCGTATGGGATTTGAAACATTAGTTGAAGCTGGGTATGAGCCTGAAATGGCATATTTTGAGTGCTTGCACGAAACAAAACTTATCGTAGACTTAATCTATGAGGGTGGCATTGCGAATATGAACTATTCAATCTCAAATACAGCTGAATATGGAGAATATGTTTCTGGCCCACGCATTCTTCCGTATGAAGAAACTAAAAAGAACATGAAAGCAGTATTAGCCGATATTCAAAATGGTAAATTTGTTCGCGACTTCATGCTTGAAAATCAAGTAGCACAACCAACATTGAAAGCTTCTCGCCGCGCAAATGACGAGCATGAGATTGAAATCATTGGTGGTAAATTGCGCGCAATGATGCCTTGGATATCTGAAGGCAAAATGGTTGATAAAGAACGCAACTAATTAATACAGTTATATATTTTATTGGCCAACCCATTTGGGTTGGCCTTTTTTTGTCTTTCATTCAAATTTGAATAAATTAATGATTATTTATTTAGTTTACTTTTCAGAATTAGATTTGTAGGAAAATACGTCTGCTATAAAATTATATTTTAGCATACACAATTAATTATAAAAGATTTGAAAATATGACAAAGCCAACAATTGCTAATTGGATTGCATTAATTTGCCTAGGGATTATCTGGGGCGGCTCTTTCATGGGAGCTAAGCTCGCACTCATTAGTTTTGGCCCAATGACTGTGGCCCTATTGCGCGTATCATTAGCTTCTATGGTCTTATTAATTATTACAATAGCTTCAGGTAGAAAATTTCCTAAATTTTCAACTCCAACTGATCGCCGTATCTGGCTTCATATTACTCTGATGGGCCTTTTAACGAATTCAATACCATTTTCTTTATTAAATTGGGGGCAACTTTACGTAAGTTCTGGCTTTGCTGGAGTAACAATGGCTGTTGTTCCACTATTAGTCCTACCCCTCTCACATTTCATATTGAAAAGTAATGAAATGGTACCCCGAAAGATATTTGGCTTTATAATTGGATTTATTGGGATCATCGTATTAATTGGCCCAACCCAATTAATAATTAATACCGGTGCTTCACTTGAGCCACTGGCAAGAATTGCATGCATTGTGGCCGCTCTATGTTACGGCCTTGGTTCAATCAATACCCGACTTTGCCCACCTGTTTCAATTATGGCTTACTCTACAGGCGGATTAATCATTGGCGCAATCTTACTAGCACCCGTTGCATTATTCATTGAAGGTATTCCACAGTGGCCAGAAACAACTGCTTTAGTTGGAACAATTTACTTAGGATTATTCCCTACTGCATTAGCCACCATACTTTTAGTAAGCATCATTAATAGTGCAGGCCCTGCTTTCATGAGCATGGTTAACTATCAAGTACCTCTTTGGGCAATAGCTTTTGGTGTATTTTTTCTAAGTGAAGAAGTTCCAACAAGTTTTATAGCAGCTCTTGGATTGATAATGATTGGATTAGCAATAAGTCAAAGCAAGGCAAAACAAAAAACTAGTTTATAGCATCAACTGTTTCGACGATATTACCAATAACAGCTTTTAATAATTTAGGGTCTTCACACTCTCCCATTACACGTAATAGTGGCTCTGTACCTGATTTTCTTATCAATATGCGTCCAATATCACCAAAAGCATCTTCTCCAGCTTTTATTGACTCTTTGACTTTCAAATTATCTAAAGATTCTGAATTGTTAAGTCTAACATTTCTTAGCAATTGTGGCATAGGTTCAAAAACCTTTATTAATTCACTTGATGTACACTTACTTTCCACAAGCGCATTCAAAAATTGTAGTGCAGCCATTAATCCATCACCCGTAGTCGCATAATCAGTCATGACAATATGACCTGATTGTTCACCACCAAGGTTATAGCCAAACTTACGCATAGCTTCGACTACATATCTATCTCCAACATTTGTTCGTAATAACTTAATATCAAGTGTATTAAGGTATCGCTCTAAACCCATATTAGACATAACAGTTGCAACGAGCGTATTATTTGCCAAATTACCTTTTGAAGACCATTGAGATGCAATTAATCCCATTAGTTGATCACCATCAGCGATGTTACCCTTATTATCAATCAGTATAAGTCGATCAGCATCACCATCTAAGCAGATACCAACATCTGCATTATGTTCTAGTACAGCTTTAGCTGCATTTTGAGGGTGAGTAGATCCACAGTCTTTATTAATATTATAACCGTCAGGATTTACTCCTATAGATATTACCTCTGCCCCGAGCTCCCATAATACAATGGGAGCAGCTTTGTAGGCAGCACCATTCGCACAGTCTACTACCACCTTCAAACCGTTTAAAAGTTTTTTACGTGGAAAAGCTGATTTTGCAAATTCCATATATCGACCGAGAGCATCATCAATTCTTTTAGCCATTCCAATATTTTGCGATGCAGCATATTCAATTTCATCATCAAGCAATTTTTCAATCTCAAGTTCGACCTTATCTGAAAGCTTAAAACCTTCAGGACCAAAAAATTTAATTCCATTATCTAAATAAGAATTATGTGAGGCAGAGATCATTACACCTACATCTGCTCGCATAGATCTGGTTAAAACGCCAACAGCGGGGGTTGGTACAGGTCCTAGTAAATACACATCCATACCAGTTGATGTAAAACCAGCTGTTAGTGCATTTTCAAACATGTAACTTGAGCGACGTGTATCTTTGCCAATAACAACACGGTGTTGCTTTTGATCTTTCCTAAAGTGGCGCCCAGCCGCAGCCCCAAGTTTTAATGCTATATCTGGTGTCATAGGAAATGCATTTGCTAGTCCTCGAACACCATCAGTTCCAAAATACTTACGCTTTATCATGTTATGCCATTGCCTCAAATAACCGAACAGCTTGTACTGTTTCTCTTACATCATGAACTCTTAACATTTGTACACCTTGCCGCAAGCCCTCTAAACCTACTGCGATGGATCCACCAAGACGGTCAGCGGTATTTTGCGCTTTTCCTATTTCTCCAATAAATCTTTTACGTGAAACACCTAATAATATAGGGCATCCTATCCCATGGAATAATGACATTCCCTTAATCAGTAACAAATTGTGTTCAATTGTTTTTCCAAATCCAATACCAGGATCAATAGATATCTTAGAAAGGTCAATTCCTGCTTGTAGGCATAATTCAACACGTGACATCAAAAAATCATAAACATCGAGCAACACATCGTCATATGTTGGATTATCTTGCATAGTTTGTGGATCACCACTTGCATGCATTAGACACACAGATGCTCCAGATTCAGCTAGAACATTCAAGCTTCTTGGATCAAAGCTTAGTGCTGACACATCATTAAATATCTTTGCACCCTGTGATATTGCTTCTCTAGCAACATCTGCTTTTCTTGTATCAATAGAAATTATACCTAATTCTGCCAATGCATCTACAACTGGAGAAACACGATTTAGTTCAGAAAACCTATCAACAAAATCAGCTCCTGGGCGAGTACTTTCACCTCCAATATCAACGATGGAAGCGCCCTCATCTAACATTTCTTTGCCGCGCCTAACAGCAATGTCTACATCATAATGCTGTCCACCATCTGAAAAACTATCTGGGGTAACATTTAATACACCCATTACATGAGCATTTGACATACTTAAGTCAGAAAAATTAGGCCTCTTGCGCGTAATATTATTGAGAATATCACCAGGCACATCTTTTAGAGTAATGATTGTAGAGTTTTCATTACGTGACAATTTCTCCACTTCTGAAAACCAGGCGTTTCCACCCGCAATAGGCATTGCGTGTTTAGGCCTATTTTTCCCGTAGGATACAATTGGTCTATAATAATTCATAAAAATCCCTACTTAATTTTTGCTTACTATTTAAAAAAATTTGGAGATGAAATTAATTGCACATTTGGGTAGTTAGTATCAGGGCCCACATGATAAATATAATCCGTGTTTAATTCATCTGCGAGCCAAATAGCTAAATCTAATGGTTCAGACTTTAAACTTGGCTTATTTACCGCATCTAAAATCATCTTAGATGGAGCCCATACTGTTACTTCATTGTTTTTCATCGACCAGTCTAATTCAGTGCGAGTCTCAACAACAACACAGCGGTTGTCTTTGCCAGCCAAATCCCATGCAGTTTGTTCTATTGCGAGTAATTTAATTCGATGATGTGAATCTATTTCCAGTGATGTTTTTTGTGGAATGAATAAGTTTTCAACGCAAATAATTATAGGTTTTTTGTACTGCGCAATAGCATCAAGCCAATTCTTTAAATCATTAGATTGAATAATTTCATTTGGAATGAAGACTATTGAAGGTGTGATATAAGATTTATCTTTGTCTTGTGTAGAATTTTTACGATCTCTAACAATTTCAACACCCAAGCTTCCAGGTATACGATCTAATTTTTCAATACGTATGAAAACTCTAATAGCTTGCTGATGTGAAAGTATTTGTTCAGATACTCTATCTGCTAAAGTTTCTAGCAAATTTAATCTTTCAAAATTAAGTTGCTCATCGATTGCTTCAATAATCATATCATAAGATAAGATGTCATCCACATCATCCGATGAAGAGCTTGTAGAAGCAGAGACCTCAACTACAACGTTGAATTTTACACGCTGAGTTAAATCTCGCTCAACTTGAAATGCACCTATCTCAACTTCTTTAATATAATCGCGAATTGAAATACGATCTAATGCTGGGTTTGATTGTTCAGATTTTGCACGGATTTCAAGCTTATCAAAGACTATAGATGGGTTATTCATTTTATGTTTTATCTCTTTGGATTAGAATTTAATTCTAATATATCTATGATATTTCTACATTAATAAACATAAGTTGGACATACAAAGTTTTCACTAAATCAATACTAAAGCAATTAACCTCTGTAGAAGTGATGTTTTCCAATTGTGGCGGTACGTTTAAAAGCTTTAGACCATTTTGGACGAACAAAGTTTGCATGATAATACGTTGCGCCAGCTGTAATGTTTGGCACTCGCGATTCAAGTGAAATTTTTGCGATTTTTGCAACAAACTCTTTTGCTTCTTTGTCTCGTATCGTTTCTTTTAAGCCATCACACATATAAGAAAATTGACATGCATGTCTTCGGTGCGAGCCCTGGTTTATTACATCACAAACTGAATTTGGAAACTTTTTACTATCACGACGATTTTTAATCACTTCCGCCACTGCAAAAATTCCACGAACTTTCTCACCCCGAGCTTCAAAATATAAAGCCTCTGTCATACATTTAAATTCTGTATCGCCACTTACGTTAGGCATTTTGAGTAGAACTGATCGCGATGGCACAGTTTTGAAAATAAAAGGCCAAGTTAATTTATCCAAAATAGATACTTTTACTTTTTTAAGAAAAATATTCACATCAACAGGTGAAATTAATGCAACATTAGCAACGGTACTAGTAGGGTTTAACATGTCTGAAAAAGTAGTCCAAGTCCCAGTTAATGGGTCTGATGTTTTCACATTGTTATATGCTAATCCATAAGAAGCTTGCACATTGTCAGCCACCACGGGAGTGATAAATGTGGTATTAAACAATATTACAGCCAACAGACAAAATCTAAACATACTTTTTTCCATTATTGGGCTTCAAAACTATTCATAGAAATCTCACAGGTGGGCTTTTAAATTGCTAAAAACGTTCAGTCTAGCCTTTTTATTGTAAAAAAAATTGATATTTTGCAAATTTTTACTTAACTAATTAAAATAATTAGTCTTTTTTTGTAATTATTTGTTCATTAATTCTGCCTGAGCGGCAGCTAATCGTGCAATAGGTGTTCGAAATGGCGAACATGAAACATAATCAAAGCCTGCATCATGACAAAATATTATTGATTCAGGATCACCACCATGTTCTCCGCACAACCCTAAAAGTATATCTGATTTAACGGACCGACTTCTATCTGCAGCAATAGATAACAATTCTCCAACACCATATATATCTAATGTAAGAAAAGGATCTTCATCATAGATTTCTTGATTTACATACTCCCTCATAAATCGCCCTGCATCATCTCGCGAAAGACCATATGTCATTTGAGTTAGATCATTTGTCCCAAAACTCATAAAATCAACAGTTCGAGCTATGTCATGCGCTCGCAAAGCAGCCCGAGGAGTTTCCACCATTACACCTAAAGAGTAATTTACTTCAATTCCTGTTTCCAACTGAACTGATGATGCAACAGCATCTACTCGAGCTTTTACTAATTCCACTTCACGATTGGCTGAAACTAAAGGGATCATAATTTCTGGCTTAATCATTCGACCTGTGTTTTTCTGCACCAAACAGGCTGCTTCAAATATTGCTCTGGCCTGCATTACATAAATTTCTGGCACTGTTATTCCCAACCTTACTCCTCGAGTGCCAAGCATTGGGTTTATTTCTTCTAGTTCTTCAACTCGGTTTATAACTTTTGATAATGGCAAATCCATTGACTCTGCTAAAGCAACAACCTGATCTCGAGTTTTAGGTAAAAACTCATGCAAGGGAGGATCCAATAATCGGATACAAACAGATTGCTCTTCCATTAAAGAAAAAATTTCATAAAAATCTTCTCGCTGCATTGGTAGAAGAAGATTTAAAGCATCTTGCCGATCATCAGTTTTTTCAGAAAATATCAATTCTCGCATAACGTTTAATCGATGTGTATCAAAAAACATATGTTCAGTTCGAACCAAGCCAATACCATCCACCCCAAACTTTTGTGCTAATCGAACATCTTGAGGTGTATCAGCATTTCCACGCACACCCATAGTTCGCACCTTGTCAGCCCAACTCATAAACTTTTTAAAATTACCCCCGAGCTCAGGTTCAATTAATTTTGTTGCTCCAGATAAGATTTTTCCAGTTGATCCATCAAGAGTTATCAAATCTCCTTCCGATAGGGATGTGCCATTTTCAAGCTGTAATTTTTTATTTTTTTGATCAATATTAATATTATTAACACCAACAACACACGGAAGACCTAAAGTTCTTGCAACAACGGCTGCGTGGCTATTTATTCCACCACGTTCAGTTAAAATACCGTTTGCAGAATGCATTCCACGTATATCATCTGGTGTTGTCTCTATTCTTACTAAAATAGATGGTTCGCCGCGCGCCTCTAATGCAACTGCACTTGAAGCATTAAAAACAATCTTTCCAGTTGCAGCACCAGGGCTTGCTCCAATACCATCAGCTATTTGTACTGTTGTAGCTTTTGGATCCAATTGAGGGTGAAGAATTTCATTAAGGGTCTTTGGAGCAATTCTCAAAAGTCCTTCTTCGACAGTAATCAGTTTCAAAGACTGTAATCTAATTACTATTGCTACTGCTGCCCTTACAGTTCTATCTGCTGGAGTTGCATCAAGCAGCCAAACAACACCATTTTTTATTGTAAACTCAAGCTGCATGTCATCTCGATATAACCTTGTAACAATTTGAGCATAGTCTTTTAAATCTTTAAAACATTTAGGACAAATTTCTTCTAATGATGGCCCACGCTTATCTTTTGCTAAATACTGAGCACCCTCTTCTTCCTGCATAGCAGCACGGCCTTGAGACTGACTAAGATACCGGCCAAAAGCTTGCTCTTCTCCTGTAACTGGTGAGGCGAATTGAGCAACACCAGATCCAAATTCTCCATCACCAATACCCAAAACCATTTCTTGAACAATGAGGCCCAAACCTGCATTAACTGGCGCGCCTCTTGCCGCACGTAAAATTCTAGCACTTGCACTATTCCAAGCGCTTGCCATTGATTTCAAACTTTGTTGCAATTGATCTAGAGGATCTTGAGGGAATTCGTTTCCAGTCTCTTCTTGAAAAAGGCTCAATGCATTTTCTAATGCTTTCCCATAATCAATAACATCATTACTTAATGAAACATCGAGCAATACATCAAAATCTTCCGCATCTAACCTCGCAACTTGCGTAGCAAAGTCTTGAATGAACCGAAAATACAAAGCGTCTACAGTATTTTTACCAAGCGCATTTTTTAACATTTCATGAATTTTCCAATTCATACCAATATTTAAAAGTGTTTCTGGGCCACCCCAATCTCTGGAAATTGGACTAGCTCGCAGTGAAACTAATATTCCTTCATTTAAAGAGAGTTTTAACCCTTTAATCTCTGGGAATTCATAGTCCTGAAACTTATGTACAGACTCACAAAGGAAAGCCCATGCTTTGGGAATAGGCAGATCAGCCTTTAATAAATTAACAATAGCATTTGCTCTTGCGCCATATTTTTCAATAGGCACATCAGCATCTGATATTAATTCAACACATTCAGGATATGTTTTTAATTCATCATCCAAGACTTTACTCCTTATTCATCAATCCTATGATCAATAAATTAATAATAATAGAGCAAAGAAGACATAAATTAAATTATCTTTGAAAATCTTAATTTAATCAATTTTCGATAAGCGTAAAATCTGCTGCACTTTTCATTATAAGTCTAATTCTATTTAAAAGGCAAAGACGGTTTCGCCTAACTATTTTGGTGTCAGAATTAATCTGTACATTTTCAAAAAACAAATCAATTGGTAATCGTAAGTTAGCTAAAGCACCCATTGCAGACTTAAAGTCCTGTTTATTAATATAGTTAATTATATCAGATTCATTTTCATCTAATATTTTAAATAACGATCGTTCTTCATCAATTTGCGCGTATTTAATTTCTGGCGTTCCCTCGTAAGAAACACCATCTTTTTTCTCTTCGGCAATTAAGATATTGTTTGCCCTCTTAAATCCCTGCAATAAATTTTTACCGTCATCAGAATTACAAAACTCTTGAAGGACTTTTGCTCTCTTGGCCAACAGGGAAAAGTTAGTATTATTTGGCATAGCTAAGCACGCATCAATTACGTCATGGTTAATATTTTGATCGCGCAAATAGACCTTCAGACGATCATGGAAAAATGATATTAGATCTCTTAATATCCCTTTTGTTTTTTTAGAATGGCCTTCACCAATCAATTCAAAAATTTGTTCTAAAGAGTTATTGGATAAATCAATATATTTTGTTTGAGACTTATCTTCTAAACTTTGAACAGCTATTGAATTTAAATAAAATCCATATGCCAGAATACATTCTAATGGCTCATTTATTTCATTATCGATAACTAATCTAATTATTCCAAGCGCTGCCCTTCTTAAAGCAAATGGATCTTTTGAACCTGTAGGTTTTTCATCAATTAACCAAAACCCAGTCAAAGTGTCTATTTTATCGGCTAATGCAACAGAGATTGAAACAGGTGCGGATGGTACAGCATCAGTTGGACCTTGTGGAGAGTAATGTTCTTTTGATGCATCACCTATTTCAATGGGCAAACCAGCTTCAGCAGCATAATAACTACCCATGAGGCCTTGAAGTTTAGCAAATTCACCAACCATTTCAGAGGATAAATCTACTTTACATAACATTGCTGCTTTATTTGCTAATTCCATATCTGCATTAGTTAAACGTGAAGTAGCAGATGCAATAAAACTAATTCTTTTTATTCGTTCTGATTGGGAGCCTAGCTTGTTATGGAATGTTACTTTATTAAGCTTTTCAGACCATTCATTCATACCTGCTTTTGCAATTCGCAAATCATTTTCCCAAAAGAACTTTGCATCAGATAATCTAGCAAATAGAACTTTTTGGTTACCAGCAATAATGGTTTTACCGTTATCAGACGTAGCGCGGTTAGCAACTGTGATAAATTTTTCAATTCTGTTGCTTTTTGGGCTTCTTACACTAAAAAATTTCTGATGCTCTTTCATCGAAGTCATCAAAACCTCTGCTGGAAGCTCAAAAAATTCTTTAGATATTTCACCCATTAGAACGACTGGATACTCTACCAACCCAGCCACTTCATTTAATAAATTAATATCTTCAACCAACTCCAAACCTTGAGCAAATGCCAGGTTTTTAGAATCCTCCAATATGTGATCAGCTCTTTCTTGAGCATCTAAAATTACGTAAGCTTTTTTTAAATCTTTTTGGTATTGTTCGATCGAACTTACAGTAAAATGATCAGGGGACATGAAACGATGCCCCGCAGTTAAATTAGATGATTTAATGCCATCAATTTCAACGTTTATAGTCTCAACGCCATCTTCAGCGAAAAGAATGCATAGAATAGAGTGTAGAGGTCTAACCCATTTTAATGATTTAGAGCCCCAGCGCATTGATTTAGGCCAAGGAAAATTATTTACTGCATCGTTAATTACTTCAGACACAATCTCAGGAGCAAATCGACCTTCTTTTTCAATAATAGCAAAATATGTTTTACCTTTTTTGTCATCTCTTACTTCAAGTTGATCAATTGTAAGACCTACACCACGCAAAAAACCATTTAGAGCTTGTTCGGGAGCATCAACTCTGGGCCCTTTTCTTTCCTCACGCGTGTCTGGGCTTTTATTAATCAAGCCTTCGATCATCAAACATAAACGGCGTGGTGTAGAAAGCGACTTAGACGATTTGTAAGTCAAACCAGCTTCTACCAATGCATTCGTTACAATATTATTCAAATCCTCACAGGCTTTATTTTGCATAATTGCCGGAATTTCTTCAGAAAATAACTCTAGTAATAAATCAGCCATTATTTTGCCCTCTGGTGCCATGCAAGGGCACGTCCATCTGAATAAATAGCAACAATGCGATCGATGCCATCAATTATATTTTCTTCGCCAATAAAGCTGGTTGCCACACCAGTTTTTATATCTTGTTCTAATTGATCAAAATTAAAACATGACATCTTACCTAGTGGTTTTGATGGCATTGGATTTTTTGATTGTACGTAAGTTGATAATAATTGATCCATATTTGAAGCAACATTAAAGCAGGAGTTGTAGAACTTTGCATCTGTTGAGAATGCAGAAACTGGCTTTGAATCAATCAATATTTTTGTCGGTTGATTATTATTTTTTTCAGTTAACTTAATCTCATGTAGTACACTATTTGGATCTCGCATTATATTCTTCAAAATTGCATCTTTAGGTACAGGACAACCTAAAGGAAGTGGATCCCCTGCAAAATGTGCTTTTCCACATTCGTTTATTTGTCGCCACATATAGGATTTACCATTTGGATATTGAACAATATATTTATCAAATCCAAATGGAACATTTACATCTGCTAAGATGACTGATGCATTTTCAGCTTGAATATCTGCCCCAATTTTTTTTGCATCAAAACAATTAAATGCCTTTGGTGCAATTAAAGGAGTGGCTATATTTTTGTAGTCAGAATTTAAATTATATTCCCAATCAACATTAAAACATGCACGTAATTTTAATGGAGATGTTTCTGCATCTATTCCATTATAGTCTTTCACTTCACGAAGTGTTCCAGCAACGTTTATTTCATTAACATCAATTATATTTACGTAATATGCCTTTTCTATAGTATACCAAAGGCCAATTCCCATTGCACCTGCAATAATTAAAAGAATACTAATTAAAACTGATCCCTTCATTCAGAAGACCCACCTGCTTCAGTTTTTAAGAATGAATCTGCACAAGTTTTTGCAAGCGACCTGACACGACCAATATATGATTGGCGTTCTGTAACAGAAATAACTCCACGCGCGTCCAATAGGTTAAACAGATGAGAAGCTTTGATACACTGATCATATGCAGGATGCGCCATAACAATTTTATTTCCCGTTTTAGGATCAACATCTGGTTCATTCAAGATGCGCTTACATTCAGCTTCAGCATCTTCAAAATGTTGTAGTAAAATATTTGTATCCGCTACATCAAAATTCCAACGTGAATATTCTTGTTCAGTTTGACGAAAGATATCTCCATATTTCAATTCAGTTATTGAGCCAGGAGAGTTAAAAGGCATGTCCATTACATGGTCTACACCTAAAACATACATAGCTAATCGCTCAAGCCCGTATGTAAGCTCACCAGAAACCGGTTTGCAGTCATGCCCACCTACTTGTTGAAAGTAAGTAAATTGAGACACTTCCATACCATCACACCAGACTTCCCATCCAAGGCCCCAGGCACCCAAAGTCGGGCTTTCCCAGTCATCTTCAACAAAGCGTATATCATGCAATTCCATATCAATACCGATTGCATTTAATGAACCCAAATATAATTCTTGGAAATTTTCAGGGCTAGGTTTAATTATAACCTGATATTGGTAATAATGCTGGAGTCTATTTGGGTTCTCACCATATCGTCCATCAGTTGGCCGTCGAGATGGTTGCACGTATGCAGCAGCCCACGGTTTTGGGCCTAAAGCTCGAAGTGTAGTAGCCGGGTGAAAGGTTCCTGCACCGACCTCCATATCATATGGTTGCAGAATAGCGCACCCTTGCTCTGCCCAGTAATTTTGCAGGCGTAAAATAATATCTTGGAAACAATTTGGTTTTACAGTTGCCACAGCTCAGCCTTTTTTAAATCAGTTGTGCCTTCAATATGAAATTCAATCGTTTAGGTCAATTAAAGTATCATTTTAAATACTCAAACATTTAGAATAAAAATCATTTTTAAGATAAAAAATACTAGAAAACTTTATTTCTTATCAACTCTTCACCAATTTCCAAAATAGCATCAACCAAAAGATCCAAATCGCTCTCTTGCGTTCGATGATTTGTAATATTAACTCTTATTGCTAATTGATTATTTATTCTTGTTGTTGACGGGACAGCTATACCTCTCTCTTGGAGAAGTATAACGATTTCCTCATTTAATGCATCTAACTTGCTATCAATCAAATTAGAACTTGAAATAAATCTAAAACAATTAATATTTAACGGCGTTGGCGCCATTGATACCAAATATTTTTCACTCTTAACTCTATTTTCTAGATATTGGGCTAGTCTAATATTACGATCGATCGAATTACCTAAGGCTTCAACACCGTGCTCTTTTAAATGCGCCCAAACTTTTAAAGATCTAAATCCTCTTGATAATTCTGGGCCATAATCTACTGCCCAAAAGTCTCCACCAGCAAGACCTCTCTCAGAACCTCGTAAATATTCAGCTCTATCCGCAAATGAAGATCTATGGGCAGCTTCACTTTTAAACAAAACACAGCCAGCTTCGTAATTAACTTGAAACCATTTATGAAAATCAAATGCTAAACTATCAGCATGCGATATACCTGACAAACGGTCACTTGCTAATTTACCAAGTAATCCCGCTGCACCAAAAGCACCATCAACATGAAACCATAAATCTTCAGATTTTGCTATTGCAGCAATGCCCTCCAGATCATCAATAGCACCCACATTTACTGCGCCAGCTGTCCCAACTACACAAAGTGGCGTAAACCCGTTTGCCCGGTCTTGAGAAATCATTTTTCTTAGAGATTTCAGGTCAATTTCAAAATTTTCATCACATGGAACAACTCTTAAAGCATCCGTTCCTAGACCTAATACATCAAAAGCTTGCTTAATACATGAATGAGATTGCTCTGAGGTGTATCCGACAAGTTTACCCTGAATTATTCCTTTTTTTCTTGAATTCTTAATTTTTTGATCACGCGCTACCTTAATTGCTATTATTGTTGCAACTGAGGTACCTGAAACAATTAATCCAGAACCATCTATTGGCA
>ENA-OUOG01000837-OUOG01000837.1-marine-metagenome-genome-assembly--contig:-NODE-837-length-38452-cov-15.946580_pt1 | contig 38452 bp, 34 predicted proteins | sample MGYA00248635_ERZ508505 | MGnify/ENA primary metagenome ERZ508505 (study PRJEB26176, sample SAMN06267871) | marine metagenome | isolation source: Saanich Inlet, British Columbia, Canada | place: Pacific... | reverse complement strand
AACAACCGCAACGATGGCAACAACCGCAACGATGGAAACGATCGTCGAGGCCGCAACAGCCGAAACGATCGGAATGACCGGAATGACCGGAACGATCGCAATGACCGCAATGACCGGAATGACCGGAATGACCGGAATGACCGGAATGACCGCAGCAATCGCAACACCAGCAGCAACAGCAACCGTGGACGGCGCGACCCGTTCTTGAGCGAACCCGAAGAACACGGCTTCGACTTTGACGGGCTGGTGCAAACGGAGGGTGTTGTGGAAGTCCAGCCAGAAGGCCACGGATTCCTTCGCTCGGCGGACTACAACTACCTCAACTCTCCCGACGACGTGTACGTCTCGGCGAAGCAGTTGAAACAGTTTGGCCTTCAGACGGGAGACACCGTGGTTGCGGGCATCCGCCCACCACGAATCGGCGAAAAGTATTACCCGATGATTGACGTGAAGAGCGTCAATGGCCGAAGCCCAGAATGGATCAAAAACCGCGTGCCATTCAAATTTTTGACCCCTCTGTTCCCGCAAGAACGGTTCAAATTGAGCACCGCACGCGGCACTGTAAGCACGAGGTTGATGGATCTGTTTGCCCCCATTGGAAAGGGGCAACGCGGAATGATTGTCTCTCAGCCCAAGACAGGGAAAACCACCCTGTTGAAGGACGTCGCCAACGCCATCAGTTTGAATCACCCGGAAGTCTACCTCATCATCCTGCTCATCGACGAGCGCCCAGAGGAAGTGACGGACATGAAGCGTAGCGTGAATGCAGAAGTCATTGCTTCCACATTTGACGAACCCGCGGATCGTCACGTCAGGATCGCCAACTTGGTGTTGGAGAAGTCCAAACGCATGGTTGAATGCGGGCATGACGTGTGCATCCTTCTCGATTCCATCACTCGTCTTGCACGCGCTTACAACACCGTGAGTCCTTCCTCCGGCAAGATTCTCTCTGGAGGTGTGGAAGCCAATGCTCTCCAAAAGCCCAAGCGCTTCTTTGGCGCTGCACGAAACATTGAAAATGGCGGCTCGCTTTCCATCATTGCAACTGCCTTGACGGAGACGGGATCCAAAATGGACGAGGTCATTTTCGAGGAATTCAAGGGAACGGGCAACATGGAACTGCAGCTCGACCGCCGGATCTCCAACCGCCGCATCTACCCTGCCATTGACATCCTCGCTTCCGGCACGCGTCGCGAAGACTTGCTGATGGACAAGGCCGACTTGCAGCGCATTTGGATCCTGCGCAAGCACCTCGCAGACATGAACAGCGTCGAAGCCATGGAGTTCGTCAAGGACCGCGTGGAAGGGTCTCGCAACAACGAGGACTTCTTGGCCTCCATGAACGGATAAACGGGCATGCGCGCCGCACCTTGGGTCGGTTCAACCCTTCTCCTTCTTGCAGGGTACCTCGCATTCAAGTGGGGCCTTGCTGGAAGCGTCAACGAAGAACGCTTGGTGGCGCTCGGCGCCATGTACCATTGGTCGGCTTTGACATCGCTGGTGGCGGGTTGGTCCATTTGGCTCGTGCGCGCGAAGGCAAGCACGCGTTCCTTTTGGGGTGACTTCAAACTTCTCGCCAAACCCGTGTTCCTCTACGCCCTTCTCGCCACAGGATCCGTGTATTTGTGGAATCACGTCATCGCACGCGAATCCACTGAATTGCGCAAAGCCCTGAGGTCGGCCCAAATTGAGGAGCACACCGCCTCAGATGAAGCTTACGCGGTCTTGGTGGCCCAACAACCGCCTGAACAGCAAGCCAACTACCCGGCACGTGAGACCTACAGGGAACAAGCCATTTCCCAAGTCGAATGGATGCTCTCCGGCGGAGTGACCGTGGTCCTTTCCTTGTTGATGTACCTCTTCGCGTCCCTCATCTTGGTGTTGTGTGGCACGTTGCTGTTGCATCAGATTTGGGGAGTTGCGACGTTGGGATGATGTAACTTCGCACGAGATGACGCGCATCTTCTCCCCTTTTTGGATTCTGGCGGTTTTCGCGACATGCCTGTCAAGCACGGCTTTGGCTCAAGGCAATGGGCGCAAGAATTTGGCCAATTTTGATGCACGACCCTACCACTTTGGGTTCATCTTGTCTGGCAACCAAAGCGACTTCAACTTTGCCATCGCTGACAGCCTCGCCGACGACTTCCGAGGCGTGGCCAACGTGCCGCAGGCCGGATTCAACATGCACCTGATGGCGTCTTACACCATCACGCGCCACCTGCGTGTTCGATTCGTGCCAGGATTGAGTTTCCAGGACCGCGGATTGAGCTACGTCTTTGAAGGCCAAAGCGACGTCGTCAAGCGCACCGAAGCCGTCAACTTGGACATTCCCCTGCTTCTGAAGTGGCGCACGGACCGGGTGAACAATTTCGCGGCTTACGCAGTGGGCGGAATCAAGTATGCGCGTGACTTCCAATCTCAAGAAGACGTCAACCAGCAACTCCAGACGGACAACATCCTTCGCCTCAAGTCAGGCAACCTGGCCGCAGACGTTGGGGCTGGTGTCGACATCTTCCTCCCCTTCTTCAAACTGTCCATCCAAGCCACCACGGAGCATGGGTTGCTCAATGTGCTTATCCCGGACGACAGCAATTACGCCAACCCCCTCGAGTTTTTAAAAACGCGAAGCTTCGTGCTCTCCTTCTGTTTCGAAGGGTAAGGCGCTCACCTCATGGAAGACACCTACCGCACGTTGAAGGGCCCCTGCGAGGGTTTGTTCAAAGCGAAGGGTTCCAAGCATTTTGGGTACGGCTTTCCCCTTGTTTCCGAAGACGAGGTCAAAACCCACCTCGAAGCCCTGAAGAAGGAACATCACGCCGCTCGGCATGTCGCGTATGCCTGGATGCTGGGTTTTGACGGCACGATGTACCGATCCAGCGACGACGGCGAACCCAGCAACAGTGCGGGACCTCCCATCCTCGGGGTCATTCGGGCCAACGACTTGACGCACGTGCTGTTTGCCGTCGTGCGGTATTTTGGGGGAACCAAACTCGGGGTTGGCGGCCTCATCGAAGCCTACCGGGAAGGCGCTGCCGAAGCCTTGAACAACGGGGTGGTCGTCGAACGCATCCGCACGCAACGGCTCCGCATCTCCTTTGCATACGAAAACATGGGGGTCGTCATGGGCTTGATCAAACGGTGGGAACTCGAACCTGCCGCCACCGACTTTCAACTGTCCTGTTCCGTGGATGTCGACGTTCGCCTCGCTCAAGTGGAAGGCTTCATGGTGGCCGTTGAAGACACCCGGATCGCGGAAATCTCCGCCCTCTGAATCAGGATTTGCGAACGAGGTACACCCACCTCTCTTCACCGAGGCTGCATCGCTTAAAAAGCTCTTCACCGAGCAATTTCATCATGTCCAACACGTCCACGTCAAAGCCGGCTTCGCGCAAGCGCATGGGGTAATCCTCATGCCCGTACAAACGGACGTGGTCTTGTTGCCAGTAAAGACGTTCCCGCTCCATTGGGTCCGTCACGTTGGGGTCTTCTGCGGTGTTGGGGTCGCTGTAATTGATGGGCACTTGAAAAATGCCCCAACCTCCTGGCTTCATGACGCGGTGAAACTCACGCATCACCCTTCGGTCGTCCGCGACGTGCTCAAGCAGGTGATTGGCCATGACCACATCAAATGAATGGTCTTCAAAGGGCACATCGTGGCAATCAAAATGGTGATCTGCCCAAGGGCTGTTCAAATCCCCCGTGACGTAGTCCAAGTTGCTTTGCTTCTTGAACCGAGTCAAGTAGCAATATTCTGGAGCGAGGTGAAGCATGCGCAACGGAGCCTCGAAAAAATTCGTCTCCCGCTTCATGTACGCCCAAACCGCGCGGTGGCGCTCCAAACTCAGGCTGTGCGGAGCAAGCGCATTGGGGCGGCTTCGGACCCGTCCGTAGGGAAGCATCTTTCGGTACGACTTCCCCGTGATGGGATCCTCAAACCTCGAGCCTGAGTAGGCCCACGCCACGGTCTGCAACGCCAAATGTGCGCCGCGTTGCAGCACTGTCCGGGGGACCCATCGGGTCAACACGCTCACCAATCCCATGGCCTAAAAATAAGGCGGGACCCGCAGGCCCCGCCGAATTTATTCCATGTCGTTGAAGATGACTCAGTTCACCATCACAGCACGGTGCTCCATGCCTTGGGAAGTGCTGACCCGAATTGCGTACCAGCCGGCTGGCCACGATGCCGTCAGCTGCCCTTCCCACGTGCCTTCCGACACGATGCGGCCTTGGGCATCCACCACGTGGTAGCTTGTGCCAAGATCGATGCCAGGCAATGTCAACGTGCTTCCAACATTCACAGGGTTGGGCACAGCCGTCCACGGGTTGCTCACTTCATCTTCGAGCCCCACGGTGCCCGCAACCGTCACGGTGACACCAACGCGGTCCGACACGCATTCGATGGGCTTAGGTTCAGCCACCCAGGCGTAGAAGAAGTAGTAGTACTCCAAGCTCGGTCCCGCCGTGCTGTTGGTGATGCTCAGCAAATCGCCCACCGCGTAGGGGTAATTGAGCGACGAATTCGTGCCCTCACGCCACAACTGGGGATCTTCCGTAGTGCAGCGCAATCCGTAGTTCGTGCCTGGCTCAATGTCCCAGTTCAGGTTGAGCACGTACATGCCATCCGTCACATTCGCCGTGGTGCTCTCGAGCACGATGCCAAACTCGTCAATCAATTCGAACGAGCGCTCGTAGGTTCCGTTGGCAAACAACGTGACGCTCACCAAGCGAGATGATTCAAGCACATCGAATTCCAGCCAGCGCTGGCTGTTGCTGTGATAAGCACCGTCGTTTTGGTTGAGCAGCTCCCCTCCGATTTCAATCTCGCCGCCCGTGACGCGAACGTCTTCCGCCCAGAACGTCGTCGTGACGTCGACCTGAGGTGAAAAATTGTTGCCCTGTGCGAGCAGGTTGCCACCGGTGGACCAATCGTACCAACGGATGTTTTCCCCTGTCGCAAAGAGGTCCACGGTCGCGGGCGCGTCCAGGGTGATGTCGTCACTGACTTCAGGATTGCTCAATGGCGCTTCGTAGACTTCCACAAACAAGGTGTCAGAAGTGCCTGCGTTTCCGCAGATGTCCACGCTGTAGACCGCGTACGCCCCTGCTTCGGTGACGTCAATGTTTTGGGTTTCTTCTCCCGTGGACCACGTGTAGTTGTCCGCATTCGAAGCTGTCAACGTCAACACAGAACCGTCACACAAATCCGAATCTCCATCCAGTGCAATGCTTGGCGCATTGCCTTCAATGAGAACCAAGCTCACCGTGTTGGAGAAACCAGCACATCCCGCGTTGTCATACACCAAAACCGAGTAGTTGCCTCCCTCACCCACGTCGATGCTCTCTGTGACCGCGTTGGTGGACCACTCGTAAGCCGCAAAACCAGCTGGTGCCGTCAACGTGACCGATTCGCCTGGGCAGAATTCCACCGCAGAGGCCGTGATGGCCACGTCCACCGTGCAGGGCACTTCAAGAACGGTGTGGTACTGATCGATTTCAGGGTTGTCAATCACCGTCTCCATGCCGCTGGGCCACTTGATGGTGGCCTGATCCACGCTCGTCGACGTTCCCAAACCGAAGTGGCACGTAAATGCGCAGGTGATGCCATAGCTCTCACCAGCGCGGACTTCTCGGATTTGCGTACCAAAGTCGCCCGTCAACACCACCTTTGCTCCCACCGCGTCCATGTTGGATTGAAATCCTTCAAGCTCGAACGTGATCCAGTGGTTGTCGTTGCCGTCGTTCACCCAAAGCACATCTGGGTTGGCGTTGTCAGGGCTGATGTAACCGTCGCCATAGCTGGCGTACACATCCACTTGCCCATCCCGATTCATGTCCCCAAACGCGAAGCTGTGCATCGTGTCGTTGTTGGGGAAGGTGTTGGGCACCTGCGTGAAGGTTTGGTCTCCGTTGTTGTGGTAATAGGCGTGAGTGCCCCCAGAATAAATCAAATCCACGTATCCGTCGTTGTCGAAGTCCTCCATCTTGGCCTGCAAGAAAAACCCTGTCACATCCAAGCCGCTGCCGGCCGTGATGTTGTTGAAGTAGCCGTTGCCGTCGTTCTCCATCAGGTACAGCGTCGTGCTGTGGTTGGTCACGAGGCAATCGAAGTCGCCGTCGTTGTCGATGTCCGCAAAGTCCACCGTCCAACTCTGCTCGTAGAACACCAATCCACGGTCCAAAGCTTCTTCTGTCCAACCGCCGTTCCCGTCGTTCACCCACAGCTGGTTCACGCGACGGGGATCTTGAGGGTCATTGACGAACTGGCGGCACTTGGCGATGAAGAGGTCGATGTCTCCGTCGTTGTCAAAATCGCTCCACACCGTGCCGTAGTTGCCGCTGTGGTCCGTGTTGGGGTAAGCGCTGTAGTCGTAGTCGGTCAAGTCGATCAATGCAGGGGCTGGCGTGAGTGTAGCTCCGTTTCCTCCGCCCCGCCACATGCGGCTGAGTGCGTCGTCGTGGCACCCAAAGACGTCGAGGTCGCCGTCGTTGTCGATGTCCGCGAAGTTGCAGGCCTGCATGAACATGCTTCCGTCTTCGAGTTCCATGCTCATGGAGACGCCCGGGGACGTGATGTGCTGCACGTGGACACCGTCGTAGGCACCTCCGCTGAACACGTCCTTGTGGCCGTCGTTGTCAAAATCGGCCACGCACATGCCCCACTGGCCGTTGCCGCTCACCGCACCAAGGTCGTATGCGTTGAACGTGCCTTGCGCCGTTTGGTAAAGGGTGTGCAAAGTGTTGCTTTGGTCGAGAACGACCAGGTCGTCGTAACCGTCACCGTCGAGGTCGGTGAATCCCACACAACCGCCGCTGTGGTACTCTTGCGGCAAGAGGACGTTGGTGTTGGTGAAGGTTTGGGCTTGGAGCGCGCCAAAGGCGGCCAAGGTGAGCACCGCCAGGGCCGTGCGAGGGGGCAACAGATTCATGGGTTTCAGATTCTTGGTTGAGACCAGGGTCCGGCAAGTTAACACACCATACGTGTTTGAAGTTGCATGCGTTGGTGAAACGTACCTTTGCAGGCATGGCCTCCGGACGTAAAGCAGCCTTTCACACTTTGGGATGCAAGCTGAATTTCAGCGAGACCTCCACCCTGGCCCGCCAGCTCGGCGAGGCCGGGTATGCACGCGTCCATTTGGACGATGCACCTGATGTGGTGGTGATCAACACCTGCAGCGTCACGGACCACGCCGACGCCAAGTGCCGAAACGCTGTGCGCCGCGCCATGCAGAGCAACCCAGAGGCTTTTGTCGTGGTCGTGGGGTGTTATGCGCAGCTGAAGCCCTCAGAAATCACTCTAATCGAAGGCGTGGACCTCGTTCTTGGAGCTGGCGAGAAATTCAACCTCGTGGAGCACCTCGAAGGCGCGAGCAAGGGCGAAGAAGCCCGGGCGCTGGCGGGCGAAATCAAGGAAGTCCGCGATTTCGTTCCTGGATTTTCAAGCGGCGACCGGACGCGCACCTTCTTGAAAGTCCAAGACGGCTGCAACTACTTCTGTGCGTTCTGCACCATCCCGCTCGCTCGAGGACGGTCGCGCAGCGCCACTGTCGCCGACACCGTACGCGAAGCCCAAAAGGCCGTCGCCGCCGGTGCGAAGGAAATCGTCTTGACAGGGGTGAACATTGGGGATTTTGGAACGGCGCATGGAGAAACGCTGCTCGACCTCATTCAGGCCCTCGACGGCCTCGACGGCGTCACGCGGTTCCGCATCTCCTCCATCGAGCCCAATTTGCTGACCGATGAGATCATCGCGTTTGTAGGCCAATCCGAACGGTTTCAACCCCACTTCCACATTCCGCTGCAGTCCGGGTCGGACAACATCCTTTCTGCCATGCGCCGCCGATACCGCACAGAGCTGTACCGGAACCGCATTGCTCGCATCCGCGAATTGATGCCGGAGGCCAGCATCGGCGTGGACGTCATAGTGGGATTTCCAGGCGAAACTGACGAGGAGTTCATGACGACTGTTGATTTCATTAAATCACTTGAAATCAGCTATCTGCATGTTTTCACATACAGTGAACGTCCAAATACGACCGCACTGCGCATCGACGATGTCGTGCCCGTCCCAGTGAGGAAGGAACGCAACAAGACGCTGCGCAACTTGAGCCTCAAAGCGCAGCGGGCTCAGTACGAGGCCAACTTGGGAAAAACCGTCGAGGTGTTGTTCGAAGACGCGGAAGAAGACGGACTGCGCATGGGGTATACCTCCAATTACGTGCGGGTTGCTGTGCCTTCGGCCGAAGTGGAAGGCAACGTGGTTCGGGCCGTGTCGCTCAAGCGAATCGACCCGTTGGGCTGGGTGCATGGAACCTTGGTTTGACCTGACGTAGCTTCGCATCCATGTACCCCAACCTGTATTTCGCCTTTCTTGACTTGCTTGGTTGGGACCTCCCCGCCCTGAAGCTGATCAACAGCTTTGGGTTTTTCGTGGCCCTGGCCTTCCTCGCGGCCCACGCCTTGCTGAAAGGTGAACTGAAAAGGCTCGCTGCGTTGGGACACTTCAAATCCCAAACCACCACCGTCACGGTTGGCATGCCACCCCATCCCCTCGACCTGGGCCTTCAAGCGATCCTGGGATTCGTGCTGGGGTGGAAAGTGTTGTACTTGGTGATCAACGCAGGCGAAATCTTCAAGGGAGCCGGACTGCCCCAAGCTCACCTCTTCAGTTCGGAAGGGAACGTCACGTGGGGCATCCTCTCCGCGGTGATCTTGACGGGTTGGCGGTATTGGGAAGTGCACCGGGAGCGCCTTCCGGAGCCCAAGGAGATCACCCAAAGCGTGCCTCCTGAAGCGCTCGTCGGAGGCATCACCGCCGCCGCCGCCATTGGAGGCATCGCAGGAGCCAAGTTCTTTCACCTGCTCGAATACCCGGACGAATTTGTTGCGTTTCTGAAAGCACCTAGCCTCAATGCGTTCCTAGGTGGACTCACCATCTACGGAGGCCTCATCGTAGGTGGGGTGGCGGTTTACCTGTTCGCGCGTCGCAACGGCATGAATTTCCTGCGCTTGGCCGATGCCACATCTCCAGGCCTGCTTCTTGGGTATGGAATCGGTCGCCTGGGATGCCAAATCAGCGGCGACGGCGACTGGGGCATCCCCAACCCGTCCCCCAAGCCCGGGTGGTTGTCGTGGGCTCCGGACTGGGTTTGGGCGTACGCCTACCCCAACAACGTCAACGCCGTGTACGGACCACGATCCGCAGGTTACACAGGCAAACTCATCGACCCCACAACGCAACCTTGGCCCGCCTTTGAAGGCTACGGCACCTACCTCGACCCTGCCGTCTTTCCGACGCCGATCTACGAAACCACTGCCGCGGTGCTTGGGTTTGCCCTGCTGTGGGCGTTCCGAACGCGTTGGAAAACCCCGGGCAAGGTGTTTGCGGCCTACTTGATGTTCAACGGGTTCGAACGCTTTTGGGTCGAGAAAATCCGAGTGAATGCCACGTTTGACTTTCTCGGGATGAGCATGACCCAGGCCGAGTTGATCTCCGTGTGCACCTTCCTCGCAGGGGTGGTCTTGTGGGTTTGGACGAGCAAGCGCCACGATTCGCACTGACCCGTTCAACGTTTGAGGCGTAGGTTCGTCCAAACCTCAGCATGCATCTCCCTCCCGGGCATTCTTCCGACCGCGATCTTGTCGAGGCCTTGCGCCATTCCGCCACTCGCGAGCGTGCCTTTCGGGACGTGTTTCGCGCCTGGCAAGCCCCTTTGTATGGGCATCTGAGGCGCATGCTCGGAAACCACGAGGACGCGGCGGACGCCATGCAGGATGCCTTTGTCAAATTCCTTCGAAACGTCGACGGCTTTCGAGGGGACAGCGCGCTCTACTCGTGGCTCCACACCATCGCCAACCGCACCGCGCTCGATGCCTTGCGCAAACGGCAACGCGAACGGGACCGTTGGGGGGACGTGACCCTGGACCGAGGAGAGCTCTCGACGGCAGGACCCTCGGACGTTCTCGAGCCCGCCGACGACCACGCCTGGAACGAATGGCACGGCCACGACACCTGGAACGAAGAATCTGCCCTTCGCATCCTGATGGAGGCCGTGGCCGCGTTGCCCGACAGGCAGCGCGCGGTGTTTGTCCTTCGCTACTTTGAAGCCATGCCCTACCGAGAGATGGCCCAAGCCATGGGGGTTACCGAAAGCACGCTCAAAACCCTCTACCATCACGCCAAGTCCAAACTTCGCTCCGCGCTGGCCTCGTGACCAACCTCTTCAACCTTTTGACCTTGCCCTCGTCCAATTCACACGTGACCACGAAAGACACATACCACGAGCCCCAAGCTGACCCCAAGCTGACCTCACGCTGGAACGAGGGCTTCGACGTGCCCGATTCGTTTTGGGCGAAGGCTGAAGAGGCTGCCATCCAGGAGGCACGCATCCGCCCGAGACGTCGCCTGCCATTCTATCCTTGGGGGATGGTGGCTGCGGCATGCTTGGCTGGATCCGCACTCCTCGGCACATGGATTTTTCCTCCCGACACCCTCGAATGCGTGACGTTCGCCTGCCTCTGGGAATCGCAAGCCGAACTCCCGCTCACCGAGGACGAGCTCGAAGTGCTTGACCGTTGGGAATCCGGCTACGACGACTTCCTGTTTGACTCAAATTCCTTTTGATGAGATCCTTCTCCCTCCTCACCCTGCTCTGCCTTGGCCTGTTCTCCGCAGTCCTGGCGCAACCCGGCCCGTCGCGTGTAACCTCTGAACGCATGGAGGCCTTGCGCATCGCGTTCATGACCGAACGTCTTTCTTTGACGCCTGACGAAAGCAAGGCGTTTTGGCCCATGCACGAGGGCTTTGAAGCCCAAATGGAGACCCAGCGCGAAGCCATGCGAACCTTAAAAGATGCCTTCGACGCAGCAAGCGCATCCGATGCCGAGCTGCAGAAGTTTGTCCATGACCTCGCCGAGCAGCGCAAAAGCATGGTGGATTTGGAGTCCGAGCATGTGCTAGCGGTGGCCGAATTGCTCGGCGCCGAACGCGCGTTGAAGTTGCCCGAAATGAAGCGCGAACTGGCTCGGAACATCCGCGAACGGATGGATGCGACCAACCGCAAGGGCCCTCCCGGACCCCGTCAAGGCCATTCACCACGAAGCACGCGGAGCCCCCGGATGGAGTGAATCGACCTCACCCCTTGACGGGCTGAAACGTCAGGCAAACGCCGTTGATGCAGTAACGCGTGCCCGTTTCCGCAGGGCCGTCAGGAAAGACGTGACCGAGGTGGCTGTCGCACCCCGAGCAACGCACTTCAATGCGCACCATGCCGTGAGAGCGGTCGACAATTTGGGTGATGTTCGCTCCAGGGGCTTCGCGATCGAAGCTGGGCCAACCGCATCCCGCGTTGAATTTGGAATGGCTTTCAAAGAGCTCTTTGCCGCAGCCCTTGCAGGCGTAGACTCCGTCTCGCCATTCGGCATTGAGCTCGCTGGTGTGGGGGCGTTCCGTCCCGTTTTCACGCAAAACACGATGTTCCTCTTCTGTCAACATCGACCGCCAATCTTCGGCGGAGCGATTCATGAGGACTTGTTGCCGCCTCCGGACTGAGGACCGCGCCCTCCCGGCTTGCCCTTTCGGTGGAAACTGCGTTGCCCGCCTCCGGACTTCCCAGTGCCACCTGAGCGACCGTGACCACCTGGCTTCCCGCCACCTCGGTGCCCTCCCGAACCGCTGCCACCACCCTGTCCTCGGCCACGTCCCCCTCCGCCACGAGAGCCTGACGACTTGGGGTCGTAGGATGGGGCCGCCCCAAGAGCATCTGGAACCTTGAGCTTGGGCACTTCCTTTTCAATGAGTTTTTCAATGTTCCCAAACCTGCGCATGTCGTCGGGCGTCACCAAAGTGATGGCCTCTCCTTTGCGCTCTGCACGTGCAGTTCGGCCAATGCGGTGCACGTAATCTTCCTCGTTGGGCGGCACGTCGTAATTGACGACGAGTTCGATGCTGTCAATGTCGATGCCTCGAGACACCACGTCCGTGGCCACGAGGATGGGAAGCTTTTGTTGACGGAAGGCCAACATCACTTCTTCGCGTTCCGATTGCTCGAGGTCGCTGGACATCCGATCGCAGGTGATGCCTGCCTTGCGAAGAGCCCGAACCACCTGGCCCACAGTTCGCTTGCGCGAGGTAAATACAATGCCGCTCTTGACGTTGCGCTCCTTGAGCACCTCGACGAGAACCGCATCCTTTTGGTGGTCAAACAAGACGTACGCCCCTTGTTTCACCTTCGCCGCGGGTTTGCTGAGCGCGAGCTGCACCGTCACAGGGTCACGCAACAGGTCGTGCGCCAACGTGCGCATGCGGTCCGGCATGGTGGCCGAGAAAAGCAAGGTTTGGCGTTCTTTCCGACAATGGGAGGCAATCCGCATGATGTCCTGATGGAACCCCATGTCCAGCATGCGGTCCGCTTCATCGAGAATCAACACCTCCAGCGACGACAAGTCCACGTAGCCCAACGTCAGGTGAGACAACATGCGCCCCGGGGTGACGACGATGATGTCTGCCCCTTGGGTCAAGGCTGTTTTTTCCTGCGCAAACTCCTTCCCCGTGCCCCCTCCATAGATGGCGAGGGACGTGATGCCCGTGTAATAGGCAAAGCCTTGAGCAGCCTGGTCGATTTGTATGGCGAGTTCACGCGTTGGGACCACAATCAGGGCCTTGACCTTGCCGTCGCTGGGCGTGTCCATGATGCGATCCATGGTCGGCAGCAAAAACGCGGCTGTTTTGCCGGTCCCCGTTTGGGCGATGCCTAGGATGTCCTTCTTCTTCAGCGCATGAGGAATGGCTTCTCCTTGAATCGGGGTCGCCGTTTCAAAGCCCATGGACCAAAGTCCGTCTTCAATGTCTGGGTGCAAATCGAGCTCGTCAAACCGAACTCGCTTCTCGGCAGGCTTTTCGCCTGCACCTTCCGCGTGTTGTTCTTCCACGTCCCGAAAGTACGGCGGAATCGTTCGTCCCTCGCGTATGTTTGTTTTTCTAGGCTTTGCCCAACTGTTGAATGTCATGAGTTACTGCCCCCCCATCGCCAAAGCGATCCGCCCCCTACTCGCAAGCCTCTTTGCTAGCCTACTTGGTCTTGGACACCTTGGCGCCACTCACTTGGTAGGAGGGGATTTCTACTACGTGCATCTTGGCGGAGACCAATACCAAATCACACTCAAGGTTTACCGCGACTGCAGCCCTGCCAACGTCAACGGAACAGGGTTTGACGACCAGGTTGTCATTGGACAATGGGACGGCACAGGACTCATCACGTCAGCCGATGTCGTGACCATTCCCTTGACCTTCTCCAACGTCACCAACATTCCTGTCGAAATGGGGAATCCGTGTGGAACACCTCCGCCTGAATTGTGCATTGAGCAGGCCGTGTACACCACCACAGTGACCTTGCCCCCCAACGCGTACGGCTGGGATTTGGTGTACCAACGGTGCTGCCGAAACCCCACCATCGTCAACCTCGACGACTTCGGGGGAACGGAAAATGCAGGCATGACCCTGGACATTCACATCCCTGGAACCGACATCACCACAGAGAGCAACAGCAGCCCCGCGTTTCAAGAGTTGCCACCCGTGGCGCTTTGTTCCAACCTGCCTTTTGTTTGGGATCACAGCGCTGTGGATTCGGATGGCGACGAACTTGTCTATTCGTTGTGCGCTCCCCTTCAAGGCGCGGACGCGGCCAATGCTCAACCCAACCCTCCTTCCACGCCTCCTTACGTCCCTGTACCGTACATGCCGGGATTCACCTGGGACAACCCCATCACGGCGGACCCCGCCATGGTCATTGATTCCCAAACAGGGCAACTCTCCTGCACCCCCACCGTGCCCGGGCAATACGCCATTGGCATCTGCGTGGAGGAGTACCGAGACGGGACCTTGCTCAGCACCGTGCGCCGCGATTTTCAATTCAACGTGACGACGTGTGAACCGACGGAGATGGTCTTGGAAGCGGATGCCGTTCCCTTTGCTGCCGGGGGCTTGACAAGTTTGGTTTCATACAACGAGGCGCTAGGGTTGCCAGCCGTATTCAGCTACCCCAATGGCGAATCGTTTCCGATGGCTGCTTGGATTGCCGACAACAGCACGCCCATCGTGGTGGATGGACAAACCATGGTCATCGATGCCGTGGTGATAGAGGGATGCAACGACGCCCGGTTCACAATTTTCCGACCAGAATCAGAAGCCGCATTCTTGGACACCACCTACCTCACCCTGACAGGCACGGCTTCAGACGGCCTTGACTTCTCCGAAGATTTCTACGAAGTGATCATGCTGGCCGATTCCATCTCCAGCGACATCGAGCTCGGCCTTGTGGACGACAATGTGGACGAAGGTGTAGAGCACTTGCTCATTGAATGCGTCTACGTCAATGCGTGCGATCAAGTGTCGTCGACGCTGGCTCGTGTGGTCATTTTGGACCCTTTGCCTATCGTGGCCACACCCGCCCCCCTTTCGTGCCTCGATGCGAATGGAAACCAAACCCTCGGTTACGAGAACATCTCCGGATATGGTCCCTTCCACTACACTTGGGACGGAAACGACTGGAACAACGCTTCTCACCCTCCGAGCGAATGGACTGTGAGCTTTGACTCGTTGTTCCATTTCTTGGATGCCTCAGGAGAGCTGCAGCACGAAACGGTCGTCGAATTGGTCGTCGAAGATCAATGCGGGAACGTCACAAACCACCTCATCCCCGTGCTGCACCCCGTGTCCATTGACGCAGAACTGTGTCCCTTGACGGACATCCCCTTCCCCGCCTATAACGACGACATCCCAGTGGCCGACGTACTGTATGGAGGAATTTCCATTTTGAATGAGCCTGCAAGCGGCGTTCCACTTGTGGCGCACGCCTCACTGGCTGGAAGCCATTGGAAGTTAAGTGGGCTCGAAGCGCTGGACACGCCCAACGCCTGGGAAGAAATCCTGACGATCGTGGACTCCTGCGGTTTTGAAACGCAGTCCTTGGTCCGAATCCGAGATTGCGGCATCCCCAACGTCTTCACTCCGGACAACCTGTCTGGAAACAACGTGTTCCGCGTCCGGGGGCTTTCCGGCATGAGCGGGACGCGCCTGATGATGTTCAACCGGTATGGGACGTTGATCTGGAGTGACGAGACGAAGCTCGACTCCGAGTCCCAATTGGTTTGGGATGGATCCTACCTCAACGACGATCCTGCCCCGGAAGGCCATTACCAATGGGTGCTCCAACGCCCCAACGGCGAACACGAACACGGCAGCCTGCACCTTTTCAGGGCTCAATAGAATACAACCTTTCAGGCCTTTCCAACGTTACTCTTGGTGCGGACGTACTTTGTAGCGTCATTCGACATGGTTGAATTCAAGTTCATCGGCTCTTTGAAAAAAAGCCTAACCCAAATTCTGGCTGCCCTTGCAGTCGGATTGTGGTGCAGCACCGGCTGGGCCACGCACCTCGTGGGTGGGGAGATTTACTACACTCACCTGGGGGGAAACCAGTACCTCGTGACGCTCAAAGTGTACCGGGATTGCGGTCCGGCAAACACGCTCGGAACCGACTTCGACGACCAAGTTTACATTGGCATGTGGGATGGGACGGGGAACATCAACGACAACGACGTCTTGACCATTCCGTTGACGTCTTCCAACGTGAGCAACGTTCCTGTTGTTCTGGGAAACCCCTGTGGAACGCCGCCGCCGGAACTTTGCATTGAGCAAGCGATTTACTCAGCGCAAGTGACGCTTCCTCCGAACGCTTACGGCTGGGATTTGGTTTGGCAGCGCTGTTGCCGAAACCCTTCCATCAGCAACCTCCAAAACTTCGGCGGCACTGAAAATCCCGGGGCCACACTGGTGACCCACGTGCCGGGCACCAACTTGCCCAATCAGGCCTACGAAAACAGTTCGCCCGTCTTCCAAGAACTCCCACCTGTCGCCGTTTGCGCCAATTTCGAGTTCCAGTGGAATCACACGGCCATAGACCCTGATGGGGATCAGCTGGTGTACTCGTTTTGCGCGCCCCTGGACGGAGGGGGCACTGGAAATGGGAACCTGAACAGCCCTGTACCCAACCCACCCGCAACGCCTCCCTACCAAGAGGTGGAATACATGCCTGGCTTCAGCGCGACGTACCCCATCACCTCGAATCCTGCGATGGAAATCGACCCAGTGACAGGCATCATCACCGGGATGCCTACAGCTGTCGGCCAATACGCGATTGGCATCTGCGTGTCCGAATACCGGGACGGCGAATTGCTCAGCACGACCATGCGGGACTTTCAATTCAACGTCACGCTCTGCAACCCCAACATTGAATCCGTGGTGGCCGACCAGACGGCCGCACAGTTCTGCATTGGTGAGACCATCACGCTGGACAACAACTCGGTCAACGGCACGAGTTACGATTGGGACTTCGGTGTTCCAGGAATCACGACGGACGTGAGCACCGACTTCGAACCAACCTACACATGGCCGGAGCCCGGTGATTTCGTCGTGACTTTGATTGTCAACCCCGGCTGGCCCTGCGCAGACACGTCTGAGGTGCTCTACCAAGTTTACCAACCCCTCGAACCGGTGATCGTTGTCGACGGCTTCAGTTGCGAAGACGGCGAGGAAGTGTTTGATTTTGTGGTGGAGGGGAACATCGACGGCAGCGCCACCATGCTCTGGGACTTTGGTGTCGGAGTTCCGTCGCTCGCCGACATCCCCAATCCTGGCGGCATTTCGTTTGGCAATGCGGAGAACTGGGACGCCACGGTCACGGTCAACAACCACGGCTGCACGTCAGATGCTGACTTCACGTGGAGCGCACCTCCCGACCCGGTGGCCGCCGTGGAAGATCAGTACCAATTCTGCACGGGATTGACCTTCGACTTCACCAACCTCTCGTCAGGCGCCGACGCCTACGTCTGGGATTTTGGTGACGGTGCAGGCGGAATCCCCTCGGGCAACAGCACCGACCCCAACCCCACCTACACCTTCCCGGATACGGGGATTTACGTCATCACCTTGACCGCTGCCGCCGATTTCACATGCCCAGATGTCACCACGGCTCAGGTTGAAATCCAATTTTTGTTGGAGCCCCAATTCGAGGTCCCTGACCCCGACTGTTTCAACGACCACTTCTTTACGCTGAGCGGCGTGGCGTCCTCGGACGAAAACACCGTGTACGAATGGGATTTTGGAGGCTTGACCACCTTCGAAAGCGTGCAGGCGGAAAACGTGATGGGCCTCATGTACGCCGAACCCGGCACGTACGAAGTGAGCCTCACCGCAAGCGTTCCAGGCCTCACCGGATGCGTCCAAACGTTCACCGAACAAGTCACAGCCATCGCCGAGCCAACGGTCGATTTCCAGGCAGGACCTTGGACCGGCTGCCCGCCACATTCGGTGAGCTTCACCAACATGAGCACCACGGAAACGGCAACAACCTACACGTGGAACTTTGGAGACGGAAGCACATCAAACGCCGTGAGCACAAGCCACATGTACATGTCTCCCGGCGTCTACCCCATCACTCTCGAAATGGAAACAGGAGGCTACTGCGTCCGGTCTTTGGAAATGGACTCGCCTCAAAACGTGGAAATCCTCCCCGTACCCTTTGCCGCAATCGATGTGACGCCCAACGAGGTGGATATTTTGAATCCCGTGGTTTGGGTGGAATACCTCGGAGACCAAGACGTGGATTGCTACTACAGCTTTGGCGACGGAGGCGGATTGGAAGGCTGCGTCGTGGAGTACCTGTATTCCGACGGGGGCACATTCACCATCACCCAAACCGTGGTCAACGAATTCGGATGCACGAACTCCGCGGAAGGCCAAGTCAGCGTGAGTGGATCGGTGTTCTACGCGCCGACGGCCTTTACTCCTGATGGGGATGGACTCAACGACGTTTGGCTTCCCGTGGTGCGGGGCGTGTCTTCGTACTCCATGCGCATCACCAACCGCTGGGGGGAAGGGGTGTTTGAAACCGACAACCCCGAGGAGCCTTGGCTGGGTCAAAATGACAATGACGGCCAGCACTACTGCCCCAACGGGGTGTACTTGTACCGGGTGGTGTACGTTGACCAGATTGGCTACCCTCGAGTGGCAGAAGGCCACGTGCACATCGCTCGTTGACGCGGTTTGGAAAGAATTTCCCTACCTTGAGCGCCAGGATAATTGCACCATGTCGAGCTACGATAACCAAGACGAATTGTACTCCCGACCTGTTCGGGCGGGCAAGCGCACCTACTTCTTTGACGTCAAAGCCACCCGCGGCAAAGACCTCTACATGACCATCACAGAGAGCAAGCGGAGGTTTGACGACCACGGCAACGTGAGCTACTCGAAACACAAGATTTTCTTGTACCGGGAAGACTTTGAGAAGTTTGAAGAGGGCTTTTTGGATGCCGTCGACAAGATTGCAGAATTGATGGAAACGGGTGAATTCCGCGACCCTATGGCCGAACGTGCCGCTCAAGAAGAAGAAGGCGCGGAAGCACCGGCACCTGCGCCGGAGGAAGACGCGTCCAGCGAAGACGACATCGCCTTCGACGACCTCTGATTCCTTGATAAAGGGCGGGGTGAGTGTGAAAAACTCACTCCCTTGTGCCCCGTTGCGCGCAGTACCTTCGTTCAAACGCGGAATCTGCAGCAACCATGGGCAAAATCATCGCCGTAGCGAACCAAAAAGGCGGGGTCGGAAAAACCACCACGGCCATCAACTTGGGAGCCTGCTTGGGCGTCCTCGAATTCAAAACCTTGCTGGTGGACCTCGATCCCCAAGCGAATGCGTCAAGCGGTGTAGGCGTGGATCCACGCACGGTCGTCAACGGCAGTTATGAAGTGATTTCAGGCGAAGTGGACTTGCGCGAAGCCATCGTGCCCACCTCCTCCCCGAACTTGGATCTCCTTCCTACGAATTTGGACTTGGTCGGTGCCGAGATCGAGCTCGTTCACGCGGAGCAACGTGAGCGCAAATTGCGCACGGCGTTGGAAGCGGTTCGGGACGACTACGACTTCATTGTGTTGGATTGCTCCCCGAGCCTCGGATTGTTGACTTTGAATGCCCTGACAGCGGCTGACAGCGTGATGGTTCCCGTGCAGTGCGAATACTTTGCGCTCGAGGGTTTGGGCAAATTGCTCAACACCATCAAAATTGTGCAGAATCAGCTCAATCCTTCGCTCGAAGTGGAGGGCATCCTGTTGACGATGTACGACACGCGGTTGCGCTTGGCGAATCAAGTCGTCGACGAAGTGCGGACGCACTTCCAGGATTTGGTCTTGCAGACGGTCATTCACCGGAACACACGATTGGGCGAGGCTCCCAGCCACGGAGAAAGCATCATCTTGCATGACGCCACGTGCAAAGGGTCGATCAACTATTTGAACCTCGCGCGTGAATTGTTGCAGAAGAACAACATGACCCACATCCGGACGGAGGACAAATACCTTCAGTCATGACCAAATCGAAGGGGCTCGGTCGCGGTTTGGACGCCCTTCTTGGTGGTGCCCCGGCGCCTCGACCTCAACCGCATCCCGACGAGGTTCGGGAGTTTCCGACGCGGAATGAGGGAAGTGTGAATGCGATTCAACTGATCGACATCGCCGACATCGAGGCGAATCCCAACCAGCCTCGACGTGAATTCGAAGAAAAGGGACTTCGCGAGCTCGCCGAGAGCATCGAAGCCCATGGCATCATCCAGCCCATCACGTTGCGAAAGGTTCGAGCGTCGAAGTACCAAATCATCTCTGGAGAGCGGCGTTTTCGAGCGTCGCAGCGGGTTGGCCTGACTGCCTTGCCCGCCTACGTTCGCGAGGCGGACGACCGTGCTTTGCTCGAGATGGCTTTGGTGGAGAACATCCAGCGTGAAGACCTCAACCCGATTGAAGTGAGCATGTCGTTTCAACACCTCATGGAAGAATGCGGCATGACACAAGACGTGCTTTCGCAACGCGTCGGGATGGCCCGATCCTCGGTGGCCAACTACCTGCGGATGTTGGAGTTGCCCGAGCGCTTGCAGGACATGCTGCGGGCCGGGGAACTGAGCTTGGGGCACGCCAAAGCGCTCGCAGGGGCCAAAGGTTCCGACGCACGGTACACCCAAGTCGCTCTGGCCGAGAAGGCCGTTGCCGAAGGTGTGAGTGTCCGCGAGTTGGAGCGTTGGGTGAAACAAGGAGGATGGAAACCTCAATCCGCCACGAAGTCCTACCTCGCGGCTGAGCCACTGACCGAGGATGAAATCCAAGCCCTGGACAGCCTTCGTCTCAAATTGAATGGCACCAACGCCAAGCTCGCCCTGAAGCGCCAACCCAAAGGCGGAGGACAACTGACTCTGAAGTACGCCACGTTGGAGGAATTGGAGGCGGTGTTGGCCAAATTGGGGTTGGACTAAGGCCTCATGAGGAAGCGCGCGTGGTGGCTCGTTTTGACGATGGCTTCCTGGCACATCGTGGCTCAAGATGGGCTGCACCCGCAGGACAGCACGGCCATGCGCGTCAAACGAACCACCGTTTGGGCCGCCTGCCTGCCCGGTTCCGGACAAATCATGAATGGCCAAGCTTGGAAGGCCCCCGTGGTGTGGGGCGGGTTGGGGTATGCGATTTGGGCCACTGTGGACAACGCAAACGAGATGCACGCGAGCATTGAGGACTTGATTGCGGCGACGGACGACGACCCTGACACCGCTCCTGTGCTGACCGACGCGGCAGGCAATTTCTTTTCGGAAGCACAATTGGAAGACCGGGCTCTGTTCTATCGGCGCAACCGAGACTTGAGTTTGCTCGGCTTCTTGGTCGGCCATGGACTCCAAATCCTTGACGCCAACACCGGAGCCATGCTTCGGGGCCTGGACACGTCAGATCAATTGTCGGCTCGTATGGGCACGACATGGGGCGTCCCCACCGTTCATTTGACTTGGAACCTGACTGGAAGACGACATGAACCTTAATCTCCCCCACCCGTCGGATCTCCCTCCGTTGCTTGTCGTCGGTGCCGGAAAGTTGGGAACGGCTGTGGCCCAATCTTGGGAGCGCCATGGCGGAACGGTGGCCAAGCGCATCTCCGCGGGCCAACCGTGGCAACCCGAAGGATTGGTCTTCGAAGCCACCGCACCACATGCAGCTTTCGATAACCTCATGAGGTGCGTGGACACTCAGGTGCCTGTGGTGACGGGAACCACGGGCTGGCTCGACCGCCTCGTGGAAATGGAAGGCCGGATGACCGAATCGAAGAGCACCGCGTTTTACAGCACCAACTTCAGCCCCGGAGTGCACGCTTTAAACCTCATTGCCGAGCATGCCGCAGGCGTCATGAGCCAACTCGAAGGCTACACCGCGCACGTGCGCGAGGTGCATCACGTTCACAAGAAAGATGCGCCGAGCGGGACCGCACTCACGCTGAAACGGCACGTGCAGCAAGGAGGCTGGACGACGCCGCTGGGCATTGAAAGCGTCCGGCAGGGCGAGGTCGTGGGTTTGCACGCCTTGGCGTGGGACTCTGCGCACGATTCCGTTGTTTTGCACCACGAAGCCAAGTCGCGACTCGGATTCGCAGAAGGCGCCGTCTGGGCACTGCGATGGACGTGGGCACGTCACCGAAAGGAAGCATTTGGCCTTTACACCATGACTGATCTCTTTACCGCATGAACCTCATCCCTTGGATTTTGCTGCTGCTGGCCATTGTGCTTCAGCTCGTGACGTTGCCCCTGTTGATGGCGCGCAAAGATGCCAAATCCGCCACGTGGAAAGGCGCCGTGCCTGGCTTGCACGTCTTCAGCTGGCTGGACTTGATTCAACGTCCTTGGTATTGGGCGATCTTTTTGTTGGTGCCTGGCATCAACCTCCTGATGCTGACGGTGATGCACGTCGAATTGGGCCTGGCATTTGGCCGGCGAAGCACCAAAGAGCAATGGATCATGGGGGCATTGCCCTGGTGGGGGCTCTGGGAATTGCGTCAACGCAGCGACGTTTGGGTCGGCAAGCGCGACTGGTCGAAGACACGCAAATCGACGGTCCGCGAATGGAGCGAGGCTTTGATCTGGGCGACTGTGGTTGCGGGTTCCTTGCGCATGCTCACGTTTGAGCCGTTCACGATCCCTACTCCTTCGATGGAGGGAAGCATGTTGGTGGGCGATTATTTGTTGGTGTCCAAAACTGCTTATGGAGCCAAACTCCCACGCACCCCCTTTTCCATGCCTTTCGTGCACAACGCGCTGCCTGGATCGTTGACGCCCAGCTACACCGATTGGTTCTCGCTGCCGAACCTCAGGCTGCCTGGATGGCGCGACGTCGAACGTTACGACGCTGTGGTGTTCAGCTTTCCGCATGGCGACACGGTTTACGTGGACCCCAACCTTGTCGGGCACGACTACTACGCTTTGCTCCGCCGCGATGGCATTCGCCGTGCTGGCGGAGACGTCCAAACGTTTGCGTTGGACCCAGAGCGCTATTTGGACGAGGCCCGCAAACAAGCCTCGAAGAATCCCGGACTTCGAGGGCGCCCCGTCGACAAAATGGAGAACTACGTCAAGCGTTGCGTTGCCCTGCCAGGAGAAACGGTCAGCGTAGTTGAAGGACAGTTGCACATTGATGGCGAACCTGTGATGAACCCTGAGGGGTTGCAGATGGAGTACCGCGTGGTCTTTGCGTCCCAAGCGGAGGCCCAACTTGCCTTTCGAAAACTTGACTTGACCAAACTTGACTTGGGTCCCGTAAGCGCAATTCCAGAAGGCTTGGCGGCAGTCATGGCATTGACCGCAAAAGAGGCTTCTGCAATGGCCAACTTGGCAACAAGCGTAGAGCCCATGAGCAACGCTCACCGACGAGGCAGGTTGGAGATGTTCCCCAACGTTTGGGATGAGGAATTCAACCAATGGGACCCCGACAACTTTGGGCCAGTGATGCTCCCCAAAAAAGGCCTCACCGTGAAGCTCAGTAAGCGGAACCTCAACCTCTACCGACGCTGGATCACCGCCTACGAGAACCACACGCTCGAGGAGCGCACCAGCGGTGACGTGCTCTTGGATGGCGACGTGGTGACAGAATACACGTTCGGCATGGATGGGTATTGGATGATGGGCGACAACCGCCACAGATCCGCCGACAGCCGGATGTGGGGATTCGTGCCTGAAGACCACATCGTGGGGTGCGCCTCGTTCATTTGGTTCAGCAAGCAGAACGAGGCCCAGCATGGCGAATCCAAAATTCGCTGGGATCGGATGATGACCTCGGTGAAGTGATTGGCGTCCATGGATGCCCCTGCCCTTCTTCCCGCGGCCACGTTTCCACCTTTGGCTTGGTTTCGCCTTGCCAAACAGGAAGGGGCGCAGGTATGCATACATGAGAACTACGTCAAGCAAAGCCTGAGAAACCGGATCGCCTTGGTGGACACGCAAGGCGCCACCCATTTGACCCTGCCCGTGCATCGGCGATCGGCGACAACGCGGAGTGTCCAAGACGTGCTGTTCACGGACGCGGCGAATCCCGATTTGCTCTCGAAGAGCCTGCGCACCAACTGCGGAAGCGCCCCGTTCTTCGAACATTATTTCCCTGAGGTGGAGGACTGGGCACACACCTACCTTCAGCCTGGCTTGCCCTGGCTTGAAGCCGCACTGGCTTCTTCACGTTGGGCTTGCAACGCCTTAAGCTGGACCCACCCCGAAGCTTCTCAATCCTATGACGACGGGGCAACTTGGGACGATTGGCGTCCCAAGTCGCGTTGGGCCAACCTGACTGAATCGCGTTACCCGCAGGTCTTCGAAGACCGGCTTGGGTTTGTGGCAGGGCGATCGATTTTGGACGTTTTATTTCACCTCGGACCGGAAGCTCCCTACCTACCTTCGCCTCATGGAAACTCAGACCCTGCATCGCACCGTCTTGCATGAATCCCACCTCGAAGCTGGGGCCAAAATGGTCCCCTTCGCTGGATTTGAAATGCCCGTGCAATACGCTGGACTCCAAACCGAACACGAGTCGGTCCGCACCAAGTGCGGCATGTTTGACGTCAGCCACATGGGTGAATTCTTCGTGGAAGGGCCAGACGCGCTCAATTTGGTCCAGTGGATCAGCAGCAACAACGCGGCCAAATTGGTCGACGGCAAGGTGCAATACGCTTGCCTGCCCAACGGCCGGGGAGGCATCGTGGACGACATGCTCGTCTACCGATTTGCCGAGGACAAGTACATGCTCGTCGTCAACGCCAGCAACCGCGAAAAGGACTGGAAGTGGATCCAAGACCAAATCGCAGAGCGCGCGTTCGACGTGTCTCTCCGCGACAACAGTGACGCTTACGCACTCCTTGCCGTCCAGGGACCTCAGGCCGACGATGTTGTGGCCCAACTTCAGCCTCAGCGCGCCGACGGCAGCCACTGGCACAACCTGACGTACTACACCTTCACAGAGGCCTCGCTCCTGGGCCACGTGGTGTTGATTTCCGCCACGGGATACACCGGCGCCGGAGGCGTGGAGATTTACATGCCGCTCGCCGCCGCAAAGACCATCTGGAGCGCATTGATCGAGGCCGGCGTTCCGCCATGCGGCCTCGGCGCCCGCGACACCCTCCGAATGGAAATGGGGTTCTGCCTGTACGGCAACGACATTGACGACACCACATCTCCCCTTGCCGCGGGTTTGGGATGGATCACAACCTTCAACAAGGAATTCGTGGACCGGCCGCGCCTGGAAGCGGAAAAAGCCTCTGGCTCTGCCACCAAGTTGGTCGGCATCCTGATGGACGAACGCGGCATTCCGCGCCAAGGGTACGAGGTGTGTGACGTCGAGGGACGCGTGGTTGGAAAGGTCACAAGCGGCACAATGTCGCCGTCATTAGGCCAAGGGATTGGAATGGCGTACCTTGAGGCGTCGCTTGCAACAGAAGGCACGCCATTGAAGGTGCAGATCCGAAACAAATCGGTTTCCTGCCACGTGGTTCGCTTTCCGTTCTACAAAGGATGATTTCTTGGCAAGCGTTGTGCAGACATAGACCTGCCACGTGAAGAAAACCAGAACATGAACCGAATCGAAGTTTGTTTTTCTCCTGGAGAGTACCACCTGTATGAAGCTGATTTCCAACTGGTCGTCGTCCTCGACGTCCTGCGTGCCACGTCCGCCATTTGCGCGGCCATGGAGCACGGCGTGAAAGAAATCATCCCGGTGGCTTCCGTGGAAGAAGCCCGCAAGCTTCAATCGGAGGGCTATTTGGCCGCGGCCGAACGCGGAGGCCAAATCGTCGAAGGCTTCGACATGGGGAACTCCCCATTCAGCTACATGGATCCGTCGCTCAAAGGCAAGTCCGTCGTGCTGACGACCACAAACGGGACCAAGGCCATCAACATGGCTAAGGACAAAGAAACGGTGGTCATTGGGGCCCTGAACAACCTCGACGTCCTTTGCCATTGGTTGATTCAGCAGCAGCGCGACATTTTGGTTTTGGGGTCTGGATGGAAGGATAAATTCAACCTCGAAGACACCATTTGTGCTGGCGCAATCGCAGACAAGTGCCTCAAATCTGGGCGCTTCTTTGCCGATGAAGACAGCACCGTCGCGGCCAAATTCATCTTCCGATCTTCCCGGGACAACATGTTCGCTTTCCTCAAGGCGTCTTCCCACCGTCGTCGGCTCCGCAAGTTGAACTTGAACGAAGACGTGAAGTATTGCCTTACGCCCAACAATTGTTCGGCGATTCCCATTCTGAAAAACGGTTCCTTGGTTCGAATGAATCCAGAAATCGTTGAAGCCGCTTCTCACTAACCCTGTCTTTGTTGCACTGGCGTTTCTCGCTGTTGGTCTCTTCTCCTGCGTGCTCTTGTCGTGGGGTTTCATGCCTCACCGGCAATTGCATGCCCGCGCTTGGACGCTTCTTCCATTCGAGATGCGCAAAGCCTGGGGCAACGCCCCTCAACCTCTCTTTGCTTTGGCGACGTCCGCAGACTCTCGAAAGCACACGGATTCGCTCGAAGCTGCCAGGCATTACCTCGACTTCGATGACCTCGAGAACGAATCCATCGACATTTGGGGGCAACGCTGGAGGGAGGCTGAATTGGCTTTAGCAGGAGGAGACACGTCAACGAATCCCCGGAGGTTTGGGGTCCTCCCATGGCAACTTGAATGGACCTACCGTCGACTTGTCTTGGCACTGTCCCCGCCAGACAGCTTGCCCCCCGACTTGCCGCGGGTGCAGCGAGCGGCAGCCGACCTTGGACATTACCTCGCCGACGCCCACGTGCCGCTTCATACTTCAGGAAATTACGACGGACAGCGCACCAACCAAAGAGGCATTCATGCCCTTTGGGAAACCAGGGCCTTGGAATGGATGATGCTGAACGAGCGACGAACCTGCCCCCCGTGCAACTTGTCAGATCGCGCGCCTTACGACCCCATATGGACCCCATGGCAAGTCATCCAAGAAAGCCATGCGATGGTGCCCGATGTCCTGGAAGCTCACCTCGTTTGGGACAGCCTGTGCCAAAAGTCCGGCATGGGATTCCAACGCCGGGGTCGAACCATGCACCTCGCTCCCACGCCTGAGGCAATGGACCTGTGGGACAGCCTCACCTTTCGATCCACTTGGCCTCGGCATTGCCTCGCCGCAGAGCGTGTGGCACTCGCCTGGCATGGGGCCTGGTTGGAGGCTGGCAAACCGGTTCTTTCGACGCCGAAAAGGGTGACGCTTTGGGAACAGCTGAAATCGTACCTTCCTCTGCAATGAAGCCCTCCTTGGACATCTGGATTCTCGATGCCTTTCACTCCGGATCTCATGCGGCCTGGTCTGAGGGATTGGCCAGGGCCCTCAAGCATGAAGGACACCGCGTAACCCTGCACACCCTTCCCGGCCGGCATTGGAAGTGGCGCATGCACGGCGCCGCGGCAACGTGGGCGCCTTTGATGGCGAAGCACGCCCCCCCAGATGCCGTGATCACAACGGACATGTGTGACGTGGCGCAACTCCGAGGGTTGATGCCTCGCTCGTGGAACCTCGTGCGGCTCGTGACCATGTTTCACGAAAACCAATTGACGTTCCCTTGGAGCCCCGAAGACCCCGATGCCGACAACGGACGAGACAACACATATGCCTACATCAACATCAGCTCTGGACTTGCTTCGGACCGCGTCTGGTTCAACTCTTCCCATCATAGGGAGGCCTTTTTGGAAGCTGCAGAGAGTTGGATGAAGTGCATGCCAAAGCCGCACATCCCTCACCTGACCCAGCACCTTCGCGACAAAAGCGAAGTCATGCACTTGGGGTTGAACTTTGACAAGAAGCTCGCCCCTGACTCGCCCCTGCCAGATTTCAAGCACGTAGACGTGCCTGTCATTTTATGGAATCACCGCTGGTCTTGGGACAAGGGGACAGATGCTTGGATGGCTTTCGTTCACGAGGTGATGGATCGAAACCTTCCGGCGGATTTCGTCGTGCTTGGGGAATCGAATGGTCGACAGCCTGAAGGATGGGGAGCCATGAGGGAGCGCATGGGTCGCAGATGCCTTCATTGGGGTTTCGCCGACACCCGGGAAGAATACCACAAATGGCTTTGGCGAGCCCACCTTGCCCCCATCCACCCTCATCAAGAGTATTTTGGGCTGTCTGTCGTGGAAGCCATGCGCTGCAGAACCCTCCCTTGGGTCCCCCAGGCCCATGCATACATCGACACCATGCCCGCCGGTCATCGATTCATGCCCGCCTCAACCTGGGTCAGCGGCATCGCAGAACAGGCGTGGAAATCTTGGCCCCTCGGCTTGGACGAATACGAACAACGGGCACTGACATTCTCTTGGGAGAAGCAAGGCCCCCTCGCGTCAGAGGCTTTGCGGCGCACATCAACTTGAGCGTCACTGTGGCGCGGCGATCAAACCGAGCTCGTCCAGGCGAGGGCTCATGCCGTCCGGTGGTCGGCAGGGTCGGCCGGTGACGGAATCGACAAACACAAGGACCACTTCGCCCACCACCAGCAGGGTTTCCCCTTGGCGCACTTCACAACGCAATTGCAACTTGCTCGACAGGGGTGCCGTGATGTGAGTGTGCACCTCCAACAATGCATCGTAGCGGGCTGGTTTTTTGTATGTCAGATTCAACTGAACCACAGGCAAAAGCGTTCCGGCTTTTTCCAAATCGGCATACACCCATCCCGCATCACGCAGCATTTCCACACGTGCTGCCTCCAAATATGCAGCGTAGGTTCCGTGATACACCATGTCCATCCGGTCGGTGTCAACATACCGGACCCGAAGCGTGTGAACGTGCTTGACTTGACCGTTGATTTGTTGAAATCGTTGCATGCCCCAAAGATGGTCCGTCAAGGCAATGGATGACCCTTTCGCTCTCGTATTTTGCTTCATTCCGCCAAGCAAAAAACCTAACTCATTGGTCTTCGGTGAATCATCCCTCATTGGCTTAAAGCAATTCCCGAACAGTGTGTTGAAACATAATTTCAAGCCTCTTCACATCGAGCCTTGACGTGTCAGAAATCATCAAAAATCAAGGGGTTTGAAATTTTTTTTTAAGAAAGTTTCTCCGAACATTCGCAGTGTCATTAGCGGCGTTTCTGATTGGCTCTTTTTGAGCACTGCTTTGCCGTTTTGATGCGACGTTTTAATTCAACCTCTCACCTGAACCTATATGAACCTCGACCACGCAAGCGTCTGGGCGAAATGCCTGTCTGTCATCGAAGACAACATCAGTGCCCAAGCGTTCAAAACGTGGTTCGCTCCCATCAAACCTGTCAAGTTGGATGGCCATGTCTTGACGATTCAAGTCCCGTCTCAGTTCTTTTACGAGTGGCTCGAAGAGCACTACGTTTCCCTGCTGCGCAAAACGGTGCGGAAAGAACTGGGTCCTGACGCGCGACTGGAGTACAGCATCATCATGGAACACATCCATGAAGGCGCATCCAGCAGCCCCTACACCGTCAACATGCCTACGACCGAAGTCCGAGCAACACGGAACGCGGAAGTGGCGATGCCCATCGTGGGCGAACCGGCCCCCATCAAAAACCCATTCGTGATTCCAGGGCTTCGGAAGCTCAACATCGATTCCAACCTGAATCCGAATTATGCGTTTGACAGCTTCATTGAAGGAGAGTGCAACCGCCTCGCTCGCAGTGCCGGTTTTGCCGTGGCCAACAAACCCGGCGGAACCGCATTCAACCCACTGTTGATTTATGGTGGCGTTGGCCTTGGAAAGACCCACCTGGCACACGCCATTGGGCTCGAAATCAAGAACCGCCAGCCAGACAAAACCGTGCTCTACGTGAGCTCCGAACGATTTACGCATCAATTCATTGACGCCGTTCGGAACAACACGGTCAACGATTTCAGCCACTTCTATCAAATGATGGACGTGCTGATCATTGACGACGTCCAGTTCTTCAGTGGCAAAGAGAAAACCCAAGATGTGTTCTTCCACATCTTCAACCACCTGCACCAAACCGGAAAGCAGATCGTGTTGACCTCGGACAAGCCGCCGGTGGAAATGCAAGGCATGGAACAGCGCCTGCTCTCTCGGTTCAAATGGGGCCTCAGCGCAGACCTCCAGGTGCCTTCGCTGGAAACCCGGATGGCCATCTTGGAAAAAAAGATGTACGCCGACGGCATCGAATTGCCTCGAGAAGTCATTGAATATCTCGCTTACAGCATCACGACCAACGTGCGTGAACTCGAAGGCGCCCTCATCTCGCTTGTAGCGCAAGCGAGCTTGAACCGCAAAGCCATCACCTTGGATTTGGCCAAGCATATGATTGACAAGTTTGTCAAGAACACAGCACGGGAAGTCAGCATCGACTACATCCAAAAGGTGGTCTGCGACTACTTCGACTTGCCGATCGAGCTGCTCAAGAGCAAGACACGGAAACGTGAAATTGTGCAGGCACGACAAATCTCGATGTACTTCGCCAAGAAGATGACCAAATCTTCGCTTGCCAACATCGGACTGCACTGCGGAGGTAAAGATCACGCGACCGTGCTCCACGCATGCCGCACGGTCAACAACCTCAGCGAAACCGACAAGCACTTCCGCAAATACTTGGAGGATTTGGAAAAGAAGTTGGCGATCCACTAAGCCAACGCGATTCACAACGCAACGAAAAGAGACCTCCTTCGGGAGGTCTTTTTTTCTGCCCGATGTTCGATGGGATTGACGACACCAAATGCGAAGTTTGTGCCGATCAATCGTCGAACATGCCTCATACCCCTACTCGTGTTTTGGCCGTGTGCCTCGGAAACATCTGCCGCTCTCCCATGGCCGAGGGCGTCTTGCGACATCACATCCAAACAAGCGGACTTCGCATCAAGGTCGATTCAGCAGGAACCAATGGGCTCCACAATGGCGAAGCACCGGACCGTCGTGCGCAGCAAGAAATGCGTCGGCATGGCATTGACATCAGCAAGCAATTCTCGCGTCAACTTTCCCGGAAGGACTTCGAGGACTTCGACGTGATCCTTGTCATGGACGAGTCCAACTTACGTGACGCCCAAGAACTGGCTGGCGGCCGTGAGGAATGGACCGACAAGATTCACCTCTTCTTGGAAGACGACAACGTACCCGACCCCTATTACGGCAGTGCCGACGGGTTTGCACACGTTTACCAACTAGTTGATGAAGCTGCTGAAGATTGGGTCCGCCGCTGGAAGTCCGGAATGCTTGGCTAAATGGCGCTCAAAGAGGCACCACCTCTACGTCGAATCGAATCGGGCTGCGTGGTGGAATGTTGGCAGAGGGAATGCCGTCTGCACCAAAGGCCCAATTCGAGGCGGCCCAAATGCTGAGCGTCCTGGCATCGGCGTGCGCAACGAGGGCCTTTTCCAAGGCGGGAACGAGTTGGTCCGGAGTCCCTACGGACCACTCCAAGTCCGTTTCGTTTTCACTTTCTGTCATCAAAGAAGACGTCCGAATGCGAAGGAGCACGACCTCGCCAGCCTGAAGTGAACGACTTCGCGTGGAGTGAACATGGACGAAAAGCCCCTGCTCGGAAATCGCTGGGCGCTTGGCAACTTCCATGTCAAACACGAATGCGTTGAGCCACGGGGCTTCAGGAAATTCACCTCGCATCACAGCCCTTGCCCACGCCGTGTCGCGAATGGACCGACGCTGGTTCACTTCGAGATGAACAGGCGTGTATGGGGGGATTTCCCCCGGGACGCCACGCACACCGAAGGCGGAAACCGAAGGCGACCACACGTCAACGTCGTGGTTGTGGCCGGTGTGTTTGGCCACTTCGTGGAAAGCCTGTGGAACTGCATCGCGGTCCACGATGAATTCATCCACACCCGTGGACAGCGAATCGCCGTTGAGGGAACGAGCCACCCAAGACCAAACGACGCGATCGCCCGATTTGCAAAGCCAACCGTTGAGACCCTCGGACTGCGATTCGGCCTTGGAGCGCGCCAAACGAATTCCTGCAGGCAACGGAACGACCTCGAAAGAGGACGATTGCAGAATCGAATCGATGGACGCGCATTCTTCCTTGAAACGCCGGGCATTGAATTTCGTCAACGCCCGGAGCTCTTGGCGCTGAGCGTCCTCGAGCGAGGGCAACGTCAAAGATTTGGGCTGGGGGTCCACACAGCCAAGCAGCACGACTGCCACCAACAGGGCCATCCAACGCACGGTGGAACCGCATTCCGTCATCAGTCGTCGTACTGCAGGTCGTCGGACCACGAAGGAATCAAAGAAACCAGACGCGAAACCACGCTGTCCAGCGACTCTCCTTCGCATGCACCTCCGGCGGCGTTGTGGTGTCCGCCGCCGTGGAAATGGGCGGCCGCCACGTCCCGCACACTGAACGTGCCACGGGAGCGCAGGCTCAACTTGACGCGATCGACATCTTCCTTGATGAACGCGGCAAAGTTGATTCCCTCAATGGCGAGCGCCCGGTTGACAAGGCCCTCTGTGTCCCCTTTTTGGGCGTTGTAGCGCTGCAACTCTTCCTGGTTCAGGCTGATGATCGCGCTGCGGTGCTCTGGAAACACCTGCAACTTTTGGCTGAGGGCATACGCCGTGAGCTGCACCTGATCGAGCCGGCATGCATCGTACACCAAACTGTGAATTCGGCTTTGATCCATCCCGGTCTCCAACAAAGCCGCCGCCATGCGGTGGCTCGAAGGTTGAACGCTCGCGAAGCGGAAACTGCCTGTGTCCGTGATGAGTCCGCAATAAAGGCATGACGCCATGTCAGCCGTCAACAAAGACGTCTCCTCCCAAGCTCCCATCAAGCGATAAATGAGCTCACAAGTGCTGCCTGAGGTCGGGTCTGACAACATCAAATCGGCAAAAGGATCCGGTTCTTGGTGGTGGTCGACCATCACCACAAACGATTCCGCACGAGACGAAGCTTGGCTCACCGCCTCAGCCAGGCCACCCGCACGGGACGGAGCGTTGTAGTCCAAGCAAAACAGGACATCCGCTTGAGATACCCATGCATTCGCGCTCTCCGGATGGGTGTCGTGAAACACAACACCGGCATGCCCCGGCATCCAATGCAAGAATTTGGCATACGCATCCGGCATCACTACCGTGGCGTCCACCCCCATTCCACACAAGAGATGCTGAAGAGCCAACGACGAACCTATGGCATCTCCATCTGGAGACCGATGCGACGTAATGACCACACCCCGGTTTTTTCTCACTCGGGCCTTCAGCTGCAAAACCTCTTCCTGGGCAAACACATCTTCCATACGGGCAAGATACATTTGCACCATGGCGAGTCGAAGTCTTTGGAAGGGGAAACCATTCACAACGCATGTCAACAACCTTTGGCCGCGTTGGGTGTGGGCTGCGTTGGCGTGTGTCTTGGGCTTGATGATCTCTTCAGCTGGCGCGCATGACTTTCACTTCTCCCGCACGGACGCGCGATGGAATCCCGACACGCAAACCGTCCAGACCACCGTGCGTGTGTTCACCGACGACCTCGAACTCGCCCTTCAAACCCACGGCGGTTCAAGCGAGAATGTCAAATTCTGGCTGGGCGATGAAAACGAGTGGGCATTGGCTGACTCCGCCATTCACGCCTGGCTGCAGACTCATTTGACTCTCGCCATGGGCAATGCGTCCGTGCGGTGGGCCTGGGTGGGCAAGGAGGTGGAACTCGACGTCAGCTACCTTTACCTGGAGTCGCAGCCCCTGGCCAACAGCAAGGGCTTGTGGCGCGCAGCGAATTCTCTCCTGTTTGCAGAATACTCCGACCAAGTCAATGAAATCCACTTGCACGACGTCAGGACGGATGGAACGAAGGTGGAACGCCGAGAGATGTTGAATGCAGAATGGCCGTCCTTCGAATGGGACAGCTCCACCCCTGCTGACTCCGGAAGCGATGATTGAGTTGAAGACCAAAGCGGAACGCGTGGCGTGGGTGATGGACGAACTGGAGTCTCTGTATCCCGAGACGCCGGTGCCGCTGGATCACACGGACCCGTACACCTTGCTCGTGGCCGTGCTGCTCTCGGCGCAATGCACCGACGCGCGGGTCAACACGGTGACGCCCGCGCTTTTCGCGCTCGCCGACAACCCGCGCGCGATGATGCGGCAACCCGTCGACGCGATCCGCGACATCATCCGACCGTGCGGGCTTTCCCCGCGGAAAAGCGCCGCCATCTCCGAACTCAGCCGCATCCTCGTCGAGCAGCACGGCGGCGACGTGCCACAGGATTTCGAGGCCCTCGAAGCCCTGCCCGGCGTGGGACACAAGACCGCGTCGGTGGTGATGAGCCAGGCGTTTGGGGTGCCGGCCTTTCCCGTCGACACCCACATTCACCGTCTGATGCACCGCTGGAATTTCTCCAACGGCAAATCCGTGGAGCAGACCGAGCGTGACGCCAAGAGGCTGTTTCCCGAGGGCCGGTGGAATAAGCTGCACCTCCAGATCATCTTTTACGGCCGGGAATACAGTCCGGCGAGAGGATGGTCGCTGGAAAAGGACTTCCTCTCGGCGCGAATTGGGCGCAAGAGCCTTTGGAAGTCCGCCTCAGATTACCCGAGCAAATAAGCCTTCAGCGCGTCGTAGGTCGGTGGGATGACCGTGGCCTCCTTGGCTTTATCCAGGCATTCCGCGAGGTGCGCCGGGATCTCTGGCGAAAGGCCTGTCGCTCGCTCCACGACTTCCCCAAACTTGGCGGGGTGTGCGGTGGCGAGCACGACGCCTGGGGACGCTGGGTTTCGATGCGCCATCAGACCTGCATATCCCACGGCGGTGTGGGGGCACATGACGTAGCCCGAGCGGTCCACCACGTCTTTCATGACGCGTTGGGTTCCGGCGTCATCAAGGGTGGCGCCTAGGACCGCGGCACGCATCGCTGAGAGGTCGTGACCGAAGAGGGCTTCGAGGCGCGGCCGGTTGGACGGGTCTCCCACGTCCATGGCGTTGCTCAAGGTGGCGACCGACGGGCGGGCCACGAAATCCGAACCGTTCAAGAAGGCGTGGAGGCCGTCGTTGGCGTTGGTGGCCGCGATGAAGCCTGCGTGGGGCATGCCCATTTGGGCGGCGAGAACCCCGGCAGCCAAATTCCCCACGTTGCCCGACGGCACGCTGAACTGGGCGGGCTCTCCAAGCATGTACGTCGCCCACGCGTAGTAGATGCTCTGCGGCATCCAGCGTGCAATGTTGATGCTGTTGGCCGACGTGAGCGGACGCTGGGATTGGAGGTCGCTGTCGAGGAACGCGGCTTTGACCATGGCCTGGCAATCGTCAAACGCTCCTTCCACCTCGAGCGCCTTGATGTTGGCCCCGGCAGTGGTCAGCTGCTGCTCTTGGATCTTGCTGATTCGTCCTTGAGGGTACAGGATGACGACGTCGATGTTGGGCACATTCAAGAAACCCTGTGCCACGGCGCTCCCCGTGTCACCACTCGTGGCGACGAGGATGGTCAAACGCTTGTCGCTCACACGGCCGAGAACCCGCGACAAGAAGCGCGCGCCCACGTCTTTGAAGGCGTGGGTCGGTCCGTGGAACAACTCCAAAGCATACACGTTGTCCTCGATTTCATGGAGGTCCAACGGGAAGTCAAGAACGTCCTTGAGGATGTCCGTCAATTCGGATTCGCTCAGGATGGGGTTGGCCAAAGGCGCCATCATGGCGGCACCCAAGTGCCACGGTTGCAGGTCATCGTCGGACAACCAAAACGCCTCGGGCAACTGCGGGATGCGCTCCGGGTAGTACAACCCCTTGTCGGGAGCCAAGCCCTCGATCACCGCTTGGGCGAAGTCGCGTTGAATGCTGGGGTCCGTCAGGCTACGATACAACATGGGCTCCTTGGGTCGAAAGTTGAGTCAAATGTAGGTGGTGGTCCAAGGCATGGGCGTTCATGACCTGCGCCAATGCCGTGGCCACGTCGGAGGCCGCTTCCGCGTTTCGGCACACCCAAAAGCTGCTCGGACCGCTTCCACTGATGCCGCCTGCGCGGGCCCCAGCGGCGCGGGCTGCTTTTTGGCATTCCGACCAATGCGGCATCAACACCGCCCGATGAGGGCCCACGAGCAAATCCTCCAGGGCGTACATCGCCTCGAGTTCGTTGCCGGCGTGCAAGTCGTGCACGAGGCGGCCAAGCCACGCCGCTTGGTGAACGGCGTCACTCAACAGAACCTGCGCGGGCAAAACGGCCCTCGATTCCGACGTTTTGATGACCACTTGCGGATGCAAAATCACCATGTGCCAGCTCGAAGGCACAGGCAAGGCGCACACCTTACCCGACGGATCAATCAACGTCATGCCGCCCAAAAGGGCCGGCGCCACGTTGTCGGCGTGACGCGCGCCGCTGGCCACCTCCTCGCCGTCGAGGGCGAACGGCAGCAATTCGTCTCGACGCATCCCGGCCTCGATGAGGGCGTCCACCCCTACCACTGCTGCCACGGCCGATGCCGCGCTCGACCCGATTCCACTTCCGGGCAGGATGCTCTTCGTGACGGTGATTTCCACGCCAAAGGGATCGCCAAGCGCTCGCAACAACGAAGCTGCCGCTTTGCCAGCGACGTTGGCATTCACCTCCAAAGGCAAGTCGGTGCCCGGACCGTTGACCAAGTGAATTCCGGGCTCCGCCACGCGCCTGAACTCCATGAATTCGCCGGGCGCCGCGAGCGCACAGCCCAAGGAGTCAAACCCCGCATTCAGGTTGGCCACCGTGGCTGGGGCCCAAACTCGACACGATTCCATCGTCGCCATGGCGCACAAGTTAACGGGTAGCGGCGAAGCGCATGATGTCCGCAAACACCCCCATGGCCGTGACGTCGGCGCCGGCGCCGGCCCCTTGAACAATCAACGGGCGAGCGGCGTAGCGATCGGTTTTCAGCATGACGACGTTGTCGGACCCTTGAAGTTGACAAAACGCGTGCTCGGGAGGCAGGCTTTGCAAGCCCACGCGTGCCGTGGGCTTTCCGCTCGCGTCCAACTCAAAGGTCGCGACGTACCGGAGCTGAAGCCCCTCCGCCGCGGCGGCCGCGAGCTTCGCCTGCATGCCTGCCTCGGCCGTGGGGAGCTGGCCCAAGAAATCCTGAACGCTGCCCTCCATCAATTCAGCGGGAAGGAATCCAGGGTTGTCCACGTCCGCCATTTCCATGGCAAAACCCGCTTCTCGCGCCAAAATCAGAATCTTCCGCTGAACGTCCACGCCGCTGAGGTCAATGCGCGGGTCGGGCTCAGTGTAACCTGCGTCCATCGCCCCTTGCACGGCCTCCACGAATCCGCATTCCGGACCGAATGTGCTGAACAAATAATTGAGCGTGCCGGAGAGCACCGCGTCGATGCGGTGCACGCGATCTCCGCTCTGAATGAGGTGTTCGATGGTGTCAATCACAGGAAGACCTGCCCCAACGTTGGTTTCGTAGCGGTACTGCGTGTTTTTAGCCAGGGCCAAGGCGTTCAATCGGTCGTACCTGTCTTGGGTGTCTGCCGCGCTGATCTTGTTCGACGCGACGACCCCAATGGAGGCGCCCAGCACAGCCTCGTACGTGCTGGCAACGTCGGCGCTCGCGGTGTTGTCCACAAATACGGCGTTCTCCAGGTTCAAGTCATGCATGGCCGCCACGAAGTCTTCGAGCGAGCCGGGCTGGCCGTCGCGGTCGAGGACGTTCCGCCAATCGGCGAGGTCGATGCCAGCCTCGTTCAGGACGTGCTTGCGGGAATTCGCGAGCCCCACCACCTGCAAATCGATGCTGCGCGTGGCAAGAAGGTCGTCGTGAGCGTCGCGGATTTGGTCAATCAACGTTCCTCCCACGTTGCCCATCCCCATGCAAAACAGGTGAATGCGGCGGATTTCGCGCTCGAACAGCGTGCTGTGCAGCGCGCGCAGCGCCTTGGACACGTCCTTCTTGCGGATGACGATGCTGATGTTGCGCTCCGTCGACCCTTGCGCGATGGCGTAGATGTTGATGCCGTTTTTGCCGAGGCTGTCAAACGCGCGGCCCGAGAGTCCCGTTTGGTGATGCATGGCGTCGCCCACCAAGGCCAAAATGCTCAGCCCCCGCTCCACCCGGAACGGCTCCACCTTCCCCACTTTCACGTCGCTCTCAAATTCCTCGTTCAAGGCCTCAATGGCTTGATCGACCTCGGCTTCCTGAACGGCCACCGTGATGCTGTGCTCCGAGGATCCCTGGGTGATCAACACCACGTTGACCTGACGCATCGACAGCGCCATGAACATGCGGCGGGAGTATCCCGGGATGCCGACCATGCCGCCCCCGACCAAAGTCACGAGCGCCATGCCATCGATGGACGAGACGCCCCGCACTCCCCTGCCGGAATCGGGGTTCGCGCTGACCGTGGTGCCTTTCGCGTCGGTGTCAAACGTGCTGCGGATGACGAGCGGAATGCCAGCTTCACGCAGGGGAAGGAGCGTTGGCGGGTAGATGACCTTGGCCCCAAAGTGGCAAAGCTCCATCGCCTCCTCGTAGCTCATGCTGTCGATGATTCGGGCGGAAGGCACCACGCGGGGGTCGGCCGTCAGCATTCCCGGAACGTCCGTGCTTTTCTCCATGTGAGCGGCGCCGAGCATGCTCGCCACCAGCGACGCGGTCAAGTCGCTGCCGCCCCGTCCGAGCGTCGTCACTTCGCCGTGACCGTCGCGCCCGACAAATCCTTCCATCAGCACGACGTGTTTGTCGCTGAGTTCAGTCATGGCGGCCGCAAGGCGTTGGCTCATCTCAGGCCGATCGACGGTGGCAGAACCGTAGTGGTCGTCGGTGACCACAATGTCGAGGGCCGACAAGCGTCCGACGTCGAAGCCGCGCTGCACAAGGAGCGCATGAACGATGGGGACGCTCAACCGCTCCCCCATGCTCACCAACGCGTCGCGCGTGTGTTCGCTGAACTCGTGCAACAACTGCAAACCCTCGCACAACGACCGCACAAACCCAAACCCATCTTCCACTTCGGCCTTGACCGCATCGGCAAGCGGACCGGTCAACAAGGCCTCGCACGCGTCGAGGTGACGTTGCCGGAGGTCGGAGACGACGGTGTGCCACACGGGGTCTTCAGCACGTGCGAGTTGGCCCGCACGAATGAGCGCATCCGTGGTGCC
>ENA-OUOG01000831-OUOG01000831.1-marine-metagenome-genome-assembly--contig:-NODE-831-length-38612-cov-3.916907_pt1 | contig 38612 bp, 37 predicted proteins | sample MGYA00248635_ERZ508505 | MGnify/ENA primary metagenome ERZ508505 (study PRJEB26176, sample SAMN06267871) | marine metagenome | isolation source: Saanich Inlet, British Columbia, Canada | place: Pacific... | reverse complement strand
TATGTTGAAATCAATGGGAGCTAAGGTATATGTTTGTCCAGCACATGTTAAGGCAGATGACCCTAGGTCTTATTATGAAGTTGCAAAACGTTTGCATAATGAAATAAAAGATTCAGTATATATCAATCAATACTTCAATGTATTAAACACAGAAGCACATTATAAAACCACTGGCCCAGAGATATGGGAGCAAACAGAAGGTAAGTTAACCCATTTAGTTGCTTGCAGTGGCACAGGAGGAACAATTTCTGGTATTGCAAAATATCTTAAAGAACAAAATCCTAATGTTAAGATAATTGGAGTTGATGCTTACGGTTCTGTTCTAAAAAAATATCATGAAACACGTGAGTTTGATGATAAAGAAATTTATCCGTATCGTATTGAGGGATTGGGTAAGAATTTAATACCAACAGCTACAGATTTTGATGCTATCGATAAGTTTGTAAAAGTAACAGATGAAGAAAGTGCTCACACAGCGAGAGAGATTTCTTGTAAAGAAGGATTATTTGTTGGTTATACAAGTGGAGCTGCTTTGCAAGCCATAAAACAATTAAATGAAGCAGAGGAATTTAGTCCTACTGATAATATAGTTGTTGTTTTTCCAGATCATGGCTCCAGATATATGAGTAAGATTTATAATGATAAGTGGATGGAAGATCAGGGCTTTTTTGATACTGCAACCAAAATGCAGGAAGCCATAGAGTATGTAAAGTAATAGACACATAAAATAGAAGAACCACTAATGTAAATTAGTGGTTTTTTTGTTTAAAACTTGGTGAATATAAAGCTAAAATAAATTATGCATTCATAATATTATTAACTAATTTTGCCAATTAAGCCAAACTAAATTTAACACATATTTAAGAATTGAGTTCCCTAAATTCAATTTTATAAGTGCGTTCGAAAGAGATAGTATGAAGGATTTATTTGAAAAAATTTACAGAGATAAAGGGCCATTGGGAAAATGGGCATCACAGGCAGAAGGTTATTTTGTATTCCCAAAGTTAGAAGGTCAAATTTCAAACCGTATGACATTTCAGGGAAAAGAAGTCATTACCTGGAGTATTAATGATTATTTAGGTCTTGCAAATCATCCTGAAGTAAGAAAAATAGATGCAGAGGCAGCAGCAGAATATGGTTCTGCTTATCCTATGGGAGCTAGAATGATGTCTGGTCATACAGATTTGCACGAACAACTACAAAATGAGTTGGCTCAATTTGTAAATAAAGAAGCTGCTTATTTATTAAATTTTGGATACCAAGGTATTATGTCTACCATAGATGCTTTAGTGGGTAAGGATGATATTATCGTTTATGATGTTGATGCACATGCATGTATTATAGATGGAGTTAGATTGCATATGGGTAAGCGCTTTACTTATAAACACAATGATGTCCAAAGCTTAGAGAAAAATTTAGAACGAGCTACTAAAATGGCAGAGCAAACTGGTGGAGGTATATTAGTGATTTCTGAAGGTGTTTTTGGTATGCGAGGAGAGCAAGGAAGGCTTAAAGAAATAGTAGAACTTAAGAAGAAGTTTAACTTTAGATTTTTAGTCGATGATGCTCATGGTTTTGGAACTTTAGGTGCTACTGGTGCTGGTGCAGGTGAAGAACAAGGTGTGCAAGATGATATTGATGTTTATTTCGCCACTTTCGCAAAATCAATGGCAAGTACAGGTGCTTTTATCGCAGGAGATAAAGAAATAATTGATTATTTAAAATACAATCTACGTTCTCAAATGTTTGCAAAGTCTTTGCAAATGACATTGACAAAAGGTGCATTAAAGCGTTTGGATATGTTAAGAACAATGCCTGAGCTAAAGCAAAATTTGTGGAAGATTGTTAATGCATTACAATCTGGACTAAAAGAGCGCGGATTTGATATAGGAACAACTCAAAGTTGTGTAACTCCCGTTTATTTAAAAGGAAGTATTCCAGAAGCCATGGCTTTAGTAAGAGATTTAAGAGAGAATCATGGAATTTTCTGTTCAATTGTTGTTTATCCAGTAATACCAAAAGGGTTAATCTTACTCCGTATGATTCCTACAGCAACACATACATTAGAAGATGTAGAGTTAACCTTAGATGCATTTGATGCGATTAGAGAACGATTAGATAATGGTACATACAAACGCATGTCGGCAGCTTTAATGGCGGCAATGGGTGAGTAATAGACTAAAAATATAAGACAAAAAAAGCTACCAATTTGGTAGCTTTTTTTATAAATCTTTTCTAAAAGTTTTTCTGCGTTTATAGACTACGGGAAAAAAATGTTTCCATATTTTATGAATAGCTTCATTATCCTCTAATTCAGGAGTGCGATAACAATAGTTGATGCCTTTAGCAGTAAAGGTTTCATACATCTCATTAAAAAGAACGGCATGAACACCTTTATTCTGATATTCTGGTTGTACACCTATGAGATAGAATATAACATCTTTACTGTTCTTTTTGGCTTTTAGAATATGTCTAAATCCAAATGGAAATAATTTTCCTTTTGTTTTTTGCAATGCTTCAGCGAAACGCGGCATAACAATCGCGAATGCAACAAGTTTATCCTTTTCGTCAATTACAAATTTTATGTATTCTGGATTCACAAAACTGATAAATTTCTTTTTAAAATATTCCTTTTGGATATCAGTAATTTCAACAAATGAAGATAAAGAAGCATAGCTTTCATTAAATAAATCAAACATGCGGTCTGCGTAAGGCATAACTTCGCTTGTTTTTGTAAAATTTAAAGCTTTAAGCTTATAACGACGTTTTATTAAATTCTGTGCCTTGTAGAAAAACTCTGGTTTTACATTTTCAAAAGGAAATTTACTTTCTGAATATTCTTTTTCAATTTCGTAACCATGCGCTATATAGTGCTCAACATAATAAGGATGGTTATACCAAGTAATCATTGGTGCAATACTATCAAAACCTTCCGTCATGACACCAACCTTGTCAAGATTAGAAAAGCCAACAGGACCTTCAGTATATTTAAGATTATGTGACCTACCTATTTCGATAACTTTCTCAAGTAATGCTTTAGAGACCTCTAAATCATCAATAAAATCGAACCAACCAAAACGCATTTTCTGAATGTCTTGATTTTTTACTTCTAACCAATTTACGATAGCGGCAATGCGGCCAACTATTTCGTTGTTTTTATAGGCTAAAAAGAATCGCGCATCGGCATCTTTAAAAACGGGGTTTTCCGTTTTGTCAAAAGTTTTTAACTCCTCACTTATTATTGGAGGCACCCAATATTTTGAGTTACTGTATAGTTTAAAAGGAAATTTGACAAATTGTTTGAGTTCCTTTTTTGAAATTGCTTCTTTAATTTCAATCATTAGTGGGGGTTATTATTTGTCAAAATCAATTTTCTTTTTTCGTTTATTTCTTTTTCGTTTAGAGGTGTCTACTTTATCATTGGTACTACCTCCATTATCTATTTCTTTGTCTTTATGCCAGTCTAAACGATAAGAGGCGCCAAATGCGATATTAAAAACTGATGGTGTATCTTTTGTATTAAAGGCAATATTAGCGTCTAACTGAAAATCTTTTGTCCATAAATAAGCACCACCAAATCTAAAAATATTATCTGCATAAAAATCACTTTGAATACCTTGAGCTTCACCAAATAAAACCCACTGATCAGAAAAAGAATGTGTCAGCGTTAAGATGTACTGAAAATCTGAATAATCTGTTCCGATACGATCTTTCAAAAAATTCATTACAAAAACCCATCCTCCAGAAAAATTGTTTTGGGTCGCTACCATAATTTTTGGACTAAAACCGCCTTCTCCAGAAGAAAATATAGGCGAATAGGGAACAAAAGGATTATTTTCGGTATCAAAATTTGCACCAGCATAAACCGAAACTGCCGGTATTAATGATTTCCATTTAAATTTTCTATTGGCATGATAACTGTAAAGATTTGGCTTATCTTCTTCAGCGTTTTTATAAGGGTCAAAAACTAGGTATTTGGCGCCAATTGTAAAGCTTCTAAAATTTGAGCGTGAAGATGCTGCAGCATTATTAAAAGAAAATGAATCGTTTTGGTAGATGCCCTCAAGATTAATTTCCAATTCTTCCCAAAGCAATCCAAATCTAGCAGCAAAATCAACTCCAAATCCAGAAATTTCATAATTTAAAGGGTTGTGTTCCTCTTTTAGACTGTAGCCACCCAATTCAAACTGTAATACGTTGGTCCCTACAGAAAAGGCTGCTTTTGAAACACCAGGTCTGTTAGAATTGATAACTTCTGTATACTGTGCCAATGCAGGTAATGATGAAGCTAATAGTAGTATAACACATAAAGATTTTAAATGCTGCATATTAAATAGGTTAGAATTCAAATATAGATATTTTATAGTTTTTTTAGGGAATTATAACGGATTATAAATGATGATAATTGTATTTTTGAATTATAATTTAATCCTATGTTATTTTCATTATCAGCGGTTGGAGTTGCTAGAACTCTACTTTGGATAGTAGCCATTTATTTTATTATTAAAATTTTGTCGCGCTTATTAACACCTATATTGTTGCGCTATGCGGCTAATAAAGTTGAAAAAAAGTTTGGACAACAGTTTAATCAGCAACGCCAACAACAAAGACCTTCACGAAAAGAAGGGAAAACTAGTATTGATAAAATGCCTTCTCATAAAACATCTTCAAACAAAAATGTCGGGGAATACATCGATTACGAAGAAATTGATTAATTTTCAACTTTATTGATTCAATCTTCATTTCATGTCTTTACATATAAAGCGGTTTTTACCACACCTATTGGTTTTATTGGGTTTTGTAGTGTTATCACTGGCCTATTTTAGTCCGGTATTACAAGGAAAAAAAATATACCAAAGTGATATTTTACATTATATTGGTATGGCAGAGCAGCACAAAGAATTTGCTCAAAAAACGGGTGAAGAAACGTATTGGACAAATAGTGCTTTTGGCGGTATGCCAACCTATCAACTTGGTGCAAAATATCCTCATAATTATATAAAAAAGTTAGATTTAACGATTCGGTTTTTACCTAGACCAGCCGATTATCTATTCTTATATTTTATAGGATTTTATATTTTGCTACTGAGTCTAAAGGTAGATTATAGACTTTCGGCATTGGGAGCGTTGGCTTTTGGTTTTTCTACCTATTTAATTATCATACTTGGTGTGGGGCATAATGCCAAAGCACACGCCATTGCTTATATGCCTTTGGTATTATCTGGTATCATTCTAACATTTAGAAAGAAATATATTTGGGGCTTTTTATTGACTGTTGTAGCATTAGGCTTAGAAATAGTAGCTAATCATTACCAAATGACCTATTATTTATTGTTATTGGTCCTGATATTGGGTCTTGCTTATTTGGTTGATGCTTATAAAAAGAAACAAATCCCTCATTTTTTAAAATCTGTTGGCTTGCTTTCTGTGGCTGCTATTTTAGCAGTTGGCCTAAATGCTACAAATATCATGGCGACTCAGGAGTATGTGAAAGAAAGTACGCGTGGTAAAAGCGATTTAACTATTAATTCAGATGGAACACCTAAAGAAACCACAGATGGTCTAGACCGCAATTATATTACTGAATACAGTTATGGATTATTAGAATCTTTTAATCTCTTTATACCAAAATTTATGGGAGGTGGTAGCGGAGAAGATGTTGGTAAAAATTCAGAAACTTACAAAGCATATATCAGTTTAGGAGCTTCGCCAATTGAAGCCATAGAAGCTTCTAGAAATGCGCCAATGTACTGGGGAGACCAAACCATTGTAGAGGCGCCAGCTTATGTTGGGGCGGTAATTATTTTTCTTTTTGTATTGGGATTATTTTTAGTAAAAGGAAGACTAAAATGGTGGTTAGTTGGAGGAACGCTGTTGTCTTTATTTTTATCGTATGGAAAGAATTTTGGAATACTAACAGATTTTTTTATTGATTACGTGCCATTGTATAATAAATTTAGAGCTGTAAGTTCCATACAAGTGATTTTAGAATTATGTATACCTATATTAGGGATATTTGCCTTGTCTCGATGGTTTAATGATTTTCATAAGAAAGAAGAAAAACTTAAAGCGCTTAAATACGCCACTATTATATGTGGCGGGTTAGCTTTGTTTTTTCTTTTATGCCATTCTTTTTTATTCGATTTTAAGGGTGCTATAGATGAGAGAGCCCCAGAAGCCCTAGCTGAAGCTTTTGCTAACGATAGAAAGTCTTTATTTGTTTCAGATACGATTAGAAGTTTAGTTTTGGTTTTGTTATCTGCAGCAGTGCTTTATTATTTTTTGAAAGAAAAACTATCAGAAAAAGCTTTAATCATTGCTTTCGCAGTATTGCTTTTATTTGACTTGGTCAATGTAGATAGAGCATATGTAAATACAGATAATTTCATTTCTGCAAGGCTGGTTGATAAACCCTATCAAGCAACAGATGTAGATAAACAGATTCTAGCGGATAAAAGTCATTTTAGAGTCTTTGATGCATCTCCAGAAGGTCAACAAAAACGAGCCAGAGCCGCCTATTTTCACAACTCATTATTAGGTTACCATGCGGCAAAGCTCAATAGGTTTGAGGCCCTTTTAGATTTTCATATTTACAGAAATAACCCTGAGGTGCTTAACATGCTTAACACCAAATATGTCATTGTTGGAGACGAGCAAGGTAGAGTAGAAGCGTCTACACGTTACACACAACCTAATGGAAACGCTTGGTTTGTTAATGCTTTAAAAACAGTTGCAACAGGTAACGAAGAGATTTTAGCTTTAGATAGTTTAGATACAAAATCAACAGCGGTTATACATACTTCTTTATTTAAAGTAAATGGTCTTAAAAGAACCTATGAATTAGACAGTTCAGCATATATAAAATTGCTTGATTACAAACCAAATCACTTAAAATATGAATCTCTAAACGCTTATGATGGCTTGGCAGTTTTCTCAGAACTGTATTATTCTAAAGGGTGGAATGCCTACGTTGATGGACAATTAACACCCCACTTTAGAGTGAATTATGCTTTAAGAGCTTTGCAAGTTCCGAAAGGGAAACATACTATAGCATTTAAATTTGAGCCTCAAGTTGTTGAAACAGGTAGTAAGATTGCTCTTGGAAGCTCTGTGTTTTTTATGATTTTATTGTTGCTTGGTATAATTTTTCAGTTAAAACCTATAAAACCCGGTTCATAGCTTATGGCAGATAAGCATGTACTTATTATTACATATTATTGGCCGCCGGCAGGAGGACCAGGAGTACAGCGTTGGCTCAAATTTGTAAAGTATCTTCCAGAATTTGGTATAAAGCCAATAGTGTATTGTCCCTCAAATCCAAATTATCCTATTTTGGATAAGAGTTTATCTGAAGAAGTCCCCATTGATTTAAAAATCATAACAAAACCTATTGCAGAACCGTATCGTTTTGCTAAAATACTATCTAAAAAAAGTTCAAAAACAATTAGTTCTGGAGTTATACCAGAGCGAAAAAAGCAATCTTTAATTGAACGCTTATTACTATATGTAAGGGGTAATTATTTTATTCCAGATGCGCGAAAAAATTGGGTAGAACCTTCTGTAAGGTTTCTCAAAAATTATATCCAAGAGCACGCTATAAAAACAGTAATAACTACTGGTCCTCCTCACAGTATGCATTTAATAGGCATGCATTTAAAGAATAATTTAGATATAACATGGATAACGGACTTTAGAGACCCTTGGACAACCATTGGATACCATAAAGCTTTAAAACTTACTAAAAGAGCTAAACAAAAGCATTTAAGGTTAGAAAAAGAAGTTTTAAATACAACTGATAATGTTATTGTTACAAGTGATTTTACTAAAAATGAATTTGCTACAAAAACAAATACTCCAATTTCAGTTATTACCAATGGTTATGATTCGCAATCTGTTATAGTAAAAGATAAACATGAAGACTTTGTTATAGCTCATATTGGGTCTTTATTATCTGAGAGAAACCCTTTAGTCTTATGGGAAACATTATCAGAATTAGTAGATGAAAATCAAGATTTTGCATCAAAATTTAGATTGAAATTTATTGGTGTTGTCAGTGAGAATATTATGGACACCATAACATCTTATGGCCTTGAGAACTACTTGGATTATGTTGGATATGTATCTCACGAGCAAGCTATTATCCAACAAAAGAAATCTCAATTATTACTACTTATAGAGATTAATTCTGAAGATACTAAAGCTATTATTCCAGGCAAATTATTTGAATATATGATTTCTGAAACACCAATTATTGCCATTGGCCCTAACGATTCTGATGTAGAAACCATTATAAAAAACACAAATACGGGTAATTATTTTAAGTATTCAGAAAAACATAAATTAAAAGCTCAACTTATTGAGTTTTTCAATAGTTATAAAAAAGGGCGTCTTAAAACAGATCCTATTGGTTTACAAAAATACAGTCGACACTCGCTTACCAAAAAATTAGCTAAATTGATTGACGAATAATAGCGTATACATAATAATAGTAGATTTAATTCTGTGGGAATAGTCATTAAACAATCGTTTAAAAACACGTTTAGTACTTATATCGGTTTTGGTATAGGTGCAATTAACACCCTTTTTTTATATACCAATTTTCTGACTGATGCGTATTACGGTTTAGTGGCATTCATACTTTCTGCGGCTAATATAATGTTGCCATTTATGGCTTTTGGTGTTCAAAATGCACTAATTAAGTTTTATTCCACATTTAAAACAAAAAATAGCCTAAATAGTTTTTTAACCTTAATGCTGTTACTACCTTTAGTATTTATAATTCCAACAGGTATTATAGGTTTGCTTGGTTACGACCTTATTGCAAGCTTCCTCTCGCAAAAAAATGCCCTTGTTCAAGATTATGTATGGCATATTTATTTAACCGCAATTGCCATGGCTTATTTTGAAATCTTTTTTGCATGGTCTAAAGTTCAAATGAAAACTGTCTTTGGAAATATAATGCGAGAAGTATATCATAGGTTGTGTATTATGCTGCTCTTGTGTGCTGTGTATATGAATTGGATAGGCGTCACTACTTTTATAAATTGTGTTGTTGGTGTATATATATCCAGAATGCTTATCATGAAATTTTATGCATATACATTACGTTTTCCAATTTTAAAATTTACTAAAATCACTAATTCATCTTCAATTTTGAAGTATAGTTTTTTAATCATCATTGCGGGTTCTATTGCAATGATTATTTTAGATTTAGACAAATTTATGATTGGCCAATACCTAGAAATTGAAAACGTTGCTTATTACAGTGTTGCCATTTTTATAGCAACGGTTATTTCTGTGCCACAACGATCTATGCATCAAATAATGATGCCTTTAAGCGCTAAATTTTTAAATGATAATAATTTAAAAGAACTCCAATCGCTTTATAAAAAAAGCTCTTTAAACTTACTAATAACAAGTGGACTTATATTTCTTCTAATTATTTTGAATATAAATATGCTTTATGAAATTTTACCAGAGAAGTTTACTGGTGGCTTATTTATTGTCTTTGTTATAGGGTTGGCGAAATTATTTGATAATGCATTAGGGAACAATAATGCCATTTTGTTTAACAGTGACTATTACAGAATAGTATTGATTCTTGGAGTTTTACTTGTGATTTTTGCCATTATATTTAATGTAATTCTTATTCCTGTTTACGGTATCAATGGGGCAGCTTTAGCAACTTTTTGTTCTATTGTTATTTATAATACAATGAAATTGGTATTTGTAAAGCTGAAGTTAGGGATGCATCCGTTTAGTATTTACACTTTTAAGGTCTTATTCCTTATTATAGTCTTGGGGTTGTCTTTTTATTACATTGATTTTTGGTTTCATCCGATTGTAAATATTGCAATAAAATCTTTTATAGTTTCTCTGATATATGTGGCTCTTGTTTATAAGTTGAATCTTTCTGAAGATATTAATGAGCAGTTAAAAAAGTATTTCCCTTTCCTAAAATAAGAATATCCTACAAGGTGCTTTAAGACATACACTTGTAGGATATTCAATCTAACCAACAAAAATTTATTTATCCTCTTGTTCTTGAGCGGGATTTTGTTGCTCTACTATTTAAACCTTTAGAAGTTGCTCTGTTTTGTTTTACAGTGCTAGATCTATTGTTTCGTTTTACTGTGCTTCTAGAGTTTACTTTAGATCTTGCTTTTGAGGCTTCTCTAACTCTCGGACTATTAGCAGAAGATGCTTTGTGACTTCTAGTTCCTCTATTTACAGTACTTCTTTCATTTCTTGAAGTTCTCTGTGAACGAACATCATTGTTTCCTCTGTTATTCGCACTTCCGGTCACTTTAGTGTTTCGAGATGTAGCAGGTCTTTGTGCTACTCTGTTGTTAGATCGCTTACTTCTTGTTGATACCGAAGTATTTCTTCTAGGTGACTCAGCGCTTGTAGCTCTGTTATTCTCTCTTGACGACTCTGCTCTAGCCAAAGTCCTGTTTCTACCATTACTAGCTAATCTCGTATTTCTGCTACGTACAAAACTTTCATTTCTTTCTTGTACACGTCTTCCTAAAGATCGCTCTCTAGCATTTCTTGGCGTTTGCGCGTAACGTCTATTAAAATTTCCGTTACCACGTCTTCCAAAATTATTTCCTCGTCCACGCCCGTTAACATTTACAAATCTCGTGTTGTTTCTATACGGTCTGTAAAATACGTGTCTAACAGGGTTATAAAACTGTCTGTAAGGTCTTGTGTTTACAATGCATAAATTAAATGCAGGTACAGCATAAAATCTGTGCCATGGTCTATATACATAACCTCTGTTCCATCTGTTAATAAAGCCAGAGTGTCTCAAAAATACATTACCATTCCAGAATATATTAAGACCTCCTAATCTATTAATTCTACCAAATCTGTTGTAGTTTATAAAGATATTACCGATTTGAGAAACTCTACCAAAATAGTCATAGAATATAGGTATATTTTCTATTTGAATAACAGCACCAAAACTATCGTACTGTACAAATGGGTTGTAGTTAAATCCAGTATTGAAACTAAAACTCACATTTCTGTTATAAAAACCAACATTTAGGTTTGGTCCAAAATCTTGAGCATAAAAGTCGAACTGACCATCTGGAAAAACAGCGAATTCAATGCCACCTTCAACAAATATGAAAGAATTGCCATAACCTCTTACAAAATTATTTGATAAAGCTTCTGCTTTAAATGATGTGTTTGTAGCCATTGCAGTAGTACTAACCGTTACTAAAGCTGTAATAAAAAATAGTATCCTTTTCATAATTATTGGGTTTTAAAATTAAACTCAATAATTTATAACCAAACAGCGTGCCAAATTTTAGCAACTCTATTTACTTGTTGATTATCAGTTGTTTAATTTTATTTCTTTAGAATTGAAACAAATACTATTTTTAGTCTTCTTATTAATAAATAGAACTCATTTAGTTTTTGTAATTTTAACCTAACTAAGTATTAAGAATGAAAGCCAACCAACTAAATTGTCAAAATTGTGAGGAACCTTTTGAAGAAGGTTTTAAGTTTTGTCCAAATTGTGGACAGAAAACAAATGAAGAGCTTACAATAGGTGTTTTGTTTTACAATACAATTAGCAATTACTTTTCGTTTGATGCTAGGTTTTTAAAGAGTTTTTTTCCATTACTATTTAAGCCAGGTCATTTGGCTAATAGATTTTTAGAAGGAAAGCGCCTATTGTATTTACATCCAGCTCAGATGTATTTGTTTGTATCGGTTATTTTTTTCTTTTTATTTTCATTCACTGTAAATGATTTTATTGAAGAAGCTAATAAAACAAATGAAAAATTATCTACTTCTGAGGGTTTCAAAATAATAGATAACAAACAACAAAAAGCGTTAGATTCTATTATGAAATCTGCATTAAAAAAGCCTTTAATGGTAGGTGGAGATTCTATTAATTTACCTCAAAATGAAACTCAAAAATTAGTTGATTCTATATCAAATTCTCTTAGTAAAAATACGGTTCCCTCAAGTATGAATTTAGGAATTAATAAAAAGCATTTAGATTCTTTACGAAGCGCAGGATTAGATGAAAATGCTATATACAAGGAAATGGGAATGAAGGATGATGCGAATTTTTTGACCAAAGGATTCTATAAAACTTTAGTTAGTTTAGCAGATGGCAAAGGCTTTGGTATACTTATAAAACGGTTTGTAGATGCCATACCCATTGCGATGTTTTTTCTTTTACCAATCTTCGCATTAATTCTTAAGGTATTCTATTATAGACGAGGACCTTATGCTTATCATCTCGTATTTAGCTTTTATTTTTTCTCCTTTTTGTTTACCGTTTTTGGAATTTTATTAGGTGTAAATAGATTTATAGTCGAAATACCAACATCGATTAATGTATTAATAGCATTCTCTACTTTCTTGTATTTTTATATCGCAATGTTGAATTTTTATAAGCGTAACTGGTTTTTTACGTTTATTAAAAGTGGAGTAGCAGCCTTTGTTTTTCTATTGATTGTTTTGCCATTTACATTTGCAATATTGAGTGCCTTTGCTCTTGTTAATGCTTAATTATAGATTGTTATAATAGTTAAACGCATCGAGAATTATGCTATTGGGCACCTCGCAATCAATTTTAGCTTTTCCAATAGTTTTAAGAAGAACAAATTTAATGATGCCATGACTGTTCTTTTTATCGTGTTTCATTAAGTCAATAATGAAATTATAATCAGTTTCGTCAATATTATTTTTTGAAAAGGTTTTTAGAATACCTTCTGTTATTTCTAATAGTTCATTTTCTGGAAGACCATTCGTTCTAGAAGATATATAGGCTTCTAAAATCATTCCTATTGCAATGGCTTCACCGTGTAACAAGGTTATTTTTTCATCATTGTCTAAAAAATAACTTTCAATAGCGTGTCCTAGTGTGTGGCCAAAATTTAAAGTTTTTCGTAATCCATTCTCAGTTGGGTCTTGCATTACGATGTTGTTTTTAATAATAACTGAATCGTAGATTAACTTATCAAGCTCCGAAATGTCTAAATCCTCCAAATGCGTTAGTGTATACCAGTAAGCTTTGTCCGCAATTAATCCATGTTTTAGCATTTCAGCAAATCCGGATACCATTTGGTTTTGTGGTAATGTTTCTAAAAAAGAAACATCAATAAGGACCATTTTTCCTTCGCTAATAATACCAATTTGATTTTTGAGCACGCCTAAATCAACACCAGTTTTACCACCAACAGAGGCATCAACCATAGCTAATAAAGATGTTGGCACATTTATGTAAGTTATTCCTCTCATGTAAGTACTTGCCACAAAGCCTCCCAAATCCGTAACTACACCACCACCAAGATTTATGAGCAAGCTTTTTCTATCTGCGTTGTATTGTGACATGGCTTCCCAAACACCTGTACAAATATCAATAGTTTTATGTTCTTCGCCATCTGGCATTTCCATAACCTCAGTTTCAATGTCGCCCGAGTTTAAATTTGCCATAAATTTTGGCAGGCATAAGTCATGTGTATTGGAATCTACAAGAATAAATATCTTTGAAGGATTTTGCTCCTTTATGTACCTATTTAGTTCAGTATATACTTGAGAATTAAAATGAACAACTGCGTTTTTTGTATGAATGGATTGCATAGATTTTGATATCTGCATTAAAGGACGTGAAAATAGCTTGTTTTTTCAAAAATTACCAGATCTAATATTTATTTTTGTAATAAATATGAAAACAATGGTGGATAGAACACTTTTTAACAATACGCAAACAGCTTTTAGTTTAAAAACAGACTCTGAATTGGAGCGTGCCTATTTTTTATTCAAAATGATATCAAAAGAACCTTTGGTGCGCATTGGCACAGCAGTTACTAAATTTGCCTTAAATGCTAGTTTACCCGTAGAGGGGCTTATCCGTTCTACAGTTTTTGATCATTTTTGTGGAGGTGTTAATGAGCAAGATTGTTTGCCATCAATAGGTAAAATGTTTACAAAAGGGGTAAGCTCGGTTTTAGATTATTCAGTAGAAGGTAAAGCATCTGAAGAACAATTTGATGAAGCTTTAGATAAAATATTAAACATTATAAATTTCTGTGATGAGAGAAAAGCAATGCCAATTGTTGTCTTTAAACCCACAGCTTTTGGTAGGTTTTATCTCTATGAAAAGAAATCCGAAGGCATAAGGTTTTCTCCAGAAGAACAAGAAGAATGGCTTAGAGTTGCACAGCGTTTTCATAGAGTTTGCAAACTGGCAAAAGATCGAGATGTTGAAGTTTTAATTGATGGCGAAGAGAGTTGGATGCAAACTGCCGCAGATGATTTAGTAGAGGAGATGATGCAAGCGTATAATAAGGAAAAAGCTATCGTTTATAATACTTTACAATTATACCGTTGGGATCGTTTAGATTACTTAAAAGCACTGCACGAAAGAGCTATTTCTGTTGGATTTAAAATTGGAATGAAAATCGTTCGTGGTGCGTACATGGAAAAAGAAAGAAGTAGAGCAGAGGAAATGGCGTATTTATCTCCAATATGTGAAACTAAACAAAAAACAGACAATAACTTTAATAATGGTTTGCGCTATATTTTAGAAAATAATAAAGATATTTCAATATTTATTGGTACTCATAATGAAGACAGTTGCTACTTAGCATTAGATGTAATGAACAAATTAAATATTGATAAATCCGATAACAATGTTTGGTTTGGTCAATTATATGGCATGAGTGACCATATAAGCTTTAATCTTGCTGATTTAGGTTATAATGTAGCAAAATACCTTCCCTTTGGACCAGTAAAAGACGTGATGCCATACCTTATCAGACGCGCAGAAGAAAATACTTCTGTAGCAGGACAAACTAATAGAGAATTAGAGTTGATTAAAACTGAAAGAAAGCGCAGAAAAATTTAGTCACTAATTTTAAAACCTACAATTGTAGCAACTAAACTACAATTTTTAACCTGCATTATAACTTCGCGTTCTTTGTATGAGTTTTCGATTTGATAAACCTTGCAAGGTTTTGCTTTAGTATCACTTTCGGAAAAGTTAACATTTCCATATTGTATGAGTTGGCGAGCTATTGTTGAATCTATTTCTTGGGTCTGAAATTCTGTGGAAACAGCATCAGTATATACCAGCTGTTTTGAAGTAATGTTTTTTATTGTTCTTGCATTGGGCCCATAGTCGCAAGAAGCATCTTTCCCATTTAAAAAGAACATGAGTATAATTAATCCTATGGCAAAGCCACCAAGATAATAGCCTAAACGATGTATAAATTTCATTTTTAGTGTGGATTAAAAAAGCTTATCGATTGGTCTTAAAATATTAGTAAATTGGCATCACTAAAATCTAGACCAAACCATTCTGCAACAGATTTATTGGTTAAAATGCCGTGGTAAAAGTACAACCCATTTCTTAAACCTTTATCGAATCTTAGCGTATTTTCTATGCCTCCATTTTCACCAATTTCTAATAAATATGGTGTAAAAATATTACTTATTGATACAGAGGCAGTTCTAGAATATCTGGCAGGAATATTAGGCACACAATAATGGGTAACGCCATTATACTCAAAGGTAGGGTGGTCGTGAGTTGTAACCTCACTGGTCTCAAAACATCCTCCCATATCAATACTTACGTCAATAACAACTGCTCCTGGTTTCATGTTGTCTACCATAGATTGTGTTACAACAATTGGAGACCTATTGTTTCCTCTAACAGCGCCTATGACAACATCACAACGCTTTAAAGCTTTTAAAATATTTTTTGGTTGCATTGTAGACGTATAAATGGTCTGGTTTAGATTTGCTTGTAAACAACGCAATTTTGTAATGGAATTGTCAAAAACTTTAATGTTAGCTCCTATACCGATAGCAGATCTTGCGGCAAATTCACCTACAGTTCCTGCACCAAGTATTACAACTTCAGTTGGTGGAACACCATTAATATTGCCAAACATTAACCCATTACCACCATTAACATTGGACAGTAATTCTGCCGCAATAAGAATAGAGGCAGTTCCGGCAATTTCGCTTAATGATCTTACAGCAGGATAAGCGCCTGCTTCATCTTTTATAAATTCAAAAGCAAGTGCAGTAATTCGTTTCTCAGCTAAAGCTTTGAAATAGGCCTTATTTTGGGTTTTTAATTGTAAGGCTGAAATTAATATGGTTTGAGGGTTTATAAGTTTTATCTCATCAATAGATGGTGGTTCTACCTTTAGAATAATTGGACAAGAAAATACTTTAGTAGTGTCTTTAGTTACCTCTGCACCAGCCTCACTATAATCCTTGTCTTTAAAATTAGCACCTTTACCTGCACCAGATTCTACCATTACCCGATGACCATTTGCTGTCAAAGCAGACACTGCGTCTGGTGTTAGACATACTCTAGTTTCCTGAAAGTGTGTTTCTTTTGGTATGCCGATGAAAAGTTCACCTTTTTGCTTGAATATTTCTAAAGTTTCTTCTTGGGGTAGTAGTTGAGCTTTAGTAAAAGGAGAAAGAGATTTACTCATTGAATGATTCGTGTTATTTGATAATTCAAATTACAAATAAAAATAAAACTATAAGCAATAGAAACTAAAAATACTGTTTAACCTTACCCCAAAGTGTCGTAGGCTTGATCATAAACTCAGCTTCTAATTCTTCCATAGTCTTATCTACCGTATTCAATTTATTGAACATTTGAGCCCTCACCATATAAATAGATGGTATTATTAAAGCCATTACTGGAATTAAATATACTAATTCAAATTTATCAATGTCTCCAAGACTATCATTGAAAATATTTATAGTCTGATATACATACATAGTTATTGGGACTAATAAAACATGATACCACCAATGACGACAAGTAAAGAACCAAATTAAGATGAACATAAGAGGTAAAAATTTGTTAGTAAAGACCCACATCGCATAGTTAGCATCTTCCCAAGCTTTACTATCATAGGTAAACCAAGATGTTGACCATACCTGAGTGTCAGGTACATTTTCATACAAATAAAATAGGTACGGTGATGCTCCAATAAATGTAGCAATCAGCGTACCTATTATTATAGATTTCTTACTAGGCTTATCCGACCCCAGCAATAGGTCTCTTTTTCTTTTTAAGTTCTGTTTTAGTTTGTCCATCTAAATCAATGATGTTAGTTGCTTCTGCAGTAAATAACATTCCACCGAAAATAGCGATAGCCAAAATTAGTTTTTTACTTTTCATAATATTAAGGGATTAATTAATTAATAGTACAAATATAGCGGCACTATTACCCTTTTACGAAATCACTTTCTGTTAAAAAACAAGGAAAGTTAAACTTTAAATTACGGTTTTCCCGTAATTGACTATCGTGTTTGGCGGATTTAAGTCTGTTATTTTAGCTGTTCATAAGCATTATTTTTGGTTAAATGTTCTTTGTTTATGGTTAATTTGAGGGTTCTTTCTTTATTGTCCAGTATGTCAATATCTACAACACATGTGTTTGTAGGTAAAATAGATGCAATACGTTGCGGCCATTCTATTAATACCCAATGATTTGTATATAAATAGTCTTCTACACCAAAATTGTAAGCTTCTTCAATGTCTTTTATTCTGTAAAAATCAAAGTGAAAAATTTTATCATCTTTGACTTGATATTCATTTACAATTGAAAATGTAGGACTGGTTACAATATCTTTAGAACCAATACTTTGCACAAGAGACTTGATTAAAGTTGTTTTTCCCGCTCCCATAGTTCCATTAAATAGAATAATTTTACTATTAAGGTGCAAGAGTAGTTCTTTTGATACTGAATCAATGGTATTTAAACTATATGTAAAAGTCATTGTTTTCATATTACAATGTACAATATTACATATAATAATCCTTATAACCTAAAAAAAAGTGTATTTCATCGGATTTTTTTGCTTTTAAAGGAAGTTTTTAATTTCAAGCAAATACGCCATTACCATACTTATTTTGGATCAAGCACAACAAATGGAATTATCATTTCTTCTAAAGAAACACCTCCATGCTGGTATGTGTTTCTATAATAACTAACGTAATGATTAAAGTTATTTGGATAGGCCAAGAACAAATTATTTTTAGCAAATATGAATGAGCTACTCATAGTAATAGATGGGAGCAATATTGATTTGGGATTCTTTATGGCTAATACGTCTTTATCTTCATAAGTGAGGCTTCGGCCTGTTTTATATCGTAAATTTAAACTTGTATCTCTATCTCCAATAACCTTAGTTGGCGCTGATACATTAATAGTGCCGTGGTCTGTCGTTAAAATAAGTTTAAAACCCAGTTGTTGCGAAAGTTGAATCATTTCTAATAACGGTGAGTTTTTGAACCAACTCTTTGTTAAAGATCTATAAGCTTTGTCATTTGAAGCTAGTTCTTTAACGACTTCCATCTCTGTTTTAGAATGCGAAAGCATATCTACAAAGTTGTATACAATAACATTTAAGTTATTATTTTTTAAACTTTTAAAGTTCTCTACTAATTTTTTTCCACTCTTCAAACTTGTTATTTTATTGTAAGAATAGCTAATATTAGACAATCCTAGTCTTTTCAGTTGTTCTCTTAAAAAATCTTCTTCATGCATATTCTTTCCACCTTCGTCAGTGTCATTTTTCCAATACTGTGGATATAGTTTCTCCATATCACTCGGCATTAATCCAGAAAAAATAGCATTACGCGCATATTGAGTTGCCGTAGGTAATATGCTATAAAAAGGTATTTCAGAAGATTTTTTGTAATAATTGTTTACTGTTGGTTCTAATGCTCTCCATTGATCGTATCTTAAATTATCAATTACAACTAAAAGCGTAGGTTGCGTATCACTCAATTCAGGAACTACTTTTTCCTTAAATAAGTTATGAGACAACAATGGCCCATCTTCTCCTGTTTGAAACCAATTTGTGTAATTTTTCTCAATAAATTTTCCAAACTGTGAATTGGCTTCATTTTTTTGTGATTCTAGGATATCAGTCATTCCTATATCCTCAATATCTTCAAGTTCTAATTCCCAGTAAATTAATTTTTGATAAAGCTCTGTCCATTCTTCATAAGTATTTACCATAGCTAAATCCATAGCTATTTTCCTGAACTCTTGTTGGTAATTAGAAGTTGTTTTCTCTGAAACTAATCGTGAGTGATCTAAATTCTTTTTTAAACTTAATAGAATCTGATTGGGGTTTACAGGTTTAATTAAATAATCTGCAATTTTACTTCCTATGGCTTCTTCCATAATATACTCCTCTTCACTTTTAGTAATCATGACTACAGGCAAGTTAGGTCGTCGTTCTTTAAGTTCGTTCAGGGTCTCTAGTCCAGTTAGACCCGGCATGTTTTCATCCAAGAACACAATGTCAAAGTTTGTGTCATCTATGATCTCTAAAGCTTCAGTACCACTTTGACAAGTAGAAACAGTATATTGCTTCTTTTCCAAGAATAGTATATGTGGCTTTAATAAGTCAATTTCATCATCTACCCAAAGAATATTTATAGTGTTCATGTATATTTGTTTTTTGATTAATAAAATATTGTCAATTGCTAAATAATAAGCTTAAAATATTTAACGACCCAATTTACGGATTTATTACAATCCCAAATTCACTAATATTTGACCTAATTGAGCATAAGTATTTTCAGAGATTACGTCGTATTAGCCAAATGGGGATGTCGTATTTAGTATATCCTGGTGCACATCATACAAGATTTCATCACGCTTTGGGTAGTATGTATTTAATGCAAAAAGCAGTGAATGTACTTCGTTTTAAGGGAGTTGCGATTTCAGATGACGAAGAAAATGCATTATATGTTGCTATTTTGCTCCATGATATCGGGCATGGGCCTTTTTCTCATGCCATGGAGCATAGCATTGTAAATGCAATATCCCATGAAGAAATATCTCTATTTTTTATGGAAAGTTTAAACAAAGAATTTAACGGAAGTTTAACCTTAGCCATATCAATGTTCAAAGGAGAGTATCATCGTAAATTTATGTGTCAGCTTATTTCTAGTCAATTAGACATGGATAGAGCAGATTATTTAAAAAGAGATAGCTTTTATACTGGTGTTGCAGAAGGGAATATAAATAGTGAAAGACTCATTACTATGCTTAATGTTGTCACTGATGAGCTGGTAGTTGAAGAAAAAGGCATTTACAGTATAGAAAAATTCTTAATCGCTAGACGCTTTATGTACTGGCAAGTATATCTTCACAAAACGGGATTGGTTGCCGAACAATTATTAACTCGGGTTCTTCGTAGAGCCAAAGAATTGGTTAAATCTGGTAAAGTTCTTAGTGCCAGTGAGCCATTAACTTATTTTTTGAAATATGATATTGATAATTCAAATTTCGATGAAGTTTGTTTAAAAACATTTTCGCAATTAGATGATTATGATATAGTTTCTGCTATGAAGTCTTGGCAGTATCATGAAGATTTTGTTTTGCGAAATCTATGTGATATTATTATAAACAGAGATTTGCTAAAAGTGAAATTAAAAAATAAACCTATTAACAAGGCGTTATTAAAAGAACAGAAAAATGCCCTGATAAAAGCGTATGATATATCCCAATCTGAAGCCGATTATTTTGTCTTTAGTGGTGAGATAACCAATCAAGCTTATAACATATCTAAAGAGCAAATTAACATCTTATTTAAGACAGGGAAGGTTAAAAATATTATAAAGGCTTCTGATCAATTAAACTTAAAAGCACTTAGCAAACCAGTAACTAAATATTATATGTGCTATCCTAAAAACAAAATGTGATACATTTTTTCTATTTTTGCTTGACCAACCAAAAACTTAAACAAAACACTTGAAATTTACAGCAGAACAGATAGCAGGTATATTAGAAGGGACAGTGATAGGAAATGCTAATGCTGAAGTTTCTACACTATCTAAAATAGAAGAAGGCATACAAGGGTCCTTAACCTTTTTGGCAAATCCAAAATACAAACCGTATATCTATACTACTGAAGCCTCAATTACCATAGTAAATAATGATTTTGTTGCAGAGCAAGAATTAAAAACAACTTTAATAAAAGTAGAAGATGCTTACAAAGCATTTACTAAACTTTTAGAATATTACAATCAGATAAAGCTTAATAAATCAGGAATTGAGAGCCCCTCATACATATCAGACTCAGCTTCGATAGGTAATGATATTTATATAGGTTCATTTACTTATGTTGGTGATAATGTTAAAATTGGAAACAATGTGAAGTTATTTCCAAATGCTTACGTGGGTGATAATGTTGTTTTAGGGGACAATACTATTGTTTTTTCTGGTGGTAAGATATATTCAGAATGTATCATAGGAAATAATTGTGTGATTAATTCTGGAGCAATTATTGGAGCAGATGGTTTTGGTTTTGCTCCAAATGAAAATGGAGAATATTCAAAAGTGCCACAAATTGGAAACGTTATTTTAGAAGATAATGTGGACGTAGGTGCTGGTACAACTATTGACAGAGCTACATTAGGTTCTACTATAATAAGAAAAGGTGTAAAATTAGATAATCAAATTCAGATTGCACATAATGTAGAAATTGGAAAAAACACAGTTATAGCTGCTCAAACAGGTATTGCAGGATCAACTAAAATTGGTGAAAATTGTCAAATTGGTGGTCAAGTAGGAATAGTGGGGCATATAACAATAGGGAATAATGTAAAAATACAAGCACAATCTGGTATTGGAAGAAGTATAAAAGACAACGAGGTATTGCAAGGCTCACCTGCACTAGGGTACGGTGATTATAACAAATCCTATGTTCATTTTAAGAACCTTCCTAAGATTGTAAAAAATATAAACGATTTAGAAAAGAAAGTAAATGGCGATAGTTAAAACTCAAGTTAAGCAAAAGACGATTGATAAGGATGTAAGTCTAGAAGGTGTTGGTTTGCATACTGGAGATAATGTTACTCTAGTCTTTAAATCTGGCGCACCAAATTCTGGTTTTGTTTTTGAGCGTGTTGACCTAGAAGGGAATCCAAAGATTGAAGCAGATGCTAATTATGTAACCAATACGCAACGTGGCACTTGCTTAGAGAAAAATGGTGTTGTTATTCAAACCTGTGAACATGTATTAGCGGCGTTAGTGGGTTTAGAAATTGATAATGCTGTTATTCAACTTAATGCTTCAGAGCCACCTATAATGGATGGGTCCTCAAAGTTTTTTATTGCGGCCTTAGAAGAAGCTGGCATTATTGAACAAGATACAATTAGAGAAGAATATGTTGTAACAGAAGTAGTGTCTTACACGGATGAAGAATCTGGTAGTGAAATAATATTAATGCCTTCTACTAGTTATCAAGTCACTACGATGGTAGATTTTGGGACTAAAGTTTTAGGGACTCAAAATGCAACATTAAATAATATAGCTGATTTTAAAACCGATATTGCGGATAGCCGAACCTTTAGTTTTTTGCATGAGATAGAAATGTTATTAGAGCATGGACTGATAAAGGGAGGAGATTTAAATAATGCTATTGTTTATGTAGATAAGGAATTGTCTCCTGAAACTATGGACAAGCTTCGAATAGCTTTTAACAAAGATAAAATAGCAGTTAAGCCAAACGGTATTTTGGATAATTTAACGTTGCATCATCCAAATGAAGCTGCAAGACATAAGCTTCTAGATGTTATAGGTGATTTAGCATTAATAGGTACACGAATTAGAGGAAAAGTTATTGCCAATAAGCCTGGGCATTTTGTAAACACACAGTTTGCAAAAAAGATGTCTAAAATCATTAAGAATGAAAGGCGAAATAATGTTCCTCAAGTAGATTTGAATGCCACACCCTTAATGGATGTCAATCAAATCATGGATATGTTGCCACATAGGCAACCATTTTTACTTATTGATAAGATTTTTGAACTTTCCGAGAGTCATGTTATTGGCATGAAAAATGTGACCATGAATGAGGAATATTTTAAAGGTCATTTTCCAGGAGCACCAGTAATGCCAGGTGTTTTAATTGTTGAAGCAATGGCACAAACCGGAGGGATACTTGTTTTAAGCACTGTACCAGACCCTGAAAATTATCTTACATTTTTTATGAAGATAGATAAAGTTAAATTCAAACAAAAAGTTGTTCCAGGTGATACTTTAATCTTTAAGTGTGACCTAATAACACCAATTAGAAGAGGTATATGTCATATGCAAGGTTATGCCTATTCTAACGGAAAGCTTTGTGCAGAAGCCGAATTAATGGCTCAAATTTCTAAAGTCAAGTAACATGAATCAACCCTTAGCTTACGTACACCCAGGAGCAAAAATTGCTAAAAATGTAGTTATAGAACCCTTTACTACCATTCATAATAATGTGATTATTGGAGAGGGCACATGGATAGGTAGTAATGTTACTATTATGGAAGGTGCACGTATTGGAAAAAACTGTAACATCTTTCCTGGAGCTGTAATTTCTGCAGTGCCACAAGATTTGAAATATAATGATGAGGATACAACTGTTGAAATAGGTGATAACGTAACCATTAGAGAGTGCGTTACTATTAATAGAGGTACTGCAGATAGAATGAAAACAGTTATTGGTAATAATTGTTTAATTATGGCGTATTGTCACGTCGCACACGATTGTATTGTGGGTAATAATTGTATTTTTTCAAATAATAGTACTTTGGCCGGACATATAACTATTGGTGATTATGTGATTTTAGCAGGTATGACAGCTGTACATCAGTTTGTGTCGGTTGGTAATCATGCATTTGTTACTGGTGGTTCTTTAGTGCGTAAAGATGTTCCGCCATATGTAAAAGCAGCAAGAGAGCCGCTTTCGTATGTAGGTATAAATTCTGTTGGATTGAGACGCAGAGGATTTTCAACAGAAAAAATAAGAGAAATACAGAGTATCTACAGATTACTTTACCAGAAAAACTATAATAACACGCAAGCTTCTGAAATTATAGAAGCAGAAATGGAAGCTACATCAGAACGTGATGAAATTCTTCAATTTATTAAGAATTCTCATCGTGGTATTATGAAAGGCTATTTCAAATCAAATTAACCAACATTAAACTAACTTACAACAAGAAAACAATTTTATGGCAAGCACATCAGATATAAGGAACGGATTATGCATTAAATATAATAACGACATTTATAAAATTATAGAGTTTTTACATGTTAAGCCAGGAAAAGGACCGGCATTTGTAAGAACAAAATTAAAGAGTGTTACTACAGGTAAAGTTTTAGACAATACATTTTCTGCTGGTCATAAGATTGAAGATGTACGCGTAGAAACTCATAAATTTCAATATTTATACACTGATGGAGAATTCTATCACTTTATGAACGAAGCAGACTATACGCAAATAAGATTGTTAGAATCGGCATTGGATAGACCAGACCTAATGAAAGAAGGGGAGATTGTTACCATTCAAATTAATACTGAAGATAATATGCCATTATCTGTAGAAATGCCAGCAACGGTAATATTAGAAGTGACGCATACTGAACCGGGTGTAAAAGGAAATACTGCCACAAATGCTACAAAACCAGCAACTGTAGAAACTGGAGCAGAAGTTAATGTCCCTTTATTTATTAATGAAGGCGATAAAATTAAAATTGAAACAGATAAAGGAACGTATAAAGAACGCGTAAAAGAATAGATAGCCTTGAAGTTTCCTAGACCACACACACTCAAAGAAATAGCAGAAATCATTGGAACTAAATATGTTGGAGCTGATGATTTTTCCGTTTTAGGAATGAATGAAATTCATGTTGTTGAATCTGGGGATATCGTTTTTGTAGACCATCCAAAGTATTACGATAAAGCTCTGCAATCAGCAGCAACAATTATACTTATAAACAAAGAGGTTGAATGCCCTAAAGGAAAAGCGCTGTTAATTTCAGACGATCCTTTTAGAGACTTTAATAAATTAACAGATGCCTTTAATCCTTTTGTAAGTGCGACAACTTCAATAAGTGCTACTGCAATTATTGGAAAAAATACTGTAATTCAACCTAACACATTTATAGGTCATAATGTGACTATAGGTAAAAACTGTGTAATACACTCTAACGTTAGTGTTTATGATGATACTGTAATTGGAGACAATGTTACCATACATTCTGGCACTGTATTAGGTGCAAATGCGTTCTACTACAAAAAACGCTCAGAAGGTTATGACCGACTAAAATCAAGTGGAAGAGTCGTTGTTAAAGATAATGTAGATATTGGTGCGTCTTGCACAATAGACAGAGGTGTTACAGCAGATACTACGATAGGTGAAGGATCTAAGTTAGACAATCAAATTCAGATAGGTCACGATACCATTTTAGGAAAGAAATGTTTAATTGCTTCTCATACAGGTATTGCAGGTTGTGTCGTGGTAGAAGATGAAGTTACCATATGGGGGCAAGTGGGAATCACTAGTGGTATTACTATTGGACAAAAAGCAGTAATTCTTGCGCAATCAGGTATTAGTAAGTCATTAGAGGGACACAAAACTTATTTTGGGTCTCCTGCTGAAGATGTTAGATTTAAATACAGAGAAATGGCATCAATAAAACAATTACCAGAAATTTTGAAGGATATCAAAAAATTAAAAAAATAGTATGTCTCCAAAGAAACTTTTAAAAGAATTTTATAATTCAGATATAGCGAACGATGAAAGTATTGTTCCTAAATTTTTTCATAAAGATTGTGAGTTACATTGGAATAGTAGCAACGGTTTTTCTCTATTAAAATATGATGATATTGTTTTGTTTTTTGAAGGCGTAAGAGCTTCATATGAGCATATGCGTTTTGTGCATACACATTTATTTCAGGCAAAAAACCAAGTAACAAGTCGTCATCATCTGTATGCACAAACTATAGAACAACCTAATGAAGAAATTCTCTTAGCGCATTTTATTGCTATTTGGGAGGTAAAAGATGATAAACTCTATCGCTGTTACGAGCTCAGTCAGCTCGCTGATGAAAAAACAATTAATTCTTAACAAATAATTTTAAATATCTCCTTATAAAAACGTCATAAAAGATGTATTTTTGCAACGTTTTTTAACCGATTAAAAAAATAAATACATGAGTGTTTTAGTAAATAAGGATTCAAAAATAATAGTTCAAGGTTTTACTGGTAGTGAAGGTACATTTCATGCAGGTCAAATGATTGATTATGGAACCAATGTTGTTGGAGGTGTTACACCTGGAAAAGGAGGTCAAACACATTTAGAAAAGCCTGTTTTTAATACTGTTTCAGAAGCTGTAGACAGAGTAGGTGCAGATACTACAATTATTTTTGTACCACCAGCATTTGCTGCAGATGCTATTATGGAGGCTGCTGATGCAGGTATCAAAGTCATCATTACCATTACTGAAGGTATTCCTGTTGCAGACATGATTAAAGCTGCCGATTATATAAAAGATAAAAATTGCCGTCTAGTTGGTCCAAACTGCCCTGGAGTTATTACACCAGAAGAAGCGAAGGTTGGTATCATGCCAGGTTTTGTATTCAAAAAGGGAAAAGTTGGTATTGTTTCAAAATCAGGGACACTAACCTACGAAGCTGCTGACCAAGTGGTAAAACAAGGTTTAGGAATAACTACAGCAATCGGTATTGGTGGCGATCCTATAATTGGTACAACAACAAAAGAAGCGGTAGAACTTTTAATAAATGATCCTGAAACTGAAGCCGTAGTTATGATTGGTGAAATTGGTGGTCAGTTAGAAGCTGATGCTGCGGAATGGTATAAAAATTCTGGAAGCAAAAAGCCTGTTGTTGGTTTTATTGCTGGTGAAACTGCACCTGCTGGACGTACAATGGGTCATGCCGGAGCTATTGTAGGAGGTAGTGATGATACAGCACAAGCTAAAAAGAAAATTATGCGTGCATGTGGTATCCATGTTGTAGATTCACCAGCCGAGATTGGAAAAAAAGTAGCTGAAGTTTTAGGCTAAATTTAAAATAAAGAGTTTCCAAATTATATTGGATATAAACTGTTAAAAACCTTACAAAATCTTGTAGGGTTTTTTTGTTTAGTGCAAATTGTAATTTATATCTTTGAGTGAGTATAACTAATCAATACAAACATGAAATTATTAGAAGGTAAAACGGCTATCATAACTGGCGCATCAAGAGGTATCGGTAAAGGAATTGCAGAAGTGTTTGCAAATCATGGTGCAAATGTTGCATTCACTTATAGTTCTTCAGTAGAAGCAGCTAATGCTCTTGAATCAGAATTAAATTCTAAAGGTGTTAAAGCAAAGGGCTATCAAAGTAACGCAGCAAGTTTTGATGAAGCTCAGCAATTGGCTGAAGATGTATTAAAAGAATTTGGTGGGATAGACATTTTAGTAAATAATGCAGGTATCACAAAAGACAATCTTCTTATGCGAATGGGTGAGGATGATTTTGATAAAGTTATTGAGGTTAACTTAAAGTCTGTTTTTAATATGACAAAAGCTGTACAACGTACAATGCTAAAACAACGCAAAGGGTCTATCATAAACATGAGCTCTGTTGTTGGTGTTAAAGGAAATGCAGGACAAACCAATTATGCGGCGTCTAAAGCTGGCATAATAGGATTTTCTAAGTCTGTAGCTTTAGAATTAGGGTCTAGAAATATTAGAAGTAATGTTATTGCTCCCGGTTTTATAGAAACAGAGATGACAGCTAAGTTAGATGAAGAGACTGTAAAAGGGTGGAGAGCAGCAATTCCTTTAAAAAGAGGAGGTACTCCAGAAGATATTGCTAATGCTTGTGTGTATTTAGCTAGTGATTTAAGTGCCTATGTTACAGGGCAGACATTAAATGTTGACGGTGGTATGCTTACTTAACAAAATATAATTTTAGATTATGAAAAAAAGCATCTTATTAATTCTATTCATTCTTTGTAATGTTTATGTAACTGTTGGTCAAAGCACTGATTGGTTTAAACTTAAAGATACAGATGCTGCGTATTCAATTTCTTATCCACAAAAACCAGAAAAAGGCTCAAATGAGGTACCTACAGATAAAGGAACAGTCAATATGAGCACCTATACTTTACAAGTAGATGACCATGATAATTTAATTTACATTACGTCTTTTACAGAGTATCCAGAGTCGTTTTTCCCTAGTAAACTAATAACTGTAGAAAAACAAGACGAAGTGCTAGATAATAGTGTAAATGGCGCGATTAATAATACAAAAGGAACACTAATCCTTAAGGAAATAATTAATTTTAATGGCTATAGAGGAAGAGACATAAAAATTGCTATAGATGGCGGTTATATTATTAAAATGAAAGTGTTATTAGTCGGTATTAAGCTATACATAGTTCAAGTAATTTATAAGAAAGAAAACGACAATAATATCAGAGCAAAACAATTCTTCGATTCTTTTGAATTGATAAATGTAAAGCAGTAGTTCTAACAGTTATAATTAAATCTCATTTGAATACTCAAACCTTAGTATTAATTATATTATCAGGTATCATAGCGCTCTCAGTAGCGCTTTTTCAGTATGGATATAAATTAAAGAAATTAAAGGTTAAGTTCATTCTATTATTTTTACGATTCTTAACTGTCTTTGGTGTGCTGTTACTTATAATTAATCCAAAGTTTGAAGCTGTTACTTATATTGAAGAAAAACCAAAATTAATTATTGCTGTAGATAATTCTAAGTCCATTGACTATCTAGGTTATAATGAACAATCAAAACATGTTTTTGAAAATTTAGTTGCTAATAAAAAAATTAACAACAAATTTGATATTGATACATATAAATTTGGTTCAAAAATAGGAGCTATAGATTCTCTTAGCTATGATGATAAGCAGTCAAATTTCTCTGCTTTTTTTAAACATTACAAAGAACTTTACAAGAGTTCCGTAGCGCCAATAATTATAATATCTGACGGGAATCAGACCATAGGAACTGATTATTTTTATAGTGCTTCTAAAATTGAACAATCTATTTATCCAGTAATAATTGGGGATACAACCACTTATGCAGACTTAAGTGTAGGGCAAGTTAACATTAACAGATATGCATATTTAAAAAATAAATTCCCGATAGAGATCATAACAAATTATACCGGTAAAACGTCTATTAATACAATTTTAAACATACGTTCAGATAATGACATTTTATTTTCTCAGCGACTAGCGTTTAATCAAACAAATACTTCGGCAATAATTAATACAAATTTACAAGCTAGTAGTGTTGGCGTAAAATCATATACAATAGAATTATTACCCTTAGCAATTGAAAAAAATAAAGATAATAACTCTAAAATTTTTGCTGTAGAAGTTATAGATCAACAAACCAATATTGCTTTAGTTTCTGAAACAATTCACCCAGATTTAGGTGCACTAAAAAAAGCAATAGAAAGTAATGAACAACGTAATGTGTCTATTTTAAAACCCAATGAATTTTTATCTCAAGACTCTGATTTTAATTTGGTTATGCTATATGGCCCAAACAGTAACTTTAATAAAGTGTATGAGAAGATTTCAAACCAGAATTCAAATACTTTCACTATAGCAGGTTCTGGAACTGATTGGAATTTTCTTAATGCAAATCAATCATTTTTTCGACAAGACATTACCAATCAGTCCGAAGATTATCAACCTATTTTAAATCTCAATTACGGGACTTTTATTGTAGACAACATCACTTTTGACAACTACCCACCTCTGAAGTCAGAATTTGGCTTTACGTCATTTCTAGTCCCTGAAGAAACCATTTTGTATAAATCCTTTAATGGAATTAATACTGCATCCGCTTTGCTTAATACATTTGAGTCAAACGGTCAAAAACATGCATTACTAAACGGAGAAGGTGTGTGGAGGTGGCGTGCTCAGAATTATTTGGAGTCAGACAGTTTTGAAAGCTTTGATAATGTTATAGGAAAACTGATTCAGTATTTGAGTTCTAATCAAAAACGAAAACGACTGAATATCGATTATAAATCTTTTTATAATGAAAATGAAAGTATCTTAGTTAATGGACAATTTTTCAATAAAAATTATGAATTCGATTCCAATGCTAATCTATCTGTTACCTATAGAAATCTAGCATCACAGGCAACAACAACATTACCTATGCTACTCAATAATGCGTCTTACAGAATTGATTTAAGTGGCATTAATCCTGGCGAATATGAATTTACGGTTAAAAATAATGAAGAAGCTGTATCGGCTTCTGGTAAATTCACAATTTTGGCTTATGATGTAGAAAAACAATTTCTGAATGCTAGCGTAGAAAAACTAAATGCAATAGCAAATGCTACAAATGGTAAATCCTATTTTATCGCTAATTCAGAAACTTTAATTGATGATTTAATCAACGATGAACGTTATGTCACATTACAGAAAAGTAAACGCAGTACAATTTCGTTAATTGATTACAAATATTTGCTTGGATTAATTGCATTAGCCTTATCTTTGGAATGGTTTATTAGAAAATATAACGGACTAATTTAAAAACAAAAAAAATGGATAAATTACCAAAAGTAGGATTGCCTATTTTAATAGCAATTGTTGCCCTTATAGTCATCATAGCAAAATCTGCAGTGACAATAGATTCTGGAGAAGCAGGTGTATTATTTGAAACCTTTGGAGATGGTGTAGTTACAGACGAACCCGCTTTGGGTGAAGGTTTTCATATTGTAGCACCATGGAATAAAGTGTATGTATATGAAGTAAGACAGCAAGAAGTTTTTGAGAAAATGAATGTATTATCCTCAAATGGATTAGATATTAAATTGGATGCCTCAATATGGTTTCAACCAGACTTTGCAAATTTAGGAAAGCTACACCAAGAAAAGAGTGAGCAATATATAGGTCGTGTATTGTTACCTGCTATTAGATCAGCAGCGCGAAGTGTCGTTGGTCGTTACACGCCAGAGCAATTATATTCTAGCAAACGAGATGCTATACAACAAGAAATTTTTGAGGAAACAAGAAAATTGGTAGAAAACCAATACATACAATTAAATGAAGTATTGGTAAGAGACGTAACATTACCACCTACAATTAAAGATGCTATTGAACGTAAACTTAAGCAAGAGCAAGAATCATTAGAATACGAGTTTAGGTTAGTCACTGCTTCAAAAGAAGCAGAAAAACAAATTATTGAAGCAAAAGGTAAAGCCGATGCTAACAAAATTTTAAGTGCTTCATTAACTGATAAAATCCTACAAGACAAAGGTATTGAAGCTACAATGAAATTGTCTGAATCACCAAACAGTAAAATAATAGTTATTGGGTCAGGAGATTCAGGATTACCAATAATTTTAGGAAATCAATAAAAATTTGTTAAAGGCTTGGAATTGTAATATTATTTTATGAAACTTTGCTTTTTAGAAAAATAAATAATGAATACAGTTCAATTCCATCATCATTTTCATATAATCGCTCAAGCGAGGTGAAGATGTATTGAATAAATTCAATGATATATTTTAAAACCCGTTTGAAAAATTCAGATGGGTTTTTTATTTAAACTCATGGTGTTTTCAAACTAACCAAATTTAAAAAATGAGTAAATTAAAAATTGCAGTACAAAAATCGGATCGTCTTAATGAAGATTCTATGAAAATTCTAAAGGCTATAGGGATTTCAATAGATAATGGAAAAGATCAATTAAAGGCGTCCGCGCGTAATTTCCCCTTAGAAGTATTTTATCTCAGAAATGGCGATATACCTCAGTATTTAAGAGATGGCGTTGTAGATGCAGCCATAATAGGCGAAAATGTATTAATAGAAAAAGGAAATGATTTAAATATTGTAGAACGATTAGGCTTCTCAAAATGCCGTGTATCTATTGCTGTACCAAAATCATCTGAAGCAAAATCTTTAAAAGATTTAGAAGGAAAACGAATTGCAACATCTTACCCTAATACAGTAAATCAATTTTTAGAAAAAGAAGGGGTAAAAGCCAATCTTCATATTATAAATGGTTCGGTAGAAATTGCTCCTAATATTGGTTTGGCAGATGCTGTTTGTGATATTGTGTCTAGCGGAAGTACTTTGTTCAAAAATGGACTCAAGGAAATTGAAAAACTTCTAATATCAGAAGCGGTTTTAGCAACTTCTCCTTGTATATCTGAACAGAATCAAGCTGTTATTGACAAAATACAGTTTCGTTTAAAATCTGTTTTAAGAGGAAGAGAGAACAAGTATGTTTTACTTAATGCACCTAACAACAAGTTGGATAAAATTGTTGAAATACTTCCTGGAATGAACAGTCCTACTATTTTGCCTTTGGCTAAAGAAGGTTGGAGTTCATTACATTCTGTTATCAATAAAAATGACTTTTGGGATGTTATTGATGAACTTAAGGCAAATGGAGCAGAAGGCATATTAGTTTGTCCAATAGAAAATATGGTGTTGTAATGCGACTAATAAAAAACCCAAAAAGAGAAAATTGGTCGAAGATTTTACAAAGACCCACTAAAACAGTCGATGATATAGAATCGATTGTTTTAGAAGTATTCGAGAATGTAAAAACCAATGGTGATGCAGCCATAAGTGAGTATACATTTAAGTTTGATAAAGTTCAATTAGATACTTTAATTGTTTCCGAAACTGAAATAAAAGAAGCTTGTAATCAGGTGCCAGATCAATTGAAAAATGCCATCCAATTAGCAAAGTCTAATATTGAGAAATTTCACACTGCACAAAAAACAAGTCCAGTAACATTAAACACAATGGAGGGTGTTGCATGTTGGCAAGAAAAAAGACCTATCCAAAAAGTAGGTTTGTATATTCCTGGTGGAACTGCGCCATTATTTTCTACTGTTTTAATGTTAGCTGTGCCTGCAACAATTGCTGGCTGTAAAGAAATTGTTCTGTGTTCACCGCCAAATAAAGAGCGTAAGATTGCTAATGAAATTTTATATACAGCGCAGCTTTGTGGTGTCACTAAAATTATAAAAGTAGGCGGTATACAAGCCATAGCAGGATTAACGTTTGGAACGGACGCTATTCCTCAAGTTTATAAAATATTTGGACCAGGAAATCAATACGTCACAGTAGCTAAACAATTAGCTACGAAATATGGAGTTGCTATTGATATGCCTGCAGGACCTAGTGAGCTTCTTGTCATGGCAGACGAATCTGCAAATGCAGCATATGTTGCTTCAGATTTGTTAAGTCAAGCAGAACATGGGTCTGATAGTCAGGTGGTATTGGTAACCACATCAAAGTCTTTTGCTGAAGCAGTAAATGATGAAGTTTATAAACAACTCGATAATCTTCCTAGAAAAGAGATGGCTGTTGCAGCAATTAATAATTCGAAATCCATTGTGGTGAATAATTTTGAAACAGCCTTAGCATTAATAGACGAATATGGGCCTGAACATTTTATTATTGCTACTGTAAATGACAATTTTTTTGCAGACAATATAGGTAATGCAGGTTCAGTCTTTATAGGAAACTATACGCCCGAAAGTGCTGGTGATTATGCTTCCGGAACAAATCACACATTGCCTACAAATGGCTTTTCTAAAGCCTATTCTGGTGTTAACCTGGATAGTTTTATGAAGAGTATAACTTTTCAAAAAATATCGCAAAGAGGTATTGCCGCGATTGGTCCTGCGATTGAGTTAATGGCAGAAGCAGAAGGATTACAGGCTCACAAAAATGCAGTTACATTACGATTAAAAGATTTAGAGTCATGAATATAGAGAATCTTTTAAGAGGTAATATTAAGACGATAAAAGCCTATTCATCTGCTAGAGATGAGTATAAAGATGCGTCTTCAGATATGGTGTTCTTAGATGCTAATGAAAACCCTTTTCAAACAAATGTTAACCGCTATCCAGACCCCAAGCAGTCCAAATTAAAAGAACGTTTATCAGAGGTAAAAGGTGTTAAAGCTTCTCAGATTTTATTAGGGAATGGAAGCGATGAAGTACTGGATTTATTGTTTAGAGCGTTTTGTGAACCTAACCAAGACAATATTATCACATTGCCACCTACGTATGGCATGTATTCAGTTTTAGCAGATGTAAATGCTGTTGACATAAAAAAAGTTTTCCTAAATGATAGTTTTGAGCCAAAGGTTTTAGAGATTCTAGCATCTCAAGATGAGCACTCTAAAATCTTATTCCTATGTTCTCCTAATAATCCAACTGCAAATAGTTTTAATGCTAACAAAGTTGAAAAGTTACTACAGGAGTTTAAGGGTATGGTAGTTATTGATGAAGCATATATAGATTTTTCTAACCAAGAAAGTTGGGTGTGTCGATTAAATGAATTTCCTAATTTAATTGTGACACAAACATTATCTAAAGCGTATGGCTTAGCGGGAATCCGATTAGGAATATGTTACGCCTCAGAATTTATTATTTCTGTTCTAAACAAAATAAAACCACCGTATAATGTCAATCAACTAACTCAGGACAAAGCCTTAGAGCGATTAAATAATCTAGAAGCAGTCACTAACGAAGTTGATAGTATTTTAAAGGAGCGACATACGCTCATAAATAAATTAACTCATATCCCTTTTGTTAAAAAAGTTTATCCTTCAGATGCTAATTTTGTTTTAGCTAAAGTAGATGATGCTAATAAACGCTACAATCAACTCATAGAAAATGGTGTAGTTGCAAGAAATAGGACCACGCAACCATTATGTGAGGATTGCCTCAGATTCACAGTTGGAACTCAAAATGAAAACCAAACACTAATTAAGATATTAAATCAATTAAAATGAAGCCAGTACTTTTCATAGATAGAGACGGCACTTTGATAAAGGAGCCAGCTGACGAACAGATAGATGCATTTGAAAAATTAGAGTTTTATCCAAAAGTATTTCAATACCTAAGTAAAATTGCTAAAGAATTGAATTTTGAAATCGTGATGATTACCAATCAGGATGGTTTAGGTACCAAAGTGTATCCAGAAAACACCTTTTGGCCAGTACATAACTTTATTTTAAAGACGTTTGAACAAGAAGACGTTGTGTTTAAAGAGCAGTTTATTGATAGAACTTTTGCAAAGGACAATGCGCCAACTAGAAAACCAAATACAGGATTGCTTACAAAATATTTTTCTGAGGATTATGATTTGGCAAATTCATTTGTTATTGGAGATAGATTAACGGACGTTGAGTTAGCTAAAAACCTTGGAGCAAAAGGTATTTTCATTAACTATAACACCAATCTTGGAACTGATGAAGTTACAGTAAGTAATAACGAATTAGAGCAATACATTGCTTTAGAAACAAACGATTGGGAAAAGATTTACAGATTTCTAAAAACGACTGAACGTATTGGCGCAATTGAACGAAACACCAACGAAACCAAAATTAAAATAAATCTTAATCTTGACGGAACTGGTAACAGTAATATCTCAACCGGAATAGCTTTCTTTGACCACATGCTAGACCAAATTGCGCGTCATGGACAACTAGATTTAGTTGTCAAAGTTAAAGGTGATTTAGAAGTAGATGAACATCATACGATTGAAGATACTGCCATTGCTTTAGGAGAAGTATTTGCAAAAACTCTCGGAAATAAGTTAGGAATTGAGCGTTATGGATTTTGTTTGCCTATGGACGATTGTCTAGCACAGGTGGCGATAGACTTTGGAGGCCGTAATTGGTTGGTTTGGGATGCGGATTTTAAACGTGAAATGATTGGCAAAATGCCAACTGAAATGTTTTATCACTTTTTTAAATCTTTTACTGATGGTGCTAAATGTAATTTAAATATTAAAGCAGAAGGTACAAACGAACATCACAAGATAGAAGCGATATTTAAAGCTTTTGCAAAGGCAATTAAAATGGCCGTAAAACAAGATGTAGATAAAATGATTTTGCCATCAACAAAAGGAGTCTTGTAATGAATTTAAAAATAGTTAATTACGGTGCAGGAAATATCAAAAGTATTCAATTCGCTTTTCAGCGTTTAGGATATGATGCGGTATTGACCAATAATCCTGAAGACTTAATAAAAGCTGATAAGGTCATTTTTCCAGGTGTAGGTGAGGCCAGTAGTGCTATGAAAAAGCTGAAGGAAAGTGGTTTAGATACTTTAATTCCACAATTAAAACAGCCTGTTTTAGGGATATGCTTAGGCATGCAACTCATGTGCAAGCACACAGAAGAAGGTGATACAAAAGGCTTAGGAATTTTTAACACTGAAGTCAAACGTTTTTCTAAAAATGTAAAAGTGCCACAAATGGGATGGAATACGGTTAGAAATCTTAAATCTAATTTGTTTAAAAACATCAGTGAGGGCGATTATATGTATCTTGTTCACAGTTATTATGCAAAGCATTGCGAGGCGTCAATAGCGACTTCAGATTACGAAATAGAGTATGCATCAGCATTAGAAAATGATAATTTTTTCGGAGTACAATTTCATCCTGAAAAATCATCAAAAACAGGTGCGCAATTATTGAAGAATTTCCTTGAATTATAAATTAAATGCGGATGGCATGCTGAGTTTGTTGCAGCAAACCATAGAAAGATAAATATTAATTAAAATGAAATTCCTGTTTACGCAGGAAATAAATATGAGAATAATACCAGCCATAGATATTATAGACGGAAAGTGTGTAAGATTAACCAAAGGTGATTATGACACGAAAAAGATTTACAGCGAAAATCCATTAGAGGTTGCCAAACAATTTGAAGCTTTTGGTATAGAATATTTACACCTCGTAGATTTGGATGGTGCCAAAGCCAAACATATTGTTAATTACAAAGTTTTAGAACAAATAGCGTCCAAAACAAGCTTAAAAATTGACTTTGGAGGAGGTTTAAAGTCAAATGAAGATTTAAATATAGCTTTTAATAGTGGTGCAAAACAAATAACGGGAGGTAGCGTAGCAGTTAGTGATAGAGCAACTTTTGAAGGCTGGTTGTCAAAATATGGTTCTCAAAAAATAATTCTAGGTGCCGACAGTAATAATGGGAAAATTGCGATAAATGGATGGCAAGATAATAGTAAAGAGGAAGTTGTTTCTTTTATTAAAGCCTATCAAAGAAAACATATTCAATATGTAATATGTACAGATATATCTAAAGATGGCATGCTAGAAGGGCCTTCTTTAGAACTTTATAAAACTATTATTAAACAATGCAGTAGTATTAGTGGAGCACAATCTATCAAACTTATTGCATCTGGCGGTGTTTCTTCGATAAATGACTTAGAAGATTTAAAGACTATTGGATGTGAAGGTGTTATCATTGGAAAAGCCATATATGAGAATAGAATTAGTTTAAAAGAGTTAGAACAATTTATATAATATGCTAACAAAACGAATTGTTCCTTGTTTAGACATCAAAAATGGTCGTACTGTAAAAGGTGTTAATTTTGTTGATTTGCGAGATGCGGGAGATCCTGTCGTTTTAGCTAAACAGTATGCCGATTTAGGTGCAGACGAGTTGGTGTTTTTAGATATTGCTGCAACACTTGAAAATAGAAAGACCATGCATGATATGGTCTTAAAAGTGGCAGAACAAGTCAATATACCATTCACCGTAGGTGGTGGAATTTCTTCCGTTGAAGATGTAGATGATTTATTGCATTGTGGAGCGGATAAGGTTTCTATAAATTCCTCAGCAGTAAAACGTCCAGAATTGATTAATGAACTTTCAGAGAAGTTTGGTAGCCAATGTGTTGTAGTCGCTATTGATGCAAAACAGATTAAAGGCGAATGGTTTGTACACTTAGCAGGTGGCACAATACCGACTGAGATTAAGTTGTTTCAGTGGGCGAAAGAAGTTGAAAGCAGAGGAGCGGGAGAACTATTGTTTACATCCATGAATCATGACGGAACCAAATCAGGTTTTGCTAATGAAGCTTTGGCTAAGCTATCAGAATTGGTTAATATACCTATTATAGCATCTGGTGGTGCTGGGACTATTCAGCATTTTGCAGATACCTTTAAAATAGGAAAGGCTGATGCTGCTTTAGCAGCTAGTGTTTTTCATTTTGGTGAAATACCAATTTTAGAATTAAAACAAGAATTACGAAAGCAGAATATAGAAGTACGATTATGAATATAAATTTTGACAAAAATAATAACGGATTAGTTCCAGCCATTATTCAAGATGCATTAACCAATAAGGTATTAATGCTTGGTTACATGAATAACGATGCACTTCAAAAAACTATAGAAACAAAATTAGTCACTTTTTTTAGCCGAACTAAACAACGTCTTTGGACTAAAGGTGAAGAAAGTGGAAATGTATTACATCTTGTCGATATCAAACTTGACTGTGATAGTGATTCCTTGCTAATAAAAGTAAATCCAGATGGGCCTACATGTCATAAAGGATCTGATACATGTTGGAATGAAACTAACAACGCATCTTATGGTTTCATTTCAAAACTAGAAGACACTATTTCTTCCAGAGCTAAAAATGCAGATACGGAAAAATCTTATGTAGCATCACTTTTTGCTAAAGGCATAAATAAAGTCGCTCAAAAAGTAGGAGAGGAAGCAGTAGAAGTTGTTATTGAGGCTAAAGACAATAACGATGGTTTATTCTTGGAGGAAAGTGCAGATTTATTGTTTCATTATTTAATGTTACTTCAGGCTAAAGGCTTTAAGCTAGATGACGTGGTTGGTGTTCTTAAAAATCGTGAAAAATAAAAACATCAGTAAAAAAAGATACTGATGCTTATTTAAATTGTTTTTAATTTTTAGTTATCTAATCCAATCTTTTTGGATAGAATTCTTAGCATACCAAATA
>ENA-OUOG01000830-OUOG01000830.1-marine-metagenome-genome-assembly--contig:-NODE-830-length-38721-cov-5.981808_pt1 | contig 38721 bp, 34 predicted proteins | sample MGYA00248635_ERZ508505 | MGnify/ENA primary metagenome ERZ508505 (study PRJEB26176, sample SAMN06267871) | marine metagenome | isolation source: Saanich Inlet, British Columbia, Canada | place: Pacific... | reverse complement strand
TTATTTTCAAAATACGTATTCCAATCTTCAGTAGACCATGAAAAAAATAAAGTCAAAACAGAAAAAAAACTGATCATTTAGTAAATATAGTAACTAAATAATAAATCAGCCCAAAATACCGCACGATAGAAAAGGGAAAATAAACGATGACATATTATCACTAATGTATTATTCACGCATAATAGTTGATATGGCTCATTAGTATATAGACCCCAAAAAATCCTCAACAAACAATATATATACAACAGATGAGTAGGTGAGGGTTTAGACACTATTAAAAGTAGCATCCAAAAATCGTATTATAAAACGAAGAAGTATAAGAATAAAGACTATCCATAGGATATTAACAAACCTCTTCCTCATCTCTTAATCTTAAAGAAATCAACTAAATAGACTAACAGAGCGTGTATCATTAGAGATTACTTTTATCGAATATATCATCCCTAAACATAGATTCAGCAGTCCCATCAAACTTAGTTCTAATATCACCATCAGCCTTCATTCGTTGATACTTTTTAGGGTGTAGCTTCATATAGGTTAGTAACTCAGCCTTAGACCACATACTTTTAGCCTCTAAAATCTCAGTAGTAGATAATATATCAGCATTAATCCGTTCTGTGATCTGAGGTTTTTTACCACCTGCGCCCAACTGCTCATTAACCCAGTGCGTCTCTTCTATTAACATCTCAATAACTGCACCCTGTATATTTTTAGAGTGCTCCAGAGCTTTTACCTTCTCTTCCTGCTTCGCTATAATGGTCTCTAAGTTCATTACATAGATAAGAGTAGTATTTAGTTTATCCTCAGTATATAAATCCTCAAACCCGTCTCTAAACTCCATCTGTGCTTCTGTCATAATACCAAATATAGCATATCATTTAAACACTAACAATGCCAACGACCATACAGTTTATGCAAAAATAGGAGGGAAAACAGGTGGGAAAAGAAAAACAGCAATCAGTAAAAAATGCTGTGAGCCCACGTGTTTAAACAAAAAGCCCCTCCGTAAGGAAGGGCTAATGGTACTCGAGGCGGGACTTGAACCCGCACGCCCAAAAGAGCACAGGATTTTAAGTCCGGCGTGTCTACCAATTCCACCACTCGAGCAAACGACAGAGCGAAAGACGGGATTTGAACCCGCGACCCTCACCTTGGCAAGGTGATGCTCTACCCCTGAGCTACTTTCGCATAGTGGATTGCAAATGTAAAATAAAAATTAATTTTTTGGAACATATTCGTACGGCTTTTAACACAAAAAATAATTCCATAAATTAAACGTTTAATCGTAAAAAATAAAAGTGATGCTACGTATGCTCTCCACCCTATTTCTAGGGCTTTATCTAGTCCTTTCTTGTCAATCAACTCCAAAAAATACAAAACCGACAAACTTCATCATTATTTTTGCAGATGATTTAGGGTATGGTGACTTGAGCTCTTTTGGACATCCAACGATCAAAACACCCCATCTGGATCGTATGGCAGCAGAAGGTCAAAAATGGACAAATTTTTATGCGGGCGCTAGTGTTTGTACTCCAAGCAGAGCTGCGCTTCTTACAGGGCGCTTACCCATTCGAAGTGGGATGAGCAGTAATAAACATCGGGTGCTATTTCCAGATTCACAGCACGGTTTACCCAGCAAAGAACTAACACTAGCTGAGCAACTCAAAAAAGCCAATTATACTACTGCCTGCATTGGGAAATGGCATTTAGGACACAAGAAAGAATACTTACCGCTACAGCACGGATTTGATTATTATTTCGGTATTCCGTATTCGAACGACATGGACGTTCCCCAAACAGTTCTCAAAGAAAAAGAAGGCTATTGGAATGTAATGAGTGATCCAAAAAATAATTTAATCAAAAACTTTCAAGTTCCTTTGATTGAGAACAATACCGAAATTGAGCGTCCCGCAAATCAAAACAACATTACCCAGCGTTATGCAGATCAAACAGTACAGTTTATCAAATCCAATAAAGACAAACCTTTCTTTATCTATTTGGCACATAATCTGCCACATGTTCCCTTATTCGCTTCCAAAGAAGCCTTGGGGAAAAGTTCCAGAGGACTTTATGGTGACGTGATTCAAGAAATTGACAAAGGAGTTGGAGAAATCCTACAAGCACTCAAAGAAGAAGGACTCGATCAAAATACCCTTGTTGTATTTACATCGGACAACGGACCCTGGACCGCCTTTAATGAGCAAGGGGGAAGTGCGGGTCTTCTGAAAGCAGGGAAAGGCACCACTTGGGAAGGTGGGATGAGAGAACCAACCCTGTTTTGGTCGCCCGGTAAAATTGCTCCCAGTATCGTAGATCGTATGGGATCTACTATGGATTTATTCCACACTTTTAGTAAAATGGCTGGAGTATCGCTCCCAGACGATCGAATTTTAGACAGTTATGATTTGAGTCCACTACTATTTGAAAACCAAAAAGGAGAAAGAGATCAATTGTTTTACTACCGAGGAACAGAACTCTATGCCCTGCGGATGGGTGAGTTTAAAGCACATTATATAACTCAGGGAGCTTACGGTATCTATGGTGGAAAAGAAATTCACAATCCACCGCTACTTTACAACTTAAATCACGATCCCTCCGAGCAGTTCAATATTGCGGATAAACACCCTGAAATATTGAAAGAAATGAAAAAACGAATTGCTGAACACCAAGAAAAAATGGTGATGGGTGAAGATCAATTGAAGGATCGTGGAAACGACTAAATCAATTCTTTTTTTGACTTAATCGTCGTTTGATTTGATTGAGTTGCATCAGGGCCTCAACAGGGGTTAGTGTATCAATATCCAATGCTGTAATCTCATCCCGCAAGGCTTCCAAAATGGGATCATCTAGTTTGAAAAAACTCAGTTGCATTTCCTCCTTTTCGCTCGTTTTACCTCTTTTATTCGAAGTGCGGTGAGCGGTCTCTAAAGTCTTGAGTTTTTGCTTGGCAGTTTGCAAAACGTGTTGAGGCATACCCGCCATTTTAGCGACGTGAATTCCAAAACTATGAGCACTTCCTCCGGGCACAAGTTTCCGAAGAAATAAAACATTGTCTTTGGATTCTTTGATGGCTACATTAAAATTTTGAATCCGCGGAAAATGCGTAGTCATATCGTTCAACTCGTGATAGTGGGTGGCAAATAAAACTTTAGGTCGGAACGGGTGTTCGTGCAAATATTCTGCAATTGCCCAAGCAATGGAAATACCGTCATAGGTACTGGTTCCCCTTCCAATTTCATCTAAAAGCACAAGACTTCGTTCCGAGATGTTATTTAAAATAGAAGCAGTTTCGTTCATTTCCACCATAAATGTGGAAGCTCCCATCGAAATATTATCACTGGCACCTACACGGGTAAAAATTTTATCAACCACACTAAGTTGTGCTTTGGTAGCAGGCACAAAACTTCCGATTTGTGCCATCAAGGAAATCAGCGCTGTTTGTCTTAGTAAAGCTGATTTTCCGGACATATTAGGTCCTGTAATCATCAGAATTTGCTGGGTATCCTGATCTATAGAAAGATCATTTGGAATGTAGGGAGTCCCCGGTGTAAGCTGCTGCTCAATTACGGGGTGACGTGCTCCCTGAATGTTGAGGGTAGTCCCTGTGGTCCATTCGGGACAACAATAATTATACTTTTTGGCTGTCTTGGCAAAACAACTCAACACATCCCATTGGGCAATGGCTTCTGCATTTCGTTTAAGTGTTTCTAAATCTTGTTGAAGTTTAGCAACGAACTCCACGTATATTCGTTGTTCTAAGACTTGAATCCGATCAGCTGCCTGTAAAATTTCATCTTCAAAAACTTTCAGTTCTTCCGTGATGTAACGCTCAGCATTGACTAGGGTTTGCTTACGTGTCCAATCTTCTGGCACTTTATCTTTGTGGGTATTGCGAACCTCGATATAATAGCCAAAAACATTGTTAAATGCGATTTTTAATGAGGGTATTTGAGTGCGCTCGGTCTCTCTTGCCAACATGGCATCCAAATGCGATTGTGAAGTATCTCGCAAACTGCGCAGAGCGTCCAAATCTTTTGAAAATCCTGCGGCAATGACTTGTCCTTTTGAAACCAAAACCGGTGCTTCGGGGTCTAAAGTTTGTTCAATTAGATTTTTAATTGAATTGGTAGCTGGAAGATTGTTGGCTTGCTGTTTTAATGTTTGGTGAGCGGTATCCTTTAAATGTTGTTTTAATGAATCGATTGCCTTTAAGGAATTTTGCAATTGATTTAAGGCACGGGGACTAATTTTCTCTGTAGCAATTTTGGCTACGATGCGCTCCATATCTACAATTTGCGATAAGGAGTGTTGGATAACTTCCAGTAACTTTTCTTGAGAAACAAAGTTTTGTACAATTTGATGACGGTACTCAATTTGCGTTTGTTCTTTTAAGGGAAAGGCCAACCATTGCCTGAGTAAACGGGCCCCCATGGCAGTTTGGGTTTGATCGATAATCTGAATCAATGGAATACCCTCAGGATAGGTCGATTGAAACAACTCTAAATTGCGCTGGGTAAACCGATCCAACCATACAAAACGATCTTGCGCTATGGGACGAATCTGACTGATATGCTGCAATTTGTCATGATGTGCATCAGAGAGATAATGTAAAATGGCCCCAGCTGCTGAAATCCCTACACCATAGTCTTGAATTCCAAAACCGGAAAGTGAATTGGTTTGAAAATGAGTCGTTAACTTTTCTCTTGCGGTACTTTGCTCAAAAGCCCAGTCGTCCATATAAAAACAATGAAAGGTACTCCCAAAGGCTTCGATAAATAATTTCTTTTTTGGCTTTGGGACAAGTACCTCAGTAGGTGCAAAACTTTGAAGCAATTGTTCTACTTGTTCTGCATTTCCTTCAGCTACCCAATAATCGCCAGTAGAAATATCGAGAAAAGAAACTCCCCAGTATTTATTAAAAAAAACAGCAGCTAAATAGTTGTGTTTTTTCTGATCCAACACATCATCGTGCAGTGAAACACCCGGAGTAATCAGTTCCGTCACCCCTCTTTTGACAATCTTTTTAGTCATTTTGGGATCTTCCAATTGATCGCAAATGGCGACACGACAACCCGCTTTAACTAATTTCGGAAGATAGGTGTTGAGCGAATGATGTGGAAAGCCAGCCAATGCGGTTTCACTGGAACTCCCTGCCCCTCTTTTCGTTAAAATAATTCCTAAAATTCCAGAAGCTTTTACCGCATCTGATCCAAAAGTCTCATAAAAATCACCCACCCGAAAAAGCAATAATGCATCAGGATATTTCGCCTTGATACGATTGTATTGTTTCATTAAAGGAGTTTCTTTTGCAGTTTTTGCCAAAACAATTTCGGTTTTTACGAATGTATTTAAATTTACCGCTCGATAAAAAACAAAGATGCAAATAGCTGAGGAAAAATAAGAGTATGTACTTTTGTTTTTTCTAACAACTTATGCGCAAACTCAAAAATGAAGAATTAGAACGAAAGACCGTTGCAGAATTTAAAACTGCTCCTAAGACTCCACTTACTTTGATTTTAGACAATATTCGCAGCTTAAACAATGTGGGCTCCGTCTTTCGTTCTGCTGATGCTTTTTTGATTGAAAAAATTTACCTCTGTGGAATTACCGCTACCCCACCCCATCGAGACATTCACAAAACTGCTTTGGGAGCAACAGAGAATGTAGCCTGGGAATATGCCGAAACAACTTTGGAGGTTGTGGAAAAAATCCAAAAAAAAGGGGGATCTGTCTGGGCGGTTGAACAGACCGAAAAAGCTGTTCTTTTGAACGAATTTGAACCGGAACTAAATACCCCACACGCGTTTGTCTTAGGCAATGAAGTAAGAGGTGTTTCACAAGAAGTTGTCAATGCCTGTGGTCAAGCGTTGGAAATTCCACAATTCGGGACAAAGCATTCCTTAAATATCAGTGTTACGGCGGGTATCGTGCTTTGGGATTTCTATACTAAAATGAAACCTGATATATAAGCCTCAACAAGGACTGATAGTGGTCTCTGTTGGACTCAAAATCTAAACCTTTGGTATTGATAGAAACTACAGGATATGGTAAGTCTTTCGCAATCAGTTTTTGATATCCCAATTCGATTTGTTCTAAATATTCTTTTTTTATGCCTTGCTCAAAAGAACGTCCTCGTTTTTTAATTTGCGCTTGAAGTGTATTCATATCAGTATATAAATACACCATCAAATCAGGTAACTTTTGACTGGGGTAAGCTTCCTTAAATCGAGTCTTATAAGCTTTAAAATTCGTGTCATTTAAGTTTTGACGAGCAAAAATTAAAGACTTTTGTAGGGTGTAATCCGAAACGGCCTTACCCTTATTTTTTTTCCAAAACTCCTGTCCTTGTTTAATACGGTCTTCTAGAAAAAACTGCTCTACTGCCAAGCCATAAGTCTTAGGGTCAGCGTAAAATTTCTCTAAAAATGGGTTTTTTGCAAAAGCTTCTTGAAGCAAGGGAAGTTTGTATTCGGAAGCAATCTTTTGTGCAAGAGTGGTTTTACCAACTCCAATATTACCCTCTATTGCGATATTTGGAAAAGCATCAAAAATTGGAGGAGACCATTTTAAAAAAGAGAATTGCTCCAATTGATCTGTATCAGGAGTTTCACTCAAAAGCTCTACCATGGATTTCTTTAAAACAGGATGTTTCCAATGCGGAGCTATTTCCACCAAGGGTAGGAGTACAAAATTTCTTAAATGCAATCTAGGATGGGGGATAGTAAGGCGTGCAGACTGATGAATTTCTTCTTCGTAAAATAACAGATCCAGATCGATTGGCCTGGCAGTGTAACCCTCAGTGGAATCTCGAAAACGACCTAATTGTTCCTCAATACCTAAAAAAATAGCAATTAACTCATTCGGCTTGAGAGGGGTCTCAATCAGTGCACAGGCATTGAAAAAAGGAGTGCTCTCAAATCCCCATGCAGGGGTTTCGTAAAGAGATGAAAGCAATTTAATTGCAATAGGCTCATTTTCAAGTAAGACCAAGGATTTTTGAAGTAACTCCAGACGGTTACCCAAATTACTACCCAATGAGATGATGGCTTGATGCATTTTCACTTTTATCTTCCTCTACAGCAAAGCTACAAAACCCTATATTTGTAACTACAAAAAGATTGAAAATGAATTTTTTTAAAAGCTTTCTTGCATCAGTTTTGGGAACGTTTATAGCGATTGGACTTTTTTTTACGTTAATTCTAATGTTGGTCTCTGCAACAGCAAGCTTTATCGTATCTCCTTCAACCACCCAAGCTGTCAAATCGAATAGTATTTTAGATCTGAATCTGAATGTCCCCATCACGGATCGCAACCCTTCATTTGATGAATTAGAAATTATTTTCGATTTGAACGAAGAAGTTTTAGGGCTTCCCGAAATCTTAAGCGCCATTGAAAAAGCTGCTCTAAATCCTGATATTGAAGGGATTCGATTGCGTTCAGATTTTATAAGTGCGGGATGGTCCCAAACCCGAAGTATCAGAACTGCACTTCTGAAATTTAAGAAACAAGGAAAGTTTATCTATTCCTATGCAGATGTCTTAACCCAAAAAGGTTATTATTTGGCATCGGTTGCAGACTCAATCATTCTCAACCCTGTGGGAGTTTTGGAGTTTAAAGGTTTGGCTTCAGAAGTTCTCTACTATAAAGATTTTCAGGATGAGTACGGAGTTAAAATGGAGGTTGTTCGCCATGGAAAATACAAAAGTGCTGTAGAACCTTATTTGGAAAATGAAATGAGTGCTGCCAATCGATTTCAGATCAGCTCATTGCTGCAAGATATATGGGAAACATTGAGAGACGAAATAGCCCTAGAACGAAACCTAAATGCTGAAAGTTTAGATCGTTTAATTAATAATTACAAAATCGGATCTCCTGAGGATGCGCTGAGAGAAGCTCTTATTGATGGTCTTGGTTACGAGACAACTATCGAAAACATGATCAATATCCAATTGCAAAAGGAAGCAGATGAAAAAGTTAATTTTGTTTCAATATTCACTGTAAATGAAACCCTTCCTGATTATAATAAAGACATTAAAGACCGCATCGCTGTAGTATATGCTAAAGGCCCCATACTCTATGGGGAAGGAACTAGAAACATCATCGCTCAAGGGGTATTTGTAGAAACGCTTAAAGAGTTAGCTGATGACGATTGGATCAAAGCCGTAGTTCTCAGAATAGATTCTCCAGGCGGAAGCGCCCTGACTTCTGAATTGCTCTGGAAAACCATAGAAGAGGTTAAAGAAATCAAACCAGTACTTGTTTCCATTGGCAATGTAGCTGCATCAGGAGGCTATTATATTGCTGCCGGTGCCGATCAAATTTTTGCTGACCCATTGAGTATTACTGGTTCTATAGGAGTTTTTGCTTCCCTACCAAATCTGAGTGGGCTAACAAAGGATTTGGGGATTCATGCTGAAACGGTTGAAACCCATCCGGATGCTCTTGGATACAGTATTTTCCAACCCATGAGCAATGCTTTTAAAAAACAGACAAAACAGTCAATTGAAAGCACCTATTCCACCTTTAAAAAACGGGTTTCCGAGGGTCGTAATTTACCAGAAACTGTAGTAGAAAACAGTGCTCAAGGTAGAGTATGGACAGGAAAACAAGCCTTGGAAATTGGACTTATAGACTCTTTAGGAGGGCTTCAAGAAACTATAACTGCAGCAGCAAATTTAGCTGGTATTGAAAATTATAATCTTATGGAGTATCCGCAATTTGAAGAAAATCTTAGTTCATTTCTAACGGGCATGCAAATTTCAACTGAACTAAACAATCTGTTGAATGTATTCTTACCCAATTCAACACAACCCAAACTTATCAAACTAAAAGAATTCAATCCAGCTGATCGCATGCAGCTGGCACTTCCTTTTGAGTTAAAAATTCATTAGGATGACCGAAGAAAAAAACGAGCTTGCCAAAAAAATATACCTCTATCTTGCGGGACTTTTCATCACTTCTTTAGTTGTCTCCAACCTTATTTTTCAAAAGTTTTTTTACTGGAGACCTTTTGAAATTTCAGTTTTTGGAAATCAACTTTTTGAACTTTCCGTTGGGATACTTCCCTATCCGATAACCTTTTTAATCACTGATTTAATCTCAGAAATTTATGGGAAGAAAAAAGCCAATCAAGTGGTTATTGCGGGAATCTTTGCCTCTTTTTTCTCTATGGGAATCCTCTTGATAGCAAATACTGTCCCAGCCTTGGATAATTCACCTATTGATGACACTACGTTTCAAAGTGTTTTTGCCCTTTCTCCAATCGCAGTATTGGCATCCATGATAGCGTACCTCAGCGCCCAATTTGTTGATATTCGGTTGTATCACTTTTGGAAAAGGCTTACTCAAGGAAGAATGCTCTGGCTTAGAAATAATTTCTCGACCTTTAGCTCTCAATTAATCGACACGGTTTCGGTCATCAGCCTGTTGAGTTTATTCGGAATTTTGGAATGGGATATGTTCTGGGGATTAGTACTTTCTGGGTTCCTGTTTAAAATTTTAGTTGCTGCATTTGACACTCCATTGCTTTACTTTTTTGTTTATTTATTTAGACGAAAGTTTGACCTCAAACCCACTGACGAACTTAAAATTTAATTTCTATGGAAACCCAACAAGAAGGCGTTAGGCTCAACAAATACCTCAGTGAAATTGGTCATTGCTCTAGACGCGCAGCAGACAAGTTAATTGATGCTGGACGTATTCAAGTTAACGGTCAAAAAGTAGTGATGGGTCAAAAAGTTACCCCTCAAGATCGAATCGAAGTTGATGGGGTTTTGGTGGAAGATCATCAGGAACGAAATGTTTATCTGGCATTTAATAAACCCGTTGGTATTGTTTGTACAACCGATACAAGAGTAGAAAAAGACAACATCATAGATTACATTAACTATCCCTCAAGAATTTTCCCCATTGGTAGGTTAGATAAACCAAGTGAGGGACTAATATTACTTACAAATGACGGCGATATTGTCAATAAAATTTTACGTGCCAGAAACAATCACGAAAAGGAATACATTGTTACTGTAAACAAACCTGTAACTGATGAGTTTATTGAAATAATGGCAAATGGAGTTCCTATATTGGATACAATTACCCGAAAATGTGAGGTGGAACAAATTCACAAAAAACAGTTCCGAATTGTACTCACGCAAGGGTTGAATAGACAGATCAGAAGAATGTGTGAACATCTGGACTACAGAGTTGTCAAACTAAAACGCATTCGAATCATGAATATTGAACTTAATTTGGGAGTTGGGAAATACCGTGATTTAACCAAAAAAGAATTCAGTGAATTAAATCGTTTGCTTACGGATTCAAAAAAGCATTTGACTTAATCAATACTCAGTGCTATGCGTTGCCCTTCATTGGACCGAACGTTGAATACTGTAGCATCCTCAAAAATTAGATACTGTCCTCGAATTCCTATTAATTTTCCTTCATAGAGGGGTGTCTTACTCAGGTTTAAACTTTTGACTTTATCTGGATATTGGAGTACCGGAAATTCTAGTCGTTCAACGGTAAATGAATCCCTTACAATATAGGGCTTCAAATCTTTTGGAATCCCTTCTAAAGCAATGTTGCGAGCATCATCCCAATGGATCGATTCCGCATCGTTTTGCAGCATTTTCCTCCAATTGGTCTTGTCAGAGAAAAAGCTTTTGAGCGCCACTTCTCCCACTCCTGCAAGGTACCGGTTAGGTACTTCCAAAACTACGGATGCCTCATGCGCTCCTTGATCAATCCATCGGGTTGGCAATTGGCTTTTTCGGGTGACTCCTACTTTTAAGTGACTGCTTAAAGCCAAATAAACTATATGGGGCTGTAACTGCATTTTAGATTCGTATTCTAAATCCCGATCAGCCTGACCCAAATGTGCTTTGCTCAGTTCGGGTCGCATAATCCAGTCTCCAGTGGCAGGGCTATCAAAAAAACAAGACTTACAATGACCTTGTCTAAATATTTCTTTTTCCAACCCACAATTCAAACACTGAGAACCAATGTGTTTAATGCTGATTTTTTTTTCTAACAGATCATTTAACTTAATAAAGCCTGCTTCAACATCCAAAAAATAGTTGATGGGTTGTAAATTTTCTGTTTGCATTTTTTTTAAGGTCGATTGAAACATGTCCTAAGGAATATTTAAATTTACATTTGTAAGATAATGATAATTTCATGCCCACTTCACTCTTTAATTCGATTGCTTCATGGATTCTTAAAAAAAGAATTCACCAAATGGAACTTTTCATAAAATATCCGGAAGAAGTTCAAAATGAGTTACTCAACGAATTATTGAAAACAGCCCAAAATACAGAAACTGGAATACGCTATAATTTTAAAGAAATTTTAAACTATAAGGACTTTAGAGCGTCTATTCCACTAAGTACCTATGAATCTATAGCTCCTCAAATTGAACGCTGTAGAAACGGAACGCAAAATATTTTCTGGCCAAGCCCAATAAAATGGTTTGCTAAATCAAGTGGAACTACCAATGCTAAAAGTAAATTTATTCCTGTAAGTACAGAAGCACTTGAGGATTGTCACTACAAGGCAGGAAAAGATATGCTTTCACTCTATTTCAACAACAATCCTGACTCTCAATTACTAAGTGGAAAGTGTCTAAGATTGGGGGGAAGTCATGAATTATACAATGAGAACAACAGCTATTTTGGAGATCTATCTGCCATCATCATTCAAAATTTGCCGTTTTGGGCTGAATTGAGTAGTACCCCAAGTCACAAAACCTCCTTGATGTCAGAATGGGAAGCCAAAATGAAAGCTATAGTCACAGAAACCCTTCCTGAAAGGGTAACCAGTTTGGCTGGAGTTCCATCTTGGATGCTTCTACTTTTACAAAAGGTGTTAAAAGAAACGAATAAACAGACGATAACAGATATTTGGCCTGAAGCTGAAGTTTATTTCCACGGTGGAGTGAGTTTTAAACCGTATAAAGAATTATACAAAAACTTATTTCCAAAGGCTGAATTTAAGTTTTATGAAATCTACAATGCCTCTGAGGGCTTTTTTGGAATTCAAGATCGTAACGATGCGGATGATTTACTCTTGATGTTAGACTATGGTATTTTTTATGAATTTATTCCTTTTCATCCCAGTTCAACTGCCAAAAAAGAACACGCCATCCCACTATCCGAAGTACAACTCAATACGAATTACGAATTGGTCATCACCACAAATGCAGGCCTTTGGCGTTATCGCATTGGGGATACCATTCGATTTACCAGTCTCTCTCCGTATCGAATACAAGTTACAGGGAGAACAAAACACCATATCAATGCCTTTGGTGAAGAATTAATCATTGACAACGCTGAAAGGGCAATCTCAATCGTAAGCCAACAAACGGACAGTGTTGTTTCAAATTATACTGCTGCTCCTATTTTTATGAAAAATAATACTAAGGGTGCACATGAATGGATTGTAGAGTTTGAAAAAGAACCCAAAGACGTACAGCACTTTTCGAAATTGCTGGACCAGAGTCTTCAAAAACTAAACTCGGATTATGAAGCAAAAAGAAATTCAAGCCTTGATCAATTACAGCTTCACAAAGGAAAAACGGGCTTATTCTATGAATGGCTTTCCTTTAAAAACAAACTCGGAGGACAGCATAAAATCCCAAGACTATCAAATTCAAGAGAACTTCTAGAAGAATTGTTAGAAATGAATGCTTCTTAAGAAACTACTTTAAGTTTTGGGAGTTCAATTTTGGAAAGCTTCTGATCTGCATATTGTTTTGTAACCTTCAACTCTTTCACGTCAGAATTTGGTAATTCGTACATTGCGTCATTCAATACTGCTTCACAAAGTGATCGAAGGCCTCGTGCTCCCAATTTATATTGCATTGATTTTTCTACGATGTAACTCAATGCTCCGGCTGTAAACTGCAATTTGATTCCATCCATTTCAAATAGCTGGATATATTGCTTGGTTAATGCATTTTTAGGAGCTGTTAAAATTTCAAGTAACGTTTCCTTGTCAAGGGGTTTCATAAAGGTTAGAACGGGTAGTCTCCCAATAATTTCTGGAATCAATCCAAAAGAACGCACATCACGAGGAGTAATGTATTGCAAGATATTTTCTTTATCTATCTTGTTTTGATCTACTGTAGTTTTATAACCAATCGCCTGTAGATTTAAGCGCTTATTGATGTGACGTTCGATACCGTCAAAAGCTCCTCCCGCTATAAATAAAATATTGGAGGTATCCACCTCAATAAATTTTTGATCTGGGTGTTTTCTTCCTCCTTTGGGTGGTACGTTGACAACCGTTCCCTCTAAAAGCTTTAGCAAAGCTTGCTGAACACCTTCACCAGAAACGTCTCTAGTGATGGATGGATTGTCACTCTTTCTTGCGATTTTATCAATTTCATCGATAAAAACAATACCTTTTTGGGCTCGGTTCACATCGTAATCTGCTGCTTGCAACAACCGTGAAAGTATGCTCTCTACGTCTTCACCTACATACCCTGCTTCTGTCAAAACTGTGGCATCAACAATTGCTAATGGAACCTTGAGTAAGCGTGCAATGGTTTGTGCCAACAAAGTTTTTCCAGTACCTGTTGGACCAACCACTATAACATTACTCTTCTGAATTTCAACATCTTCTTTCGAATTTTGCTTTAGAAGTCGCTTATAGTGATTGTAAACCGCAACGGATAGCACTCTTTTAGAGGCTTCTTGTCCAATGACATAAGTATCTAAAAAAGCCTTGATTTCTTTAGGAGGTTTTAACTCTATCAATTCTGTTTCTGCAGCATCCTCACTATTCGCTTCTTCCTGAACAATACCGTGTGCTTGATTGATGCAACGATCACAAATATGTGCGTCTAAACCAGCAATTAATAACTGAGTTTCAGGCTTAGGTCTTCCACAAAACGAACAATTTAAATCGGGCTTACTCATGGGTTTATAAGATTATTTTGGGCTACTTTGGAGTACTTCGTCTACCATTCCATATTTTTTAGCTTCTCCAGCTTTCATCCAGTAATCACGATCACTATCATTGGTTACTTTCTCCATATTTTGACCAGAATGCTTAGATATAATTTGGTATAATTCATCTTTCAACTTGAGAATTTCACGTGCCGTAATCTCAATATCAGAGGCTTGTCCTTGTGCGCCTCCTAAAGGCTGATGGATCATTACGCGTGCATGAGGTAGTGCTGAACGTTTGCCCTCGTGGCCAGCACAGAGTAATACAGCTCCCATAGATGCAGCAATACCTGTGCAAATTGTAGCCACATTTGGGCTAATAAATTGCATGGTATCATAAATTCCTAATCCAGCATACACACCTCCTCCTGGTGAATTAATATACATTTGAATGTCACGGCTGGCATCGGTACTTTGCAAAAACAAAAGCTGTGCCTGAATTATATTGGCTACATTATCGTCAATTGCAGTTCCCAAAAACATGATGCGATCCATCATTAAACGTGAGAATACATCCATCTGAGCAACATTTAACTGACGCTCTTCGATGATATAAGGAGTCATACTACTGACAATTTTATCGTAATACATGGCATTAATACCATGATGTTTAGTAGCGTATTTTTTAAATTCTTTACCGTAGTTCATGTGTTTTTTTTTTAAAAATAAGGAAAAAATTATGCTTTGCCGTATGCCTCTTTTACAAAGGCATCAAAACCGACTTTCTTTTGCTTTAGTGGTGCATTTTCCTTGAAAAATGTTAACATCTTATTACTCATCAATTGTTCAGAAATTCGTCTTGTCTCCTCTTGATTAGTAAGTATGTTTGAGACTATTCCATCAATTTGTTTTTGATCGGGTTGCTGGCCGTATTGCCGCATCTGATTTTCGATCAACGTACCCGCAAATGCTTTAAGCTCTTCAAAGGTAATGTCTAATTTATTATCCGTAATAATCTTTCCTTCTATGAGTTGATAGCGAATCCCTTTTTCTGATTTAGCGTATTCTTCAGCAGCTTGTTCAGGAGTCAATGCCTCTTTACCCGAGGTTTGCATCCAACGTTTGAGAAAGTCTTCAGGTAACTTAAATTTGGTTTTTTCTACTAAAAATTCTGTAATGTCATTGAGCAACTTTTGGTCTGCCTGAGGTTCAAATTGTTTTTGAAGATCCTCTTTAATTCTTTCTTTTAATTCCTTTTCAGAGTTGACTGTTCCAGGGGCATATAATTTATCAAAAAGCTCCTGGTTCAATTCAGCAGGAATTCTTTCATTGATTTCTTTGATTTCCAAAGTAATAGACGAAGAACTAAGTGCTTTCATTTGATCATCATCTAGTGAGAGTGCTCTTTTCAACACTTCTTCTTCTTTAAATAATCCTTTGACTGGAAAGTTTACTACTGCGTTTAATGTCTCTTGTTTTAAACTCGCAATTGCTTTCTTAGATTTAAGATCATCAAATTTAAACGTACTGATTTTTTCTATTTCGAGTTCTTCATTTCTAAACTGGGCAGTAATCTCAAAATCTTTTTCGGGAGTTGTCTGAGAAACTAATTTACCATACTGTTTTCTAATGTAATCCAACTGTTCATTCACCATCTTTGCTTCTGGATCAATTTCATAACGAATCACTTTTTTAAGCTGATCCATTTTGACTTCAAACACAGGCGCAAGTCCCAATTCAAATTCAAAATCCATTTGTTCAGCGTTCCAGTCTAATTCCTTTTCAGAAGCTTTTGGAAGTGGATTTCCTAACAGGTCAAGTTGCTGTTCTTTGATGAAACTTTCAAGATTTTCTCTAAGTAATTTGTTTACTTCATCAGCAATCACAGCTTGTTGGTACTGTTTTTTGATCATTCCCATTGGCACATGTCCTTTTCGAAAACCTGGGACGTTCGCATTTTTTCTATAATCACTTAAAACCGTAGTTACTTTAGTTTCATAATCAGAACGGTCTACAGTAATCTTAACTACCGCATTCAGTGCGTCTAAATCTGTTTTGCTGATGTTCATTTAGAATAAATTTTAGTGCGCAAAATTACATTTTTTTATTCCCTTGAACAAGTTTAAAAGCGTGCCATTTGCTTTTGAATCCCTAAATTTATTAATTTAGCCCTCCCGCCAAAACACAAAATTTACGCACTACTGAATTACCTAAAGTATAATGCCCTCGGTAACACGGTAGTGCGTGTTTATGTTTTTGGCGGAACAGCCGGGGGTTATTTTGATTAAACTTAGAGGTGATCGTTCATTTCCTTACTGTGAATAAAAGGCGATAGCCAGATTCGGAAATGGCTCAATTACTTATACAAGATAGCGTTTTCAAAACGCATTTGGTCAAATTCCTCTTTTATCTATAAAAAATTGGACTTTATGCTCGTGTCAGTCAACCCTTCTCTGAATCCTGAGTACTTTAATGTTGATATCATCGCCAAATACAGACCAATAAGAACGTCTAGTATTCAACCGAATATGCTCACATAATTGCTTCTAAAGAGCAAGGGGTCATCTTAAAACGGATCGACTAGTATGAGAATAATTATTTGAAAAAAGTTTCTTTAATATATTTAAATTGCGTTCGCATTTGGTTTTGAGGCCCCTATACCTAGAAAAGAAATGCACTCGGCATGGGTAAAACAAAAAACTAAAAAAGGTTTTTCAAATTAGAAAATAAACTATATTTGCACTCCAGAATTAATAACCAGAGGGTCGGGAACCTTCACAAATTAATATGTTATGCCAGTAAAAATTAGACTTCAAAGACACGGAAAAAAAGGAAAGCCTTTTTATTGGATCGTCGCCGCAGATTCTCGCGCAAAAAGAGACGGTCGTTACCTTAAAAAATTAGGAACTTACAATCCAAACACCAATCCAGCTTCAATCAATCTCAATCTAGAAGATACAGTAACTTGGTTAGAAAAAGGTGCTCAACCAACAGATACTGCAAGAACACTTCTTTCTTACAAAGGGGTCATGATTAAGCATCATTTAAATGGCGGAGTTAGAAAAGGAGCTCTAACACAAGAAGAAGCTGATAAAAAGTTTGCCGCCTGGTTAGAAGAAAAAGCAGCTAAAATTCAAGCTAAGAAAGACGGACTTTCAAAAAATGAAAGCGAAGCAAACGCCAAACGACTCGCTGATGAAAAAGCTGTAAGTGATAAAAGATTAGCAGATGCAGCTGCCGCTGAGGCAGAAGCTGCTGCCGAAGAGGCTGCAAACGAAGCTCCAAGCGAGGAAGCTCCTGCAGCAGAAGTTTCAAATGAAGAAGCTACTGCTCCGGTAGTAGAAGAAACTACTGAAGAGGCACCAGCCGTTGAAGAAGCTGCTCCTGTTGCAGAGGCAGAAGAGACAAAAACTGAAGAAGCTGCTCCAGAAGCGAAAGCAGAAGAGGCAAAAGCAGAAGAGGCAAAAGCAGAAGAGGCAAAAGCTAAAGAAGCTACTCCTGATGCAGAAGCTACAGCGGAAGAAACTAAAGAGTAAACTTCTTCCTAACAACGATGAAAAAGGAAGACTGCTTTTACGTAGGAACCATCGTTGGAAAATACAGTTTTAAAGGAGAGCTACTTGTCAAGACAGACAGCGATAATCCTGAAGACTATACAAATTTGGAATCAATCTTTGTGGAATTATCCACTGGTTTGGTTCCTTTTTTTATACGTAAATGCCAACTGCATAAATCCTCTTTACTTCGAATTGATTTTGAAGAAATCACTAACGAAGAAGAGGCAGATGCCCTGATTAAAAAAGATCTTTTTTTACCCCTTAATCTACTTCCACCTTTAGAGGGAAATAAATTTTATTATCATGAGGTTATCGGGTTTGGTTTAACTGAAAAGGATAAAGAAATTGGAATTATATCCAATGTCATCGAACAAGGACCTCAGGCCTTGTTTGAAATAAAGGGTAGTGGTGGCAAATCACACCTGATTCCAATTCATGATGATTTCATCGTCAAAGTAGATCGTAAAACTAAAACGATCTCAGTCCAACTCCCAGAAGGACTTTTAGAATTATAGATTAGAAATAAAGCACAAACCCAAAAGAAGGAAGAGGAGAACTGTTTCCATCTGTCGTTGACAACTCTTTTAGACTTCTAGGGTTGATAATCGTCCCATCCATATTTTTATTCAATCCGTATTCAGGAGGAGTAGGATTTGGCTGAGCTAAGAAATTTTGAACTTCGAAATAAAAATTGAAAGACAGCGATTTAAAATTCCATTTTTTATCAATACGGATATCAGCTAAATTGAAACTGTTTAGTTTGACTTCTCCCAAACGATTGTAATCTAGAATTAGTTCTGGATAACGTTCAGTACTTTCCTCCAGATTGATCGGTACATAAGGGTTTTTTCCAGCAAAACGCCATCTTGCACTTAACTCCCAGTTGCGTTTTAATTTATAACCTCCTGAAAATGAGATTAAATGCCGGCTATCCCATACCGATGGTCTTAAAATTCCATCAGTTCCAGTAAACTCACTTGAAAAATAAGTATATGCAAAAACACCATAGAAATTTTTTGATAATTTCTGTTGAAACAATACCTCTACCCCAGAGCTTTGCCCCTCGCCTTCCGAAACAATGGCTTCATTTCCAAGCACTTCAAAGCCTCCACCTTTGTTCGCTAAAGAAACTCCGTCAATTACCGAAACAGGGTATTTGGAATATTTTTTCAAAAACCCTTCTATCGTAAAACGTGATGCTGGAGTCAAGTTGTATTCTACACCTCCTACCAAATGATCACTCTGAGTATATTCAGCCTGTTGATTTAAAAAAATTCCACTTTGGTTTTGAAAACCTAGCATTGTATACGTAGGAATCTTAAAATACCGCCCTAGTGAGGCATTGAATTTCCACTGATTGTTTTCTGTCAAAGCATAAGAAACTGCTGCTCTTGGAGAAATATTATCCAACAAGCTAGAACCTGTTGAAAAACGATCTGCATCTGTTCGGATTCCCCAAGAGAAGTCAAGCCGATCATTCAAAAATGAACGCGAAGCCTTTACAAAAAGTCCGTATTTAATAAAATTAAGATCTGTATTATAGGATAGGTTATCATAAACAAAAAGTGTGTTGTTTTGATAATCAGAGTTTTGAATATTAAATCCTGCAGACCATTTCCACTTATCAGTGAATTGAGTCGCTTGAAAACGTAATTTGGTCTCCCATTCATAGGAATCATTCTGAAAAAGAGTTCCAGTTTTGGTAGTGTTGTCTTCATAGCGCGCAAAAACATTTTGCAATCTATTGGTACTGACTACCGTATTGATAAACCCTTTTCCATTTTTGTAATTACGCTTCCATGACAAGCCAACAGTGGTGCTTCTCTGATCAATTATAGGAACCTGTTCTAGTGTAGCTTGTTGCTCTTCATCAAATTCATCTGGAGCTTTGACAGAAAAATCATCTACGGAACCAATTCCAATAAAAGTGAGTGAATTATACGCATCAATTTCATGCTTTATCTTCCATTGGTAATCCCAATAGTCTGGTCTTATAGGAAGCCCAATCAATTCAAAAAGAAACTGCAAGTAGCTTCTTCGAACAGAAAAGAGAAAAGTTGTTTTCGCAGCTTGCTCTTTATTTTTTCGGAACAACGGACCTTCTAGCGTAAGTGCTGTTTCGCTTGCTCCTAAACGAAAATTTCCGCCAAATTTATTGACATCTCCTTCACGCTGTTCAAACGCCAGCACCCCAGAAAGTGGGTTATCATATTCTGCACCAAAGGAAGAACTTGATAATGTAACCTCACGAATGAAAGAAACATTTACCATTCCTACAGGACCTCCTGCACTTCCCTGTGTACTGAAGTGGTTAATATTTGGTATTTCTATTCCATCCAGATAGTAAACCGTTTCATTTGGTGCTCCTCCACGAATAATGATATCATTTCGAAACCCTCCTATGGATGGTGAAATTCCAGGCATGCTTTGCACTACTTTGGTAATGTCATTGTTACCACCGGGATAAGTTTCTATTTCTACAGCGGAAAAAGTTTGGGTAGATAAGGGCGTTTCACTACTCGTTTTAAAGGGACTTTGCACTAAAACAACCTCGTCTAAATTTTCAGCAATTTCATTCAATTTGAAAAGCAATGGAATATTCCCAACGGATTTTACAATCACATTGAATAAGGTCAGGGACTCAAACCCTAAATAGCTTGCCTCTACGTTATAAGATTGAGTAGGAATATCCTCAATAGTAAAATAACCGTCTTGATCCGTCACAACTCCTAAAGAAGTCCCTATCAAAATTACTGTTGCCCCCTCAAGAGGGAGTTGGCTTTGGGCATCAAGAATTCGCCCACTCAAAGATCCTGTATTTTGGGCAGATAAAAACCCTGTTAAAAGCAGCAATAAAGCCGTAAGTTTTCTGTTCATGGTTCAAAAATAAATCATTTTATAGCCATAAATAAATTAATGTTTAATTATTTTGAATTATATTTAAACAAAAATGATAAAGAAATGAAAGATAGACGCTCCTTTTTAAAAACAGCATGTAAGCCAATTGTACTGGCTGCTTTTGGCATCCCTTTGTTAGAGGCTTGCTCCACAGAAGATGAAACTTCTACAAACAACACAACGTCAACAAATCCACAAACAACTCCAGTTGAGCCTTTAGTTATTGATCTTACTGATAATAACTTTAAAAATCTTCAAGATGTTGGAGGATGGCTAAATTACACGGGGAAAAATATTTTGCTGGTGCGAATTAGCGAGTCAGAAGTTCGTGTTTTTGACAATAAATGTCCACACCAAGGAAATAGAGATAATTGGTCCTATGACGGAAACACCTTTGAGTGCGGATATCACAACAACACCTTTTCTGATGAATGTGCTGGTTCTCTAACTTGTTACAATGCTAATTTAGACGGGAATATACTTACAATAGAATTCTAATTTTTAGATTTCTTTCGTTCAGCTTTCCGCTTTGCTTTTTCAAGCTGCTCCTTATGCATGTTCTGCTGAACTTCGTTTTGAGATTTTATTTTTTTTTCATATTGACCTCTAAGTCCTTCAATATCTTCTCCTGATATTTTAAATTGGTCACTTGCTTGTAAACTTATATCTTCAGCATTGAATGTTGCCTTTTGGGTTTGCTTGCGCATTATCTCACGAGCAGCGTTTAAATTGTAATAAAGACCAGGATCGATCATTTTATTGGCAACAAAATGTTCTTTTTTGTCTTTATCCCAGCGCACAAAAATAAATCCGCCGTTGACCGAATCAAGGGTCACCCGATATACATGAGCGTAATTGGGTAAGGTTTGATAAACCCGTATTTTTTCAGGCACATAGCCTGCAACATATAAGAGCTCTTGAACAAAAGCAAATTGGGTATTTAATGATGGATCTGAATAGGCCTCATAGTTTTCAATTAATGCTTCTGACTGCGAAAAAGTTTTAACCGAACAGAGTAAAAAAACAAGGGTGAATAAGAGCGTTTTCACAAAATAAATTTTAGTCAGCGATTTTTAAACGGACTTCATAATAGTCTTCCTCAAAGTATAAAAAGGCCTGAATGATTATAAAAAATCCAATCCCGTGTAAGATAGGAATAGAAAACGTAAAGACATCTTCGTTAAAATACTTTTTATTGTAAGTCAAAAAGACATCACGAACTGAGAAAATCAAAAGACCTATAAAGAGTAAAATATTTTTTTTAGAAGCAGTATGAAGGAGGTTCATAATAGTAACACTTCCAAAAGCTGACAAAGTTACTCCATAAATTAGTCCGTGTATCTTCATCTCGCCCAAAGAGCCATAAACATGATTCATAAAAACGACCAAATACGATCCGTAAAAAAGCAGCCAAAAAAAATGTGACCGAAATGTGTAACCCTTAAAATACTTTAAATACACCACAATAAAACACAACTGCATAACCCAATAAAAAAATACTGCCCACTGTAAATAAGCAGGAGAAAGCTCAGTCAGTAAAAGTAAATCACCCAACCACACAAAAAAGATTGCTATTAAAAGTAAAGGATTTTTCTTTTTAGTGGTAATCAGATAGTAAATCAGAATAGAACGGATTATTAAGGGTCCAAAATAATAACGATACTCTTGAAGTCCCAAACCGTAAAAGCAGGAATCTAATATAGTTACCAGTAGGAAAATAATTAAAATGAGGGGTTTCATTTAGATCAAGTCAGTAATTTAGGACTAGTTGAAGCTGTATATTTCTACCTAATTCAGAAGAATAAAAGCGGAGTCGGTTCAAATAGTCATTGTAGGTTACATTGGTTAAGTTTTGAATAATAAATCGAAGCGAACTTTTTAATTTTTTTTGTTTTGATAAAGGTAACGAAAAATATAAATCTAGAATTTGATAGGTATCAGGAGGGGTACTGACATCTACTTCTCTCTCGCTAATTTCACCCAACTCAAGTTGATTGACCAAAAAATTGGTATTTGGAAAACGGTTTTGTCTTGCTGTCAAACGATGCGCTAGTTGGATTTCAATTTTAGAAGGGGTGAAAGTGTAGGAAAGCTGTTGAAATAAGGATAAGGGAGGCGTTGAAATCAAGGGTTTATTTTCGGTAACATTCTGTGCATAAGTGTAGGCAGCGTTTGCATCATAGCTAAATTGATCGGAAAATCTTATAGAGACATAAGCATCAATACCCCACATTAAAACATCGGTAGCTTGGTATTCCCAAACCGGGAAAGCACCGCGTATCGTTAATTCTACACCTGAAGGGTTAATATAAATAAAGTCATTTATTGAATTTAGAAAGGGGTCAAAGCCAAAACTAAATACCTTACTTTCTTTCTTAATACCGAGTATCAATTTGTGGGAGGTTTCCTTTCCTAAATTTAAACTCCCGTATTCAATAGCCGCCAATGAATGGTGAAGTCCGTCGCTAAAAAGTTCGGAAACATTGGGGGCACGTTGAGTCAAAATATAAGAAAAAGTAGAGGTAATACCCTCCTTTAACTGAACCGAAATCCCTGTTTGCCCACTGATGTTGGTAAAATTATATTTAGGATTTACTAATAGTTGGGTTCCAAAATCTTTTTGTTCAAATTCAGCAAAGTCTAACTCATATCCTCTTTGTTTCCAATCCGTGGTGTCGTAAAATTTTTGAGCATTTAAAAAAATTTGATCAGCCCTCAAGCCCCATTCCCAAAGAAAAAGGTTGGAAGGGCTGTATTTTCCTGTTATAAAACTAGCCAATTGATACCTTTGGTGGTCAGGAATCAAACGCTTAACCCCTGTTTCTGGATTTGAATAATTATCCTGAAATACCCCATTGATTCCCCATTCAAAATCCCAGTTAAAGCGCTTTTGCCTTTCCAAACTTCCCAGAAATTCGTGTGTTTGCAAGGTCAAATCAATTGCCGCCCTATCCGAACGGTTTCCTCTTCTAACATCAAACTCCTTACGATTACTAAGTTGAACATTATAATCCAACTTCAATTTTGTTTCGTCTGATAATTGATCAAAATAAGTGACTTGAAGATTTTGATGAAGTGCTTGCTGTTTGGGTGAAGTAATGTCGTAATCAAAAGAATCGATCCGTAAGGGTACATTGGATTCTAAAGCTCTAAGTAAATCTCCAATATTACCTATATGTGCCGACCTTAAAATACCTGTTTCGTTTTGAAAACGCTTATAATTAAACTCCCATCCGGTTTGTATTTTAGTCCTGCCTAAAGCAATTCCTATACTTGTTTCTTTGAGACCGGTATTGGTAAGAAGATAATCTGGTGCTTGACGATCTCCAAATTGCTTAGCAGTAAACTGTCCTGAAACATAGTATCCATTTGAAAAAGTTTTTGTTAAACGGCTACTTCCACTTCCTCCTCGTCCATTAGCAACTCCATTTAGCACAGAACTTCCGTAGAGGCTATCCTTTATTCCCTTTTTTTCTGGCGTTAAAACAATCATTCCACCAGCTGTATCGCCTCCGTACTTTAAGGCAGCCGCTCCCTTTATTACCTGGACGGATTCAAATCCATTAAGATCGATAGTAGGAGCGTGATCAGCACCCCATTCCTGGTCTTGTAGTCGCATTCCATTCGCAATTATTGCCACCCTACTGCCATACAAACCGTGAATCATCGGTTTTGCAATTGAACTTCCTGTTTTTAATGAAGATACCCCAACCAAAGTATTTAAAGTTTCGGAGAGGCTTTGATTGCTCAATCGTGTGAGTTGATCCGCGTTTAATTTAGATTCATTTACACTTGCGCTGATACGGCGAATCTCATTTTCAGAAAGTACAATTTCATTGAGCTCATTGATGTGATGCTCTAATTCAAAATTGAGTTTTGTATTTGAACGGAGGTTTATATTTCGTTCTATTGTATCGCAAAGCGCATGAGTAACTGAAATTCGGATAAAACCTTTACACAAACCTGTGATATTATAATTCCCTTCCTCATCTGTTTGACCAAATAAATCTGTTCCCTCAATTGCTACGACAGCCCCAAAAATTGGGAGATTATCGTGAAGATCAATCACCTGACCTTCTAGCTGATATTCACAAGATTGTCCATTAATTGCTGTTGGCCAATACACGGCCAACAGCAAAAAACAAACGAAATATTTCACAGTGAGTTTGATCTTTTTAAAACTTATTCTTGAACAACAATGGTAAAATCAACTTCTACATCGGTTTCACCTCCAAAACCACTACGATTTGAACTGGTTTTGGTTAGTGGTTCGTGAATGAGGTAAAGACGAACAGTCCCAGAACCTGAAGCATTTGTGTTCCATACAGAATTGACATAAAGCGGATTATTGTTGCTGTCTAAAACATCTGAATCAGCTGAACTAAAATCCAAGGAAACTCCCGAAAATTCGTAAAAGACCTGATGTTCATCCGCTTCTTCTTTAACTTCTTCAGTTATATCTTCGACATCAGCAGGGTCACTCTCATCCAAAAAGGAAACGGCAACTTGATATTGCGTATTGGATTGAAGTACAATTGAAGGTGTTGAATTTGTATCTAATGTCCACCGGACAGTTTGGGCAGCTGTATTAGCAGATGTAAATTTCAGCTCAACTGCGGTAATTAATTCTTGTTCTTCAACCAATTCAGGATCATCTTTGGAACATGAAGCGAATACGGTTAAAAGGGTAAATGATGCACCAAGCATCGTTACTATATTATTTTTCATTTTTTAATTTTATTTGTGATTTTTTGATGAGCTAGACTCGATTGAGAATAGCCTTTAACTAACGAATACGAAAAAAATCACACGGAAGGGGGACCTCTTGTAGAGGAAAAATGAAAATTAGCATTGAAAAGCGAAGATTGATAGCCTTGAGCACTTTCCATATAAAACATGAGATCCTTAAGCTCATAGGGCTCAAGAGCTGTTTCGGCTGCAATCTGAAAATAAATGTCCAAAACATCATTGTGTGATGCTTTGGAATGAAGATGTGTTGTACTGTGTTTACATTCTTTTTGAGCGGTATGAAATTCAAAAGCATGTGTTGCCTTGAGTACTGGTGGAATCACAAAGAACAACAGTAGCCCTAAAGACAATGCCTTATACAAAAATACTACTATTGGATTTTTTGGATTCAATTTTATAATCTTCTGAGTTTAATGTTTCGATAGGAAATGACTCCAGGGTGATCCTGAAGACAGAGGTTACCTTCTCTGTACTTTCCAAAACCTTCCATATCTGAAAACTTACTGTTTTTAACCATAACATCCCACTCGGGTCCATGTAACGGAAATCGGTTGATTTCTTCCCCATTGTGAATGACCGTTCCTAAATTTAAGTCATGATTAATTACAATATGAAAACTATTCCACTCCCCGGCTTCTTTCGCCATAATGCGATCAGGGGCAATCATATCGTATAATGCAGCAACTGTATGAATTTGATTCTTTGGATCATCTCCATAAATTTCTGCGTCGATGATTTGAATCTCAGGTCCTGTGACATAAGGATGATCGTACTTTTCATCCTCACTCACTCCCCACATAAACCCACTGTTTGAATTCGGTGATAATTTCCAATCAAACTGAATTTCAAAACTGCTGTATTTTTCATCTGTAATTAAACTCTTATTTCCCTTGCCTTGTGCCTCTTCCGAATTGTACGTAAATACCCCCTCTGTGACAGACCATCCTGTTTTTTCACCGGATTCATTTTGAAAGATGTGCCATCCATCAAGTGAATTAGAATTACTGAGATTAATCCATTCTTGAGCCGGAACTTCATTCTCTTTTTGGGTGTTTTGATCTGACTTTTTGGGTGCATCTTGACAGCTAAAAGTCAACAGAACTATTGATAAGATCAACAAGGAAGATTTAGTGTACATCGTTTTTTGTTTTTTTTTAAAAGTATAAAAAATAAACAAGAAAAAGGAATTCAATATTCCAATTGCATCTCAGGAACCTCTTGCGGAATGATTAAGTGTCCCTCAGTGGCTTTTTGAATTTCTTGCACCACTACATTAGGAGCCCTCTCCACAAGTTGGAAACCTGCTGCTGTAACATCAATGACGGCTAAGTTAGTCACTATGCGTTTGACACAATTTACTCCTGTTAAAGGGAGCGTACATTTTGTTTTAAGTTTTGGATTTCCCTGACGATCGGAATGCATCATTGCAACGATTATATTATCCGCTGAGGCTACCAAATCCATAGCACCTCCCATTCCTTTTACCAATTTTCCCGGGACTTTCCAATTGGCTATTGCTCCACTTTGATCTACCTGCATGGCTCCCAAAACTGTTAAATCAATATGCTTTCCTCGGATCATTCCAAAGCTCGTTGCGGAATCAAAAAAACTGGCACCAGCCAAAGTAGAAATGGTTTGTTTTCCTGCATTAATCAAATCCGCATCCTCTTCACCGGCCAGCGGAAAAGGACCCATTCCCAATACACCATTTTCACTTTGAAATTCTACTTCTATATACTTAGGGACGTAATTTGCAACTAAAGTAGGGATGCCAATACCCAAATTCACATAAAATCCATTTTGAAGTTCTTGAGCGATTCGTTTAGCGATATCGTTTTTATCTAAAGCCACAATTTAAATCGTTCTTAAAGTTCTATTTTCTATTCGTTTTTCATAAGTAGCACCCTGAAAAATACGATCTACAAAGATTCCTGGAGTGTGAATATCGTTTGGATCTAGTGCTCCAACGGGAAGGAGATGCTCAACCTCAACTACAGTAATTTTAGCAGCACCACTCATCACAGCATTAAAATTTTTTGCCGTACCTCTAAAAATCAAATTACCTGTAGTATCTCCTTTCCATGCCTTAATTAAGGCAAAATCAGCTTGATAAGCTTCCTCAAGCAAATAGTTTTTCGATTGAAAAGAACGAATTTCTTTACCTTCTGCCACCTCCGTTCCATAGCCTGCAGGAGTATAAAAAGCTGGGATTCCCATTTGGGCAGCTCTACATTTTTCAGCAAGTGTGCCCATGGGAGTCAAAACAACCTTTATTTCGTTGGATAACATTTGACGTTCAAACTCTCTATTTTCTCCAACATAAGAACCAATAAGGGTTTTTATCTTTTTCTTTTGGAACAAGAGCCCCAAACCAAAATCATCTACTCCCACATTGGCAGAAATACAAGTAAACTCGTTAAAAGGTGAGTCTGCAATTGCTTTAATTAAATTCTCAGGTATTCCACACAAACCAAACCCGCCTAGCATAAGTGTTTTTCCGCTTTCAATTCCTTGAAGGGCATCTGACACATCTGCTACAGTTTTGGTTATCATATGGAGTACATTCTTATGCTTCTTTTAAAGCTTTTAATTTAGAGATCAACTCGGGTACTACCTCAAAAGCATCACCTACAACTCCATAATCAGCAGCCTTAAAGAAAGGGGCTTCAGGATCTGAATTGATTACCACTTTCACTTTTGAGGAATTGATTCCGGCCAGGTGCTGAATGGCGCCTGAAACTCCAATAGCAATATACAAATTTGAAGCCACAGGCTTTCCTGTTTGACCCACATGTTCACTATGTGGACGCCACCCCAAATCAGAAACCGGCTTTGAGCAGGCGGTAGCAGCTCCCAATACTGTTGCTAAATCTTCGATCAAATGCCAATTTTCAGGTCCTTTTAATCCTCTTCCTCCAGACACAACGATGTCAGCATCAGCTATAGTAACCTGATCCAAAGATTTTTCAATTGATAGTACTTCTAAAGCTGAACTTGCGGGTGTAATTGGTATTACTACCTCATTCATTTCTGCTGTTTTGGTGTGGATTCCAAATGAATTAGACGACAGGGAAAGAATATTTTTTTCTTTATTGGAAACACTTTGACTGAACGCTTTGTTGGTAAAACAAGATCGCTTTACCTGAATCGGATCATAGGAAAGGGGAAGTCCAATTACATTCGAAAAATAGCCTGCTTTGAATTTTGCGGCTGCAATGGGTCCTAAATACCGCCCGTTTGCAGAAGCACTCACTAAAATTAAATCAGCTTCTTCTTGAGATGCAATCTCAACTAAAGAAGAGCTAAAACGCTCTGCGTTAAAATTTAAATCTTCCTCAAGCGTGACTGAATAGTGTTTATTCACCCCATACTCACTCAAAGTAGAGCCGTCTTTCAATCCAAAACTAACTGCGATTAAAGGGGTATTCTTGGCGTCAGCAATTGCCCGGCCATAAGAAGCCAGTTCTAAACTTGATTTTTTTATTTCTTCCCCTTGGGTTTCTATATATACTAGTACAGGCATAATTAAAAATTTATAAGACGTTGGCTTCGTTTTGTAAAAGGTCTATTAATTGATCAATATCGGTTGCGTCCACAAGTTTTACGGGTCCTTTTGTAGGTGGTTTTTCAAAAGAATGTACAGCACTTGAGGGAGCTGTGTCAACAGGGGTCAAAACCTCTAGAGGTTTTTGTCTAGCTAGCATGATTCCTCGCATGTTTGGAATAATTAGGTCTTTCTCTTCTACCAAACCCTTTTGAGCTCCAATTACAAGCGGTAATGTAGCCCTTGACACTTCGATTCCTCCATCAATTTCTCGCTGAAGATGTACCATATCTCCTTGTTTTTCAAGGGAAACGCAATTCGCAAGGTAGGGTGTATTTAAAAAGGCTGCGAGCATTCCTCCAACCATTCCCCCATTGTAATCAATGGATTCTCTACCGGTAATTATTAAATCAAAAGCCTCTTTTTCAGCATATGCAGCAAGTTGGGTTGCTACATAGAATCCATCTTGAGGTAAAGCGTCTATTCGGACAGCGCTATCGGCTCCAATCGCTAAACATTTTCTAAGAATTGCTTCACAAGAAGCATCTCCAACTGTGGCAACAGTTACTGCTGCTCCTTCCTTTTGTTGAAGCCAAATGGCTCGTGTCAAGCCAAACTCATCGTTGGGGTTGATGATATAAGTAACACCCTGACTGTCAAAGGCTCTGTTTTCATCCACAAAATTAATCTTAGATGTAGTGTCGGGAACGTTACTAATGCAGACCAGAATTTTCATATAAAACTATTTTATACGAAGCTACTAAAAAAAATGACACGGTGTCACTTTTTAAAAAAAGAAATCCTCAACCGCTATTTATCTACAGATCTAACGAGTCTAAAACCCGTATGTTGCAGTCCTGTATCCGGGGTAGATTTCATTCGGGAAGCTACACGGTATCCTGAACAATAGGCATCATTACACAGAAAAGAACCTCCACGCATGACTTTTTGTTTTAAATAGGGTTGGTAGGGATCATATGGCACATCGGGACCGTGAGGGTTATTGACCTTTTTATTTTGAATTTTTTGATAATACGTGAAATCATACCAGTCAGAACACCATTCCCATACATTTCCCGCCATATCATAGAGACCAAAAGGATTGGGTTCAAATGAGCTCACTGGAGCCGTATAAAAAAACTGATCTTTAAGAGCGTTTTGATAAGGAAAGTTTCCTTCCCAGGCATTGGCTTTCACAGTCCCTTTGGTAATGGGTTCATCACCCCAAGGGTATTTGCTATCTTTCTCGCCTCCGCTAGCAGCCCATTCCCATTCTGCCTCTGTAGGTAGTCGCTTTCCAGCCCAAGCTGCATAAGCTTGTGCGTCATACCAGGATATATGAACTACAGGATGATCTAATTTATTTTCAATTGAGCTCCCCTTTCCTTTAGGTTGTCTCCAACTCGCTTTAGATTTCCATTGCCACCAGGCTCCAAAATCATTTAAATCGACAGGGCCATCTGTTGCTTCAAAAACTAACGAAGCAGCTTGGAGTAAAGAATCAGCAGGTTTTGGCGTGTTAGGAGGAAGTTCTTTTTTTAATTCCTCCCAATCAGGCTTTTTTTCTGCCGTCGTGATGTACCCAGTAGCATCAACAAAGGCTTTAAATTGCGCATTGGTTACTTCAGTCTGATCCATCCAAAAAGGATCTACATGAACGTAGTGAATTGGTGACTCATCAGCTCTTGCTTGATCATCTTCACTTCCCATTTGAAAATCGCCTGCGGGGATAAATACCATACCCTCTTTCACGACCGGTTCAGGGTATTTAGTAACCCCATTAGTACAATTCACCAAGGATACTAAAGCGACTAAGCTTCCTATTCGCGTGAGTCCTTTTCTAAAGGTATTGATTGAGTATATTTTCATATCGTTCTTGCTTTCCACTAATACGCTCTGGTGCTTTACCGCTCAAAGCAATTTTAGAAAGATCTTCCAAACCAAGAGCCCCTTGTTCAAAACGTTGCCCCTCTCCTTGATCAAAGGAAGCATAACGTGCTTTTCTTAGACTTTCTATTCCACCATCGTTGATGACTCGTTCGGCCGTCAAGAGGGCTCTAGCAAATACATCAGCTCCTCCAATGTGGGCGTGAAAAACATCTTCCAAGTCCGTTGAATTTCTTCTTAATTTTGCATCAAAATTGATTCCTCCACCTTGAAGTCCACCTGATCTCATAAAAACTAGCATGGCTTCTGTAACTTCGTAAATATTGACTGGAAATTGATCGGTATCCCATCCATTTTGATTGTCTCCACGATTGGCATCGATACTGCCTAGCATACCGGCATTGGCTGCAACAGCTAGTTCGTGTTCAAAAGTATGCTGAGCTAGAGTTGCATGATTGACTTCTATGTTGAGTTTAAAATCTTGATCCAAACCGTATTCTCTTAAAAATCCAATGGCTGTAGCCGCATCAAAATCGTATTGGTGCTTCATCGGCTCCATCGGTTTTGGCTCAATAAAAAAGTTTCCTTTAAAGCCCTGTCCTCTCGCATAATCTCTAGCCATGATTAACATTTGGCCCAGGTGGTCCAATTCTCTTTTCATGTCTGTATTCAGTAGCGACATATACCCTTCTCTTCCTCCCCAGAACACATAATTTTCTCCTTCAAGAGCGATGGTGGTATCCAGTGCCATTTTAATTTGAGCACCTGCACGGGCAACCACATCAAAATCAGGATTGGTTGCCGCACCATTCATATAGGCTGGATTTGAAAAACAGTTGGCAGTTCCCCAGAGTAATTTTACTCCAGAGGCCTTTTGCTTTTGGGCAACATAATCTGCAATGGTCTGAAGTCGTTGTTCATTTTCTGCAAGCGTTGGTGCTTCATCCACCAAATCCACATCGTGAAAACAGAAATAATCAAATCCTAATTTTGTGATTAACTCAAAAGCAGCATCGGCTTTGTCCTTAGCACGCTGAATAGGTTCTGAAGCATGATCCCAAGGAAACTGCTGGGTGCCAGGACCAAACGGATCTCCGCCCTGACCACAGAAACTATGCCAGTATGCGATCGCAAATCTGAAATGTTCGCGCATGGTTTTACCTGCAACTACCTGATCGGGGTTATAATATTTAAAAGCAAAAGGGTTGTCAGACTCTTTTCCTTCGTATGAGATGGCTTTAATGCCTTTGTAATACTCTTTGTCTCCTGTAATAATCATAATTATTTGTTTAAATTCTCCAGTTTATTTTTTAATTCTAATTTCCATTTGTGGTAAGCCGTTAGGTAGGCTTCATTCTTTTGTACTGGGCTGACCTCACTCACTTTATCAATAGATGAGACACTTTGACTATAGGCCTCTAAACCTCCAGTCTGAATTGCCGCTGCTCGTGCAGCTCCTACAGCTCCTGTTGTATTGTATATTTGAATGGGCTGACCGATTAAGCTCGCTACTGTAGTCGCAAAAATTTCCGAACGAAACAAGTTGTCATTTCCTGTTCGTACTACACCAATGTTTAAATCATCCTCTTGCATGATTTCCATACCATAAGCAAAAGAAAAGGCGATTCCCTCTAGAGCAGCACGGAACAAATGTCCTTGTTGATGCAGATTTAAATTTAAGTTAGAAAATTGCGCTCCAGGCGTTTTATTGTAAAGCATACGCTCTGCCCCATTTCCAAAAGGCAAATTAATCAAATCGTCACTTCCAATGGGTACCTGAGCCGCTAAATTATTCATTGTGTTAAAATCGGTATGACTTGCCATTCTTCTTAGCCAACTGTATTGAATTCCAGCGCCATTCACACAAAGTAAGGTTCCTATCAGCGATTTTTGAGGAGTATAATTGACATGAGCAAAGTGATTTACACGATAAAATTCTTTAGATGAGTTTCGCTCGGAAACCGCGAATAAAACTCCTGATGTACCTCCAGTAGCAGCAACTTCTCCAGGCTTTAAAATATTTAATGCAAATGCATTATTGGGTTGGTCCCCTGCACGGTATCGAATAGGAATGCCTTTTGGAAGGCCTGTTTGTGCTGCTCCTTCGGAATTAACACAACCCTGGTCCTCAAAATTTGAAACAAGAGGTGGAGTTAAAGCAGTATCTAATCCGTAATAATCCAACAACCAATTGGCTACTTTTTTTTCTTTAAAATCCCATAACATTCCCTCGGAAAGACCATTAACCGTTGTGGCTATTTCACCTGTCAGTCTAAATGCTATAAAATCACCTGGGAGCATATAATGAGCAACCTTTGCATACCGTTCAGGTTCATTTTCTTTAACCCATTTTAGTTTGGATGCAGTAAAGTTTCCAGGGGCATTGAAAAGATGTGAACCAAAACGTTCTTCGCCAATTTCTTCCGCAGCCTTTTCTCCAATCTCCACAGCCCTACTGTCACACCAAATAATTGACTTGCGCAATAGCTCTTTGTTTTGATCTAAGACCACTAGTCCATGCATTTGATATGAGATCCCTACGGCCAAAATTTGGCTCGCCTCAATAGCATTTTCTTCAATGATTCTTTGCGTACCCTTACAAAGATAGTCCCACCACATTTCAGGGTCTTGTTCTGCCCAATGTGCTTTTTCAGCATAAATAGGCATCTCTTGCTGAGGCTCAGTAATTACAGCTATCTTCTTATTAGTATCCGCTTCAACCAATGCGATTTTAACTGAAGAACTTCCGATGTCGTATCCTATGGTAAACTTCATTTCTTATGTAGAAATTTAGGTAAATCTATTGTTTTTTCACAGCCAATTTGCTCCATTACTTGGATTAATTCTGTTTTTATTAAATCGATGGTATGTTCAGCCCCCTGACTACCTAGCGCACCTACACCATACATAAATGACCTCCCTAAAAAAGAAAAAGACGCTCCTTCTGCAAGAGTTCGTGCTACATCGGGTCCGTTTCGCAATCCGCTATCCATCATTAGGGCAATCTTGTCTTGATAGTTGTCTTTTAAGTTTTGTAATGCATGAATCGTTGATTGTCCAGCGTCCAATTGACGCCCACCGTGATTGGATATGATGACTCCGTCTATCCCTAATCGAATTGCCTTTTCGATATCGGCTTCACTAGCAACTCCTTTAAGCACTATTTTCCCCTTCCATTGGTCTCGGATGGGTTTAATCCTTTCTTCATTCAACCTTCCGTCAAAAGTTTCATCCATGAATTTTCCCAATTGACTAAGGTTTAGTCCTTTGGGCATGTACGGTTTTAAGGTTTCAAATTCAGGCTGACCGTTAAGTAAGGTTTTGAGCGCCCACTCGGGTCGTTTTAGTATTTGATAAAAATTAGCTGCTGACATTTTAGGAGGCATGGCCAGTCCGTTTCGAATATCTCTGGGTCTAAATCCAAAACTTGGCACATCACTTAAAAGAACTAGAACAGGACAATTGGCCTGCGCTGCCCGATCAATAATATCTTTTCTCACCTCTTCTTTTGCAGGATAATACAATTGAAACCACGCCTTCCCTTCTGTGATTTCACTAATTTTTTCAATACTTGAGGTAGTTACGGTACTCAAAATGAAGGGGAGATTGTTTTCAAAAGCGGCTTTGGCAAGAATTTCTGGAGCTTTAGGCCACATTAGTCCTTGAAGTCCAATGGGTGCTATTCCAAAAGGGGCATCGTATTCAATTCCAAAAAGTTTTGTTTTTAAGCTAACTTCTACAGAATTTTTAAGGTATTCTGGAACTAATTCAACCGCTCGAAGATCCGAGGTGTTTTTTCTAAGATTATCATCATTATTACATCCTCCGTCCAAATACTCAAACGCAAATTTTGGCATTTTTGTTTTTGCTTTCTTACGCAAATCATGAATTGAAGGGTATTTTGGATTCAATTGTGCTAACATTTTTTAAATATAAAGAAAAGTGGAGTTGTAACTATTTTCAAACCCAAAAAAAAAATTATACTTTGTAATACTTATTAAAATATCTAAATTGATTCTATGAATAAAGCAAAAAATCAAACGGCTAGACGTAACTTCATTAAAAATATAGCCACCCTTTCAGCAGGAGTAAGCCTTGGAGCCCCTAAACTTTGGGCAGCTCCCACTTATATTCCTAATTTATTTCAAAATAAAAACACCTTTAATGGGGTTCAATTAGGACTAATCACCTATTCTTTTAGAGCTCTTGAAGATCAAAGTGCAGAGGCTACACTCCAATACATACTAGATTGTGGAGTAAACTCTATTGAACTGATGGGCGGAACTGCTGAATCCTTTATTGGCAAACCTGAAAGTAAGGTTGATCGAAGAATGTTTTACCGCCTTTCTAGAAAAGAGCGAAATCAGGAATTAACCAAAGACGAGAAAAAAGAACTTGTAGAGCTTAAAAAACAACAAGCAGCTCACGATAAAGAAGTTGATGTCTGGAAAAAGACCCGATCAATTGATCGTTTTGTTGACTTGAAAAAAATGTACAATAACGCTGGAGTAGAAATTTATGCTTTTAAACCCGACTATTTATTGCGCAAAGGAAATACAGATGCAGACATCAGCTATGCCATGCAAGCTGGAAAAATATTAGGCGCAAGTCATGTCACATTAGAGCTTCCAGCTGAGGAATCTCACACCTTAAAATTAGGACAATTGGCTGAGAAAAACGGGATCAAAGTAGCCTATCACGGACATGAGCAACAACACGTTAACTGGTGGGACACAGCACTTGAACAGTCTTCTCATAATGCGATGAATCTAGATCTTGGCCATTATATTGCCGCAGGAAATACCGATGCTTTCGAACTCATTGAGAAACAGCATCAAAACATACTTAGTATGCACGTAAAGGATCGTCAAAACCCTGACAACGGGAAAAAGAACATGCCTTTTGGTCAAGGAGATACTCCTATAGTTGAAGTACTTCAAATGATGCGTGACAATTTCTATAATTTTGCAGCGACACTTGAATACGAATACGCAACACCAAAGGATTCTACTGTAATTGAAGAAATCAAGAAAAGTGTGGCTTATTGTAAAGATGCCTTATCGTCTTAATCTAAAAACTGTTTGATCATTTCTTTTGAAATACAATTTGATCTGCAATAGTCTGGCATTTTGAAGCGACTTTTTTTTCTACAATACTGTAGTAAATCTTTTTGCCATTAGCGTCTTTACCTTCATAGCGTCTATCAAGGCCTTTTGAACTCTGACCACTTAATGCCGCAAAAAAGACACAGGCTGCTAGGTAAGTACCATTATGACTGGGGTGTTTGGCATCGTCTGTCAATAGGTTTATCTCAGGGTATTCAGCAGAAAATAAATCAAATGCGCTACCCACAGGGATGATTTCAACCTCGGAATACTGATTTGCTATGGCGCTTAGATTGGATTGAATCTCTTTTGAATTTTCTGTTTGAGCACCTTCAACTGGAAAATTTGGATAAATCCAAGTGGCGTATAAATAGACTTGTGTTTGTGGCGGAAGCAGTTCTTTTAATTTAGAAAAGTAACGCTGAGTTGTGTCGCTGTACTTCACAGGATAGGTACTTTGATCTTGAAAAATGACTCGGCCATAAGAAGTGCCTTGAGATAAAATTTCTTTTGTTTTCAACCCTTTATTTCCTTGCCAATGGTCTCTTAACGTTGCACCCCCTGCGGTAGTTTGACTTACATCCCATGACAGGTTCTGCTCTAAGGCCATTTTTTCCAACTGATTTGGAAGGTTCCAATAGAACGTAAAGCTATTTCCAACAAAGAGAATTTTTTCTTGTTTTTGAGCCATCACTAGATTAGAACAAATTATAAGTGTGAATATTAAATACCTCATTTGGAAACATGATTTTCAACCGTTCCTTCCCAGTCTGGATCTGCAGCTCCAAACCACGAATTACTAATAGAATCGTACGCCACTGCGTGAACTCGTCCAAATCGTGCTTTCTGGTCGATCATTTTAATAGGATAGCCCTCCTGATTAAGCTCAGCATTCAATTGCTTAACTCCTTCATGGTCTTCAATCCAAAGGGAATCTTCAAACGGATAAACTCTGGGTAAAAACAAAGCCTTATTTAAATCGTGTTTTTGGTTAAAATAACGATGTGCTACTTGGGTAACTGCCGTAACAATACGGCTTCCTCCAGCAGCACCTATAGCCAATGCAACTTGATCTCCGTCCATAAATAAGGTAGGAGTTATATGAGAATTGGATCGATCGCCTGGCTTGTATTCTCCTAAATAACCTCCAAGGGTCACAGCATAAAGAAAGCCCAAGTCTTTTGAAGCTACTTTCGATCCCATATTCGGTCCTATAGTCTGGGTGAGACTTACTACGTTTCCGTCTTGATCAGCAGCAGTAAGGTGTGTTGTATGTCCTACAGAGGCAACCCATGACCCTGGCATTTTTGATGCATTTTCAGCTACCAGATTTAAATTCTGTTCTTGAATTTGATTGGCCCACTTTGCAGCCTGTTCGTAAGAAAGTATTTGAGCTAAAGAATCCCTATTCTTTTGGTGTTTTCTGTAAGTGTAAGCCAACTCAGTAGCATCCCCAACATTCATTGCCCAAATTTCCTCGCTTTCAGCAGCTTTTAAATGATCTAAAATCTGGAGAATCTGAATGGTTATAGCTCCGTAAGAAGGTAAATTTAGAGCATACACGTTAAGGTCTTGGAATGATCCTTCGAGTACTTCAGAATCTAATGCTTGATAGTTTTTCAGGTCTTCAAGCGTAAGTATTCCACCATTGGCCTGAATATCCTTTACAATTTTTTGGGCTACTTCACCTTCATAAAACCCTGCTTTACCCTTAGACGCTATTGCTTTTAATGTTGATGCCAATGTTTTCTGAACTACTAAATCACCTACTTTGAAAGAAGCTCCTTCAGCGTTTAAAAAATGAGTTTTTGTACCTTCATATTGTTCAAAAACGTTCTTAGCCATTTGCTGTCTTCGTGCTTCTCCTGGTAAAATTTTAAAACCATTTTCTGCGTATTCTATAGCGGGGGCCATTACTTTTTGCAAGGGTAAAACTCCATGTTCTTGTTGTAACTTAAGAAGCCCTGCAACTACCCCAGGAATTCCGATAGTTTGGTAACCAGAGGAATATTTTTCTTGAGTAGGCTTATAACTCATTGGCACTTGTGTAGAGGCGTCTACTCCTCCTATTTTACCTGAATCATTATGATAAATAGCCTGAAGTCGACCACCAATTCCACTCATACTTGGCTCTACTACTGCTAAAGCAAATCCTGCAGCTACTGCAGCATCAAATGCGTTTCCCTGCTGCTCATACATTTTTTTAGCTGCCAGTGAAGCTAGGGGGTGGGCTGCAGCTATTGTATTGTTTTTAAAAGCAGCATTTGAAGGTCCTTGACAACTTAGTAAGAACACTGAGATGAACGTTAAAAGAAGAATGAATTTTGACATAAAAAAAGGGTTTGTAAGCAAGTTACAAACCCTTTTTAAAAGCTACTAGTAAATTATTGGTTAACTGCTGTTTTTATAAAGATTCCTGGATCTTCAGCAGGTGCATTTTCATTGGAGTTCAATTCATTTGTTGCATAAGGCATACGCTCTGGGTAAGGAGGGTTTGGTCCAGCAACCAAAGTGAAAGGCACTGCATAGGCCGCATCTGACTTTCTCAGTCTTCTGGCATCATTATATGCCATGTGGGTTCCAAAGCCGCTTACATAGCGTTCTTCAATCACCTCTCTTAGAAAGGCCGTAGTTGCATCAACACTGTCTTCATTTTCAATTCCACCAGCAGCAAAATCAGCCGCTACATAGGCATCGTATTTTGAAGTATTTCCAACGTGATTTGCATTCAAATGACCGCCACCGCTTAACCAAGCTCTGACATTATTCAAATGAGTTAAACCGTCTAATAAAGAACCATTTCTGGCCTTAGCCTCTGCTAAAATGAGTTCGTTTTCAAAATAAGTAACTAAATTCTGAGGCTCAGTACCTGCAATAATTCCATCATTGGCACTACCCCCAGAAGAATCTATTCGGTAGTATCCCAATCGAGCGGTTTCATCTGTTTTAGCATTATTTCTGCTTAAATCAGTACTACTATCTAGCATTTGAATCAAATAGCTGTCAACTCCAGCATTAGAATTTCCAATATCTCCTGCACGAGAACCTTCTAAAATGGTGAAGAATAAATTTTTATCCCCTGAAGTATTCGCTGATTC
>ENA-OUOG01000828-OUOG01000828.1-marine-metagenome-genome-assembly--contig:-NODE-828-length-38794-cov-5.318103_pt1 | contig 38794 bp, 43 predicted proteins | sample MGYA00248635_ERZ508505 | MGnify/ENA primary metagenome ERZ508505 (study PRJEB26176, sample SAMN06267871) | marine metagenome | isolation source: Saanich Inlet, British Columbia, Canada | place: Pacific... | reverse complement strand
CCTGTTGCTCCCTGTGGACCTGTTGGACCTTGAACATTTGAGTCTGCTCCAGTTGGACCTTGTTCCCCCTGAGGACCTGTTGCTCCCTGTGGACCTGTTGGACCTTGAACATTTGAGTCTGCTCCAGTTGGACCAGTAATACCTTGTTCTCCCTGAGGACCAGTAGCACCATCTTCACCTTGAGGTCCTGTTGGCCCCGTTGGTCCGACAGGACCTCCAGCGGGACCAGTTGGTCCAATTTCACCTTGTTCACCTGTAGATCCAGTTGGACCAGCAAGACCCTGTGGACCAGTTGCTCCGTCAGCACCAGCAGGACCTGTTGGTCCAGTAGCGCCTTCGCCTGTTGCTCCGGTTATAGTTACGTCTGCTATTCCGCCAGAGGCAGAAACAGATACGTTAGCTCCTATAAAGTTTATTCCAGTAGCAGCACTTAAAATTGTTGTACCTTCATCAAATATACCGACATCACCACCAGATCCTGCAGGACCTTGTTCTCCGGTTGGTCCCTGAATACCAGTAGCTCCAGTTTCACCTTGCGCTCCAGTAGCTCCAGTTTCACCCTGCGGGCCAGTAGCACCAGTAGCTCCGGATCCTCCAGTTATAGTAACTATTGCAGTTCCACCAGAAGAAGTTACAGTAACAGCAGATCCCCTAAAATCGATACCAGTAGCTGCAGAGACTATTTGAGATCCTTCATCAAATACACCAACGTCACTACCAGATCCAGTAGCTCCTTGTGCTCCGGTAGCTCCTTGTGCTCCAGTAGCTCCTGTTTCTCCTTGAGGTCCAGTAGCTCCAGTAGCTCCAGAGCCGGTTCCTCCCGTTATATTAATAGTTGCTATACCTCCGGATGACGATACAGTAACTCCAGAGCCGGTAAAGTTTAAGCCAGTTGCAGCAATAATTCTAGTTCCGTCGGCTAATACATCTACGGATCCAGCTTGTCCCTGACAAATCAAATATTCGAGATCATTCCATGGATTTATACCATCACCAATTTTTAAACAGTCGGTGTCTGTTTCATAGCCAAATTCACCCAGTAATAAAACTGGATTATTTGTGCTCCATTTTAGAGATGTATCTCTTCTTGTCTGAATTCTAAAAGCCATCTAAATACTTTCTTTTTTTAAGTCTGGTTTAACAAAGAGGCTTGAGTCGGAAACTCACCACCTATTATAGGTCCAATAAATTGTGAAGTACCTGAAGATGAGTCACCACCATCTAATATATCACGAAATTGATCCTGCACACTAACTTGTTTGGTCCAAAAATTACCAAATGTTGAATAGTTTTGAACCTCCCTAGAAGCTATTTTCTTAACATAATTATTTGTTGTACCAACCAAATAGAGTTGATCTAGAGTTTGGCTAGTGGACCCATCTATAATCCTTACACCTAAATTAGGATCTACTAAAGGAAAGTTTGGAAAATTATTAGCCATAGTTCTAGATACAACAGTTCTTTACCATTATATATTCATAAAGGGAAAGTAAAAAATGATAAAAATAGAAAGAAGGTGTATTTAAAACATATCGGGATCCGGAGGATCTCCTATGTCATCCATTTTTAAATTCAATCTTATCCCTGCTTGCATTAGATTACCTCTAAATTTTTCAGTAGTAAGATCCTTTTGGGGAAAATAGGTTTCAACGTTTATATTGAATTTGGTTTCAATATATTTTTGAGTTGAACCGTAGGAGAATTCAAGTTGCTTGTCGTTCGGGTAATCTTCAGGAAATCCAACCTGTACTGGTATTCTCATACCACCAAACTCGACACTAAAATCATAAACTTTATAGAATGTCTTAATAGTAGACTGGAAAAGCTTGAATGTATCAAGAAGGGTATCCGCTCTAAGTGTAACGTCAAAGGACATTACTAGTGGGATAAAATTTGTGTATGCAGAAAGTGCCTTCATTTGACCAGTCACGTCTTCTACATTATAAGTAGCTCTTACAAATCCATTGGTTAATGCACTTTGGTCTATATTAACTCCGCTAAGGTTAACTATACCCCGGGGAACAACATCGTAATTACCCTCTGCAAATGGGGATTCGCCGTCACAGTCATAATAATCCAGGTAATAGTCTTGTAAAAAAGATTCATCACCCGACATAGAATAAAAGAAGGGTACATAAACCTCCAGCATTTCTTGCTGGTCGTTAACTTGGACATATGTTAATTTTTCATTCAAAGATCTAATAAGACCTAGTATTACATTACGAAGGAATACCTCGTCGACATTATATTTTTCTAAAAATCCTGACATTAGGTTACTGTTACGAAATTTGTTTTTGTTATCGTGTTGCTACCGCTTGAATTGGTAGCAGTCAGGACAACTGTATATGTACCCGTTGAATTAAAAGAAACAACAGGATTTTGTGCAGTAGATCCAGTTGGAGATGCTCCTGCTCCGCCAAAATCCCAACTCCACGAGGTAGGTCTAACCACGGGTGGTGTTCTTAATGAGTTATCGATAAACCCAACCGTACCGCCAGCACTAATAGCAGTAGCTCCAGTATTTCCTTTATCTGTTTTAAAATCAGCATAAGGAGGTTGAGGGAGTATACCTTTTTGGGTTGTTATCGGGGATGGATTATAATTAAAATCAGGATAGCCCAGAGGTACATCATCTAATCTGCCTGGAGTTTTTTGAGGTATAGTAGCCATTTCTGCATACCTAAATCTTAAGAGTTGCTTATTCTCATTAATATAGATCGGGTGCTCGAAGGTTCCATTTAAATACTGGGTATCAGTTAAACCGGTTACGTTAGTTGCTTTTACACCCAATTGGGTAGCACACTCATTCACAGACATAGGTTGTAGTGCCACTATAACAGCAAAAGAATATAAAACCTCGTCGCCATTAGGTATGTACGTATTTTCATACTTAACGAATAAATACGTAAATCTCTTTACAGTATCGTTACTTATAATCGGTGAATTCTTAGGACTTACCGCTGGGGTGTATTCAGGATTGGTATCCCTAAGTGGAAGAAGTCTACCAACTCCCAATACGCCTGGGTTTTCTAAATTCGGTTCAACAAGAGTTGAGGCAACACCTTTTAATCCAATTTTATCCAAATTAAATCTAGACGTCTTAATATTTTTCTGTCTACTGTTTTTTAGTGGCTTCAACCTCTGACATATTTTCTCTTATATATCTAAAGGTCCAGAGAGTGAATTAAAACTTATCTATCAGAAGAGAAGAAAAGTTATTGGTCTTTGCTATTTCTATTTTCCAATCAAATATCTCATGAGGCATTGGAGCATGATTTATCACAAAAATATTAAGTCCAAGCTCACCCGATGTTTGTTTAAGTATTTTTAGGATTGAATAAACACCGTCAGGATCGACAGAACTGAAGAGCTCGTCGAGAAACAGTAGGTTGATGTTACTGAATTTCATTTTCATAAGCTTCATGATAGCAATTAAAACAACAAAATCAACCTTCTTCATTTCGCCAGTACTCAAGGTCTGTGCTGAAATCTCTATACCCATATGGGATATAGATGCGTTGAATTCTTCGTCAAATTTAACTTGGTAGCTCATATGCATCTTGCTCATCATATCCAATATCTCTGAATTAAGAGAGGGTAATATGGTTTTAATTGCCATTTGCTTTACTCCTTTTTCACCAAGTATTTCATCTATAGTTCGAAGCCAAGTGTACTTTTCATCACCCTTGAATTTTTGGGTATTAAGAGAGTCGAGATCTTTCTGCAAATTATCAACAAGTCTCTGTAGTGAATTTATCTGGCCATCGCCTTTACTTTTTTCAAGCTCTGTGATATTACTGCTAATAGATTCTATTTTTGTTTTTATCTTAATCCCTTTCTCGAAGAGCTCAGATTTTTTAATAGCAATCTTTTTACTAGTGTCCTGTAGTTCAATAAGATCAGATTCTGATTTTTCTAAATCTATCTTGATCTTATCACGTTCAGAAATCATTTCCTGTTTTATACTAGAGTGGAAATCCGACGAGAGATCTGACTCGCAGGTTGGGCATTTATCATGGTTATAAAGATGAAGCTTTTTATCAAGATCTCTAATTTTAGAATTATAAGAGGAAACAAGGGTGTTCATTTCTCTTAAAGCACTAGAAGATTTATCATCTTCCTCCTTAAACTGTTTTACTAATTCACGGTGGTGATCCCTTAGTGTATTAAATTTAGAAAGTGATTTGTTTAATTCCTGGATTTTCAAATTGTTTTGCTCCAGTATCTCATCGCTCAATAGGTCCATCTCGTCCAAAGAATTCTTTATAGATCCTTCAAGAGAAGATATTTTACCGTTAGTAGTATCAAGCACCTGTTTTATTTTTCTAGACTCGTCCTTAAGAACATCCCTCATTTGGTTTAATATATGAAAACCAAATATCTTATCTACTATAGCCCTTTTATCACTAGGGCTCATTTTAATAAAACTCTTGAAATCATTTACAGAAAGTAAAAGTGTATTATTAAATACATAATAAGGAATTCCAATTATATCATCCTCCAAATACTCTTGGACAGACCTCGATCCAGCTTTATCATATTCAACACCGTTTACAGTAAGCTTAAATATACTAGGTTCTAGACCTCTTTCGACAACAACATCAACACCGTAATTATCAAGGGTTACTCTAGTCCACGCATTACCGTTTATTCGATTTGGTATATCTTTTAGTTTTTTACCCTCTACCTTACCATAAAGAGCATATGTTATAACCTGTGAAATGGAGGTTTTACCAGCACCGTTTTCGCCAACAATCTGATACAAACAAGTATCTCCAGAAAGGTCCAGTTCCTGTGTCTTATTTCCATAGGATGTAAAGTTACGCCATTCTACTTTGGTTATTCTCATAAGTTATTTTCCTGATCTCCACTAGTTACTATTTTATGGAGTTTATTAATACTATTTACTAATTTTTCTTTAGTGCCATCGTCGTATTCCATAGCAGAGACAAAGCTTTTTATGAAATCCATTACACTAAAAGTTCTATTATCTCCGTTATGTAATTGCTCATTCAATAAATCTGCTTGGTCTGGATCATATGGATGAAATGATATTTTTCTAGGAGTAGTTACGTCATCAGTAATTATATTAAGTGGTGCCCTAAAAGACATCGAGGAATCGATCATGATATCAATAAAATTATTAGAAAACAAATCGGAAGCATCCTCTATAGTCATCTCGAGTACTTTTCTGAAATCATACTTCATAAAACGCGGACTGTGTTTATTTTCAAAATACTTTTCCTCTCCGGTCTCGAGATCCAAAAGAGTTATACCTTTTTTATTGCCCATATCAGATCTAGTAATCTCGTAAGGTGATCCTAACATTTTAACATTACTTAGCTCTTGCGCATAGTGGATATGACCAGAATACACAGTGGTGAATTTCTTCATAGCCCCAGAATCAACACCTTTGTCAATCTTGACAAATTTATTAAACCTCATTCCAGTTACATCAGTGTGACAACAAAGATAATCATGAGGGATTGCTTTCTCTAAACACTCAGTTTCTGCATCGTGGTCTTTTCTCCATGGCATAAGGAAAAAGCTTTTGTTACCTAGATTTAGAGTTGTTGGTTCTTCATGAATGGTAATATTCGGGATCCATTTTATAGATTTAAGGGAATTTATATCATTGTTATTTTTTCCCCAGATATCATGGTTACCTATTATAATATGAACTCCGTCTTTGAATCTCTTCGAGAGATTTTCAGCAACATCAACACCCAGATTTAAAACCTTTAGGTTTACACTTTGTCTAGAATCGTAATAATCTCCTAGGTGTATAAGTACATCACCTTCTCTATATTCGCTATCAACAAGTGGTAAAAACCAATTGTTAAAATAATCATCTATAATTTCAATCCATTCATTAGAATTGTTTCTTACTCCTAAATGGGTATCCGTAATGAACCAAACCCTTTTTGCATCTGGGTTATTTATTTTTACAGTAGCACTATCCATTAAAACAACCTTTTAATCTTTCTCTTTGAAAGGACACCGTACTTTAGCTCAAGTTCATTTATAATAGTTTCCTTGAACTTTGCAGGAATAAGATCATACGCTTTTGTGTATGGTACGTTTATGAAATCGCAGATAACAACAAATTTCTCTGAAAAGCCAAATTCGCTATCTTCTAGTTTTTCGAGTACGTCTTGGAAAAGATGAGGTATAAGATCCTTTGGGATTTTTTTCTTATATGATAATGGATACCACCTGGAAGATTGAAATGCAGCAAACACGGTTTCCTCTAGTTTTTTTCTATACAAATACTCCTCTTCGTCATAACTGCCTTCCAACATGCTATGACTAAGATTTACTTCATAACTTTCCTGATAAGTGCTGTCATTGGTAGGGTTATTATGAGCACCAAAAATTTTATCACCTAGTTGTTTCTTTACTGGTCCAGTTGCTCCTGTTCCTCCTGCATTTTTCTTTTTTCTTCCGAACATTAAATTTTATATTTTTTTTATCCCTCTACATGCATAGGAATGTTATTCTCTGTTACCCTCATGTACGTATAATCTACGTTATACATTTTATAAGCGTTTTTAAATCCATCATCCCTATTGGCAATAAGTTTAAGTTTATATTCCCGGTTTGCGTACATCATCGGATCTTGGATAATACCAAATAAGCCATCAACAGTAGCAACCAGTCCAGAGGATTCAGCAGCTGAATTAATACTTAAGTCAGTTGAATCAAAATCACTCTGTTTTGTCTGAGTAGCGGTAATAACTGCCCATTCGTTTGACATCGCCATACCTCTGATATCTTCGGCGATTTGTTTTATTTTCATGTAGGTATTTTCTGAATTTGGATTTCTCCAATTTTTCATGATGTTGATATAATCAATAACAACAACCTTAAATTTTATACCATTATGCTCTTCAACTTTCTTTAGATATCTTTCGACGTCAAGAGCAGAAGCTTGAGATGTTGGGAATTCCTTTACGAATAATTTACCAGGAACCCTAAGGTTATCAAAAGTCAAAGATTTTATTCTCTTTTTAAGCTTCTCCTGGTCCTCCGCAACATCACTATATTCACTGACTGGGATGCCTAATAAGTTAGCTCCAAGTCTTTTTACATATTTCCTATCACCCATCTCTAAAGAGATCACAGCAACGTTGTGCCCAGACCTTACCGCCTGTGTTGCAAGGTTACCTAACCATAAGGATTTACCAACCTTAGGCATACCCATGAAGACATATAAAGACTTTGCATTAAATCCTCCACCAAGCACGGTATCAATAAATGTAAACCCAGTAGAAAACCTATTATAAGTTAATTGCTTATGACTCTCGGGGTGAAAGAAGTCAAGACCCTCATCGAAAGAAAAATCTATATTATTTCTTTCAACTACAATGTTTTTAAAAGTGCTAATAACATCTTTTATATTCTCAGATGTTACTGGGGTGGTCTGTATGTATTTAACACCATCAACCGCACTACCAACAAGGTTTTTATATTCTATAAAAAGCTCTGTGGTTTCATTTAACCAATCATCTTGATATTTCTCTAGGTCAACTCCAAAAACAGCATCTACTTCACCGGGTTGCAAATCTTTACCGTCTAGCTTAGCGCCTTCTTTTAATTGTTCTGCTGATGGTGTCTCGTTATACTTTTCCCAGAATTTTTTACCTAGTGTAAAAATATCCTGAAACCCTTTATTCTTAAAAAAGTCCGCTCTACAGTTTTCGACGTAAGACGGATTCGTTAATACGTATTTAAGAATTATATTTTCGGAATGTGTTAAATCCATATGCTATTCTGAATATCTTGGTGTTACCTTTAATTTATACTTAATTTTATCTCCATGTGTACCAGTTTTCTGAAAATCTCCATCACTGATCATATTCTCTATGACACCAGAGTGTTTAGATTTCGACCAATCAGAGCCAAATGCTGAATTAAATGTTTGTGTGGTAAATTCACCATTGGGTCTACCGTCCTTTGCTAGGTAAACGGAAAGCTCATAAATAACATCTTCTTTAGTTGGATATTCAGGAAGTGTTTTCCAGAGATTCATTAGGTATTTAAACTTAACTCTCTCCCTATTCATCAGCTCCGTTTTCGTCCTCTGAGGTTTCAATTTCAAGTGCGCTTGTGATCTCATCGTTAGAAGCCATCGACGGTAGTTTGAAATAACCCTGTATAACATTAACATCAAGCTGTTCCAGAACCTCCTTCGTAAATACCTCTGGTGTAAACAATTGAGATGAAGTTACTGTTTTACCTAGATGCTTAACTGCCCATCTTGCTTGTGGACTATCACTAGGCATAAATACATTAACCTTTTTACCATCAACCTTTTGTTCTTCGAATTTACCTTTACCAATACCACACGCTTCCCAACTTATGAAATCTTGCAGGCCAACATATGGGTTCATACCATTAGCAAAGGAGATGTGAAATTTAATAGGTTCAGGAATAGTAAACCTGCTTTTCTTAAGTTTAGATGTTACTATGATTCCTGTTTTTGTTGTGCTGTTACCTTCTTTTAATTGAGCTTTAGAAAGGAATGATATAACAGACATTGCAAAAATAGGTCCATCACCACCTGAACTTTCTTTTGTTGGAAAAAATCCGCCGCCTGCATAAACGTGATTTGTACAAACCAAAGGTATTTTGGCAGCAGTTAAATCGAGAGTAATAACTCTAAATAACTTTCTAAGCTCCTTAGCCTTAGCACCCATATCAGCAGCGTTTTTACCAATCAATGCATCATTAAGTTCTTTATCAGTACTTAACATACCTAAAGAGTCAAGAACAAGGAGAATTTTAGGATTATTCCCGCTTTCTCTCGCTTTCTTAATAAACTCAAGTAATTTAGAAACAAATGTTTGAAATTCAGTTACTGTTTTGATAGGTTGGTATCTTACCTTATCCGAGTCGATCCCGAATTTGATTGCAGACTCTTTATCAATAGCTCCTTCGGTATCACAATAGATTACATCGTATCCCTTTTTCTGTGCCTCTCTCGCAACATTTAAGCAGACAAAAGATTTACCTGTACCTGGATCACCCATTAGGCCTAAGCTTCTTGTGTTTGGAATACCGCCGAATAAGGTGCCTGATAATTGAGCGTTTAAAAGATAGTTACCTGTTGGTATCCATTCGTCAACCTCACTGAATGTATTCTCGGTTAAAATAGATCCTGTTTCGAATCCCTTGATTTTTGATAACTCCTTATCTAAGTCTAAAAATGAAAATTCCTTTGATGATTTCTTTGCCATAATATGTCCTTATAATTTTAAACATTATACAGCTAATAAGAGGAAGTGTTTCCAGACTAATTAAAGTTTGGGTCAGATGCAATTTATTATAGCAACACCATGTAATTAAAATTTGGGACTTGGTTAACATCTCATTCCCTATCTTTAAAAAGTTTGGGTTTGAGTGTTTGTTAGGCTATAAAAAGTTTGGGTTTGAGTGCGCTTAGAGTAATAAGCTATATAAGTTTCTATCCCTGGGAAATCAAAGATATTATTTTAGGGGGGCTTTTGCAAAAAAGTTTCATTATTACAAAACTTTTTTCATTTTTTATTTTGAGACCCTTCTTCTTATCAATTCTCGAAGCTCGTCTGGACTAACTAAAGCACCCTTATTTATTGTACTCTTACCTCCTTTTGGTATTGGTTGATCTTGTGCAACTGGAATCATTAATCCTGCTCTTCTTCTAAGCTCCTCAACTTCTTCCTTCTTAGTTATCTTATTTTCTACTGATTGTAGGATTCTATTTCCGGCTTCTATAAATTCACCAGCTTTAGATTCTGGTAGAAGTTCTTTCGTAACGTTGTCCTTTGCCTTGTTTATTTTTACAAGTCCCTCCATTGTCATCTCCTTTAGATCTATAAGGTCGTTATATTGATCTATTAAATACTTGTCTCTGACAGTCTTAATTTTCCATCCATCCCTGTCATACGATTTAATAACTGATTTGGATACTTTTAAAGATGTATCTGGGGTTTTTGTATTAAGTACTTCCTTTACTTTTTCAGTAGCTGGCGTTATGTATTTAGCTACCACGTCTTCGATGTATTTTTTAGCTTCCGGGAAAAGTGCTTTCATATCTCTAGCAGTACTAAGCGCTGATGTTGCAGTTCCACTTAGATTATCTGTAATGGATAGAACCTCAGTTTCCGTTGGTGGTCTTTTATCTTTAGAACCTTCGTTAATAACTTCTTCGTTTAATTTATATGGTTCTAGCGGTAACGAAGTGTCGATGAGTTGTAATCTTTTTCTTACCTTAGAATCATTAAGATCCTTCATTAAAATTTCTGAAGCTATCTGAAATTTCTCTAGTGCTGTTGGTATAGGGTCAGACGTTACGCCGACATCAAAGAATGCCCCTACGTTTACCCCTTCAAGTCTTCTTTTGGCTGCGTACTTTTCAATCTGGGATTGCATTTGTTCAGCTGTTGAGATGATCTTATCCCATTTTTTACCAACCGATTTTTCATTTATTATCGATCTCATCGATGATTCCCATTCTCTCGGATCCGCGTCTACCTTAGCAATTGAATAGAAATAACTAAGTAGGTTGAATGCTCTGCTTACCCCTAGTGCCACTGTTCTGTAAGCAGATAATGACGAATACCCAGCATCTTCGTTTTCGTAAATAGCTGGGGTAAATCCCTTGTATGGTTTTATGAATCTCATGCTGTCAATTAAAAGTCTGTGTCTACACGGTAAGTTAATTTAGTACCGTCAGTTTTTCTTAGATACCATGAGTAAGTATCACTCAAGCTGGATCCGTAAGTTTTCTCTTTTAATTTCCTGTATGTCTTATCAAAAACGTCAATTTCAGATTTAAGTTCTTCAGCAACCTCTGCGTCTTCTTTTCTTATTCCTGAAGAGTCCAGCATCTCTAATGCTTTATCGATATAAGGCTCAACTACATTTTTTGACCACCAAGATGCGGGATCACTAAATTTTCTACCAAACGTATCTGCAACTGCTTCATCTTCATCGTCATTGAATCCTTTATATGGCTTCCAATACTCATCATTCTTATAAAGCTTTACTATTTCTTTATTCGCATCGTCTAACATTTTCTCGATATCCTCTGTAACTTTAGAAACGTCAATCTTTTCTTCTTTTTCACTGTCAGCAGAATTGTCCTTTTCTTCTTTTTCCTTGTCAGTAGAATCGTCCTTTTCTTCTTTTGGTGTTGAACCAGATCTTCCTGATCCGCCACCCGACGACCTTTTAGCTGCATCTGGATCAAATTTTTCCATTAGATTTTCGAATGAATCGAATCTGCTGATGTACTGAAGTCCCGATATTGATTCATCAAGCTTGTCAAGTGCTATTTTGTCCATAAGCTCTTGTGTAATCACGTCTGACGTATCATCAATACCAAATCCAGCCTTTAGAGCAACCACAATTTGTTTTGTAGTGTTGCCAAACATACCATCGGCTCCATATCTTTTAAATTTATTAAAGAGATCAAAATCTTCGAAAGGTTTGTAATCTTTGAATTTTTCAATTACTGCCTCCTGAAATTTAGCAACCTCCGAGTTCTTTCTTCTGCCTGAGATTTTTTCTGGATCTAAATCCCCCGAGATTTTAATTCTTTTATTTTCCTTTTCCTCCTCAGCTTTTTTAGCTTCTTCCTCAGCTGCTTTTTCAGAAACCTCTTTTTTAACATCAGATTCCATACGGAAAGCATTTTCTGCTATATCAAGACCTTGGATGTAGATTGCGGAAGCTTCTTTGTTTGCAGTGTTGTTCTTTGCAAGTTTCTCTTCCTTTTTGGTTATCTCTAAAGGAATCTCATTTAATCTGTTACCTATTTCTTGTAACTTAGATTCCTCTATGTCTTTCCTTTTTTGAGTAGAAAGCTCGGAAAGATTTATAATGAGTTTGTCAACTTCTCCCAAAAGCTTAGTTATGATTGATCCAATTCCTTCATTCTCCTTTTGGCTTTCCAGCTGAGCTCTTAGAGCAATTGCCTGACTTGTTAAATTTCGGATATTACCTTTTTTACCAGTAAACCATCCTTCGAACAATTGATTTCCATCGATATTTAAAGATTCTTTAGCCTCACCCTCTGCTTTTGCCTGAACTTTGTCTGACTCTTGTTTGGATTTTATGAGATCCTCTTTATATTCATCAATCATAGAATCTACCTTTTCTGCGATAGCTTCTACCAGATCATCGTCACCCTTATATTGCACGATTAAAGCCTCCAAGGCATCTGTAAATTTATTTGCCGCTTTTTCCCATTCTGCGTTAACGCCTTTGGATTTAAATTCCTCAGTAACCTCAGAGGAGACTGCTTTTGCAGCATCCCTCATTTTACCTATTTTATCGTCTACCTCAGCATTTTTAATCGAGTCTAAATCTTGTAGCATCTTATCGTATCCACCGGTCAATGCGCTCATAGAGCTGTATGACATGAAAAAGGAATTAACTATTCTCCTAAGTGTTGATGCGGTTTGGCCCTCTAGCTCTTCTGCCTCATATAGTTTGGAAAAGTGTTGGAAATCTAAAATTCTCATTGTATTGATATTTTTTTCAGTCTATATATCGACCCTAAAAAAATAAAAGATGCCTGTATTAGACAGCATACTGGTTTGTTAAAAGCTATTGCTTGTATACCTCTAACCAGTAATCTACCATTTCGTCCATCATTTTTTCAAATGTGTATACCGGCGACCACCCAGTCAGTTCCCTTAACTTAGTCGAATCACCTTTAAGATCCTCAAGCTCCTCTGGTCTGAGGTATTTTTCGTCGACAGTAACGTAATCTTTCCAATTAAGATCAAGCCTATTAAATACATGCTCTACTAAATTTTGTACTGAATGTGATATTCCGGTGGAACATACGAAATCGTCTGGATGATCCAATTGTAATATCATCCACATTGCTTCCACATAATCTTTTGCATGACCCCAATCTCTGGTTGCCTCCAGATTACCCAGAGCAAGTTTATCCTTTAATCCAAGTTTGATTTCAACAGCTGTTTTTGCAACTTTATTGGTTACGAAATTACTTCCTCTTCTTGGTGATTCGTGATTGAATAATATACCATTCGAGATAAACATGCCATACGAGTTTCTATAATTTCTTGCTATATTATACCCAAACACTTTTGCACATCCATACGGAGATACTGGAACAAGTGGTGTTGATTCCCTTTGAAATCCATCGGCATCTATACTATTTCCAAACATTTCCGAAGACGAAGCTTGGTATATCTTAATACCCTTATCGACAAGTTTAACGGCCTCTATCATATTAAGAACACCCAAACCAGTTGCATTGGCTGTGTAGATTGGTTGATCGAATGATATTCTTACGTGTGACTGAGCTGCTAGGTTATAAACCTCATCAGGCATAATTTGTTGAAGAACAAATATAAGAGAAGACAAATCTGTTAAATCCGCGTAATGTAAATGTACATCTTTAAAAATATGGTCTATTCTGGATGTTTGGTTCTCTGACATTGAATTTCTCTTGAGTGTACCATGTACCTCGTATCCTTTGTCTAATAGGAATTCTGCAAGATATGATCCATCCTGCCCGTTTATACCTGTGATTAATGCTTTTTTCATATTATTATATTTTACTAGAGGTTTGATTTTACTATATCACAAATTCTTTCTATATCCTCTTTTGTAAGTAATGGGTGGTTGGGTATGTATACTCCCCTAGAATCCGCTATTGAACAATTTGGTAAAATATTTTCACCGTATAGTTTTTTATAAAAAGGTTGTGTCCCCATGGACCCAGAGATCAATGGTCTGCATGCTATGTTGTTGGATTCTAAATCTCTTACCAAATTCATCTTTTTTTCCTCCGAATCCAATATTATTGGAATTGCAAAATTTGCAGTAAATGATTCTTCTATCTCAGATGGAAACCAGGTATGATCTGACAGGATCTCTTTGTAATATAGATAGTTTTCATACCTCTTTTGGATACTATGATCAACCTTATCCAGCTGACCCATACCTATAAAAGCTTGTAGGTCCGTACTTCTTAAATTAAATCCTGGTACATAGAAGGAATACAAAGCAGCAAAATCGCTTATTCCCCACTCTTGTCTAAGCTCTTCTTGTCTATCGTTAGAAAGATCTCGATCCCAACCATGACTTCTTAACTGCAGAAGAAGTTCGTACATTTCCCTATCATTAGTTGTAATAACCCCTCCCTCGATAGTACTCATTGTGTGCCCAAAGTATGTTGAGAAGGATGACATAAGACCAAAATTACCAAGTCTCTTTCCTTTATATGCTGTTCCTTGGGATTCGCAATTATCCTCTAAAAGAGTAACGTTGTATTTTTCACATAAAGAAGTTATTGCATCCATGTCCGGTGATAGACCTAGGACAGAAACCAATATTAAAGCTGACGGGGACTCTTTTTTAAATACTTCCTCGAGATGATTTAGATCAACCGATAGGTTATCCAAATTACAATCGATAAGCAAAGGCTCCATGTCAAATTGAAGAACTGGTGCTAAATCAGTAGCCCAGCAAAGTGAGGGTACACAGAACTTATTATTCTTCATTAGTCCAGCGTGCTTAAGTGCATAGACCATTAATAAATTTGCAGACGACCCAGAATTAACGAATACCGCATATTCGCTACCTATCCAGTTTGCAAACTTCTTTTCGAACTCTACTGTTACTGGACCTTTAGTTAGTCTTGGGTAGTCCTTTAGCCATTCTATTAATTGATCTATATCTCTATTATCAATCGTATCTTGTATAAGGTCTATTCTTTTCATTATATTCTTGCTTTATCGTAGTTGTTTTTTAGCCATTCTATCGTTTCTTTAATACCTTCTTTAAAAGGTTTGAAAGAAAATTCTTCTAGATCTGATGCTGCTGGTTTTCTAAATTGGCCCTTAGGTTTATTTGGATCAAAAATTATATCTTCGTTTGGAATTTCCATAAGATCACATATGATGTTAGCAACATCCATGACGGATAACTCCTCAATATTTACTGCCATGAAATGGTCGTTAGAATTCCAATTATCCAAAGCCCAAAGAATCATTTTTGCTAGATCTTCTGCGTAGATAAACTGTCTTAATGGACTTCCATCTCCCCAGATAGTAAATTTCTCATTATTCCTTTTGCAGAGATATGCACGGTGTATCATGCCTGCTACCAGGTGGCTGGTTCTGAGATTGAAATTATCATTAGGTCCATACAGATTTGTTGGTACAACTGAAAACCAATTTTTCTCGAGTACCTCTCCTAGGATTTTAGTTTGGTGTCCACCAAGTCTCTTTGCATATGCGTATCCTGAATTAGATGGGTGCGGAGGACCATTATCTATTTGGTCCTTAGTAAGTGGGTATGTAATACCCTCATGTGGGAATATACAAGTTGATAATATGTTTACAAAGTTATCAACCCTAAGATCAAAGCATGAATTAAGCACATTTGAATTGATTCTTAAATTCTCCTCAAAAAATCTATCGTTTCCGTCTAGATTAGCCTGTAGTCCACCTACAATAGCAGCAGCATGGATAACAGTATTTACTCCATTATCCTGTATTTGGTATCTAAGATATTCGTGTGTTGCTTTGCTGTCTAATAGGTCTGCATCCTTTCTTGTGTGAAATATATGATTATCACCCAAAATATTCTTAAATGCACTTCCCAAAAGTCCGGTTGATCCGGTTACTAGGATTTTCAATGTATATACAAATTAGTAGTTCTACTAATTATATATCGGGGTTTCTAAGTTTTGTTCCCTATATTACAATCCAGTCCGGACAATAAAGGTCTTTGGTACTAAAGTGTGAATATGCAGGACCAAACCATCTTTCGGGTGCAACTACTATTTTATCGGGATTTTTATTCAACCAAGCTCCCCACCAGGAAAATGTAGAATTTGCTATGCAGTTATGATCGCATAACGACATTAAACATAAATCCTCGTAATCTTCCTGTCCTTCAATAAAAATGTAATCACCATCAGTAAAGTTGGCTTTACACCATTCGAGATCATCAGAAAATACCAAGAATATGGAATTTTTAGGGAAAATTGATTTTGCTTTTTTGAAATAGTCTATGTCCAATACTGGGTGATGGTTAGGTAGGTTTAGATAATCTCCCCTTCTAAGATGTATTGAAACCTTAGGTCTTTCGTCATTAAGAATATTATTATAAAGTCCGGATACTTTATCAACAACTTTACTTTCAAATGTGAATATTTTAAGTATCTCGTTTGAATTATCCAGGAAGTATTTTTCGCTTTGATAATATCCATCTAAAAAGGTAGCACCCTCTGGTATTGGTGTATAATTAAAACCTGGTTCTATCCACAATAGCTTTTGGCGGTCTGTGTCAGGTTTGGATTTAAAATCCCCTTTGAAAACATCGGAGTAGCCCCAATACGGTATTGAAACCGGTAAGCCATTCCTCTTTCCGTACGATATTGCATTTGCTAATTGAAACATTTGATTACCTAGTCTTGCAGTAAAATTTTTAATCGATACCATTTAAGTCTTAATTATAATTTTTAGGATACCTCGCTATAAAGAATTAAATACCTTTATGTAAGATCTTACTCCTGGGTGATTTTCAATCATCTCTTTATCACTCTCTGAAATTTTTGATCCAAGGCCAAATCCATTTGATGTTATATGTTTGCCATGTATCATTGAACCGTTTTTATCATATCCTGAAAAATCCTTATATTTGGAGGCTCTTTTGGCATTATTGCTAATTGAATATTCTTCCGCTATGCTACTAATTAAGTGGGGTCCTATGTTCCCATCAAATATGGTTTCGTTGAGGTCGTGGAGAAGCAATTCAGGATCATGTGGAAGGTATTTCTCGTATTTTATTACTATTCCATACCGATGCTCGTTAAGGAAACCCGTAAGATAATCATTAAAAAAATCTTTCTTTAAAACCTCTTCTATAGAGATCTCGTGAGTAATTGACAAGCTCTTCACAACATCAATAATATCTCTACATGTAAAAATAGGGAAATCCCACGATTGATTATGCAAACCCCCATGATTTCTACTAAGTGTATAATTACCATCATATTCTAGTATCATTTTGTTTATACATTGCCATATAAAAGTACTACCACTCCTAGGTAAACCTGTTACGAATATCTTTTTTTCACTCATATTTTCTCCCAATTTTCCCAAATAAAATCAAAATTATAGGTTAGCTTATGAGTTTTTGAAAGCTGGTTTTGTATATGCTGCCTTTTTTCGTGGCAACCCTCTATAAACCTATGGAACTGGACCTGTATGTTTTTTATGTCCTCGACCAATCCACTTGAAATAATATCATCCATAAGATCATACTCTCCACCTTCTATATTTATTTTAATTAAATCTATGTACTCTATTCCCTCCTTCTGGCAGAATTCTGAAAATTTTATCAACTCTACGCTTTCACTTTTTTCTGACTCCAAATATACTGAAGAAGAATCCCCAGAGTCATAAATATCCATGACCGAGTTAAAATTTGAAAGTCCTTTTTTGTATACTTTTACTTTTGTATTACCCTCGAACTTATTCTCTATAAGCGAGAAATATTTTTTCATAGGCTCAAAGACTAGAATATTACATTCGTAAAGATTGTATATTTTTTCAGACCATTCGCCTTTAAAACCACCAGCATCGACTACTAAGGATTCTTGACCTAAATTGTAATTAAGTCTAAGTGTTTTATCTCCCTGTGTATCCAGCCATCTTTTGAATTCTTCTTTGTTAAACGTGTGGTAAAATTTGGTTTCGTCCATAATTTATTAAAATATTTGTGATTTTTTATTTTATTACCTCTTAATCAAAGGTAAAGTCTTTTTCTCGGTGGATTATTATTTGTTATTGGTAATTATACCGGGGTTTTCAAATATCTTGAAATCCTCAGGATATAATTCTCTGATTTGATCCTGTATTTCTTTAGAGCCCATTATTGCATCCAGAAATGGTTTTTTGTTATTTCCTCTTGTCCATGTAAGCTCTCCGTTATAATTTGGGATTATGGATTTTATTTTTTTTGTAAGATCCTTTAAAAACCAAATTTCATCTACCTCATATGTGTTTCCCAAGGGGTCTATTAGAAAATCACTTTGAGGTAGAAGGTGTTCATCATAAAATCCAAATTCCTTTATGTCTTTTAAGACTGAGATAACCTTACATTCATTTGATTTGCATTCTCTAAATTCCTTCGACTCTATGGTTTTTGTATTTTCCCCTCTGGATCTAATTTCGACGATGGCTCTAGCAAATCTTGTAAGCGGATTGCTGATAATAGCAATCTTACGAATTTTAGGCAATTCCTCAGATGGGATATCATCCATAGATTTCAAAGCTCCTTTTAGGTTGTGATTAAAAACATGCTTCCTAATGGTAGTGCTTCCGTTCTTTGGGATAGGTATAAATCCAACCCCCAATGACTTATTTATATAAATTGTACCTCTTTTGGCCATATAACTATTTTTTTACTAGCAGTGGAAGTATATTTTTTTCTATAGATCTTCTAATATTCTCACCAACGTTACTGTACAACTGAGATCTCTTATAATTCTCCTCTATATAGGGAAGCATTTCCTGATACATCTCAGGGCTGATTGAGTTTGATTTTAGGATAATCTCATCTACATTATCAACAATTATAAATCCCCTTTCGTCAAACCATTCACTTATATTCGGACATCCGTAGTAAATTGGTACCGTTTTTGTATAAAGACAATCCAAGAGTTTCTCGGTAAACCAATTATCCCTTTTTACGTTTTCTATACAAATATGAAACTGTGTTTCAAACATGTCCGATTTGGTGCCGGATAATATTAAATTTCCAATTCCTGGGTTTGTTGGTGGATAATTTTTGCTAATCCAAATATCTTTGGGTACCTTTATTTCGTTGGTTCTATTAAATACCTGTGATCTTATGTTATGTCCATGTGCCATTTTTTTACCCCCTATTAAGGTGGATAACCCAAATTTTTTCTCATCAAAGTTATAATCCTTTGTCCAACATCCTCCAAATTCATACCGGAAAGCATTTTTATTGGATTCCAGTAATGCTTGGTTGTGTGTAAGTATATAATCAAAATGTGATAGACCTACTTGTAAATACATAGCATTCATAATCTCTGGAGGCTCTATGAAAACTCCTATCCTTACCGCACCTTCAGGTTTTGTCAAATTCGGGTTTGAATCGACCCATAATTCAATTTGATCTTCGGTATAAAGGTCAAATTCAAGATCCCAGCTACAATGGATTTTTATATTTTTCATCACAGTGAATCTAATGTTTGGTATGGGGTTTTACTCCTAAGGTATTTTTCTATTCTTTGTATCTCTGGCATATTTTGCTTCCATTCGTTATTAGGATTTTCTGTGTTATAGACATAAAGAATTTCATTAACATGTAAACTCTTATCTGATCCACACATTTCCAACATTGGAAATTGAAAAGAAAGATCCGGTGCGTATGAAACATAATTTCCTGTGGTAGGATCCTTGAGATCTTCTTCTTTTATTTTCAAAAAAAGTTCTTTCCTAAAGGTTCTAAGGTGAGAAGCTAACCACCTATGATTTCTAAACTTTTTTTGTGCCCTTACCTCCAATGGGTATTCCACGTAAATGTGTGAAACATCCCGATGCGGGTATTCTTGGAAGGTTCCATATGTCATCCAACACCCGGTATTATTGTAAATTTCATTAACCCTTTTTAAAACATTGCTGTGTGGAAACCAATCATCGCCGTCAAGTGTTACTATTATGCTGTTATCAGGAGCTAATAATACACCATTTCTAATATTTTCCCCTTGATATTTTCGTGGAGAATTTTTAGATATCGTTATCCTATCATCATTGTCATATTTTAATGCTTTTTCAAAGGTGCCATCATTAGAATCAGCATCAAAAAAAATAACACTAAAATCTTCATAGTCTTGTGATAGTGCGGATTCTATGGATCTTTCTATATAGTCAGCCGAATTCCTGGTTGACATCACTATTGTTATATTATTTATATCCATCTAGTAAATAGGATTTTTGTAGATTTATTAATTTTATTTTCTCTTCTTGTGTGCATCTAGAAACGTATATATCCTTTAATTCTATTAGTTGGTTTAGATAAGGATTGGACGATTCTGTTATCGGGTGATTCATGTGAAAAATTTCATTTCTTGGATCTGTGCAGGTATGCATTATACCTATAGTAGAAACCTTATCCCAGAAAAATGCATCTTCTGGGCTATACCCAAAAAATATATTTGGATCATATCCCCCGACGTTTATGAATTCTTCTGCTTTAATCCATATGGATCCACCTGGTGCTCCTGTATATTTTGGAAGGGTTACTCCAGTATAATTAACATTAGAGATTTCATTAGGTCCTTCTTTTAAATTGTCAACAGCAAGCTGTTTATCCAATGCTTTATTTGTGAGTGTGTCGTTTAAATAAAGGACCCTCCTATCAGAAAAGGTTTGGATTGCCCTTGCATCCTTTCTCTCTATATTCTTATAGAGATTGTTGAAAAATTCAGAGGTAACTAGGCAATCTATATCATGGAATAGATACTCTTCCCCTTTAACAGCACAAGCACCCATATTCATTGCCAAGCATTTATTAAACGGGTTGTTATTTTGCTTCTCAATCCAAATATAGTTTATATCTAATCTTTTGCAGGTTTCACTGTGTAATTGAATTTCTGAATGTTCTACTATGGTATATGCAATATCGATATTACTATTGGCTTCTGCTATTTTGAAGTAATGTATTACTGGATCTAGAAATGATTCCCTTCCATAAACAGGTATAATAATAGAAAGTCGAGCTGACTCCTTAATTATATTCTTTTTTGCTTTTTCCAGCACCTGCTTGTGGTCTATTTTTTTACTGATAGCATAGTCGTACAGGTTTATAAATTTTAGCATTTGTGGAATTTTTTTATCCTTATTATATATAGAATTTACTACATTTTAAGTTTCATTGGTACCGAAACTTAAACAGTTGGATTTGGTAAAATAATAAATATAAACACCTCTGGAAGACCAATATTTAATGGAAGACAAAATTTACGCAAGCATGGCAACCATCCCCAATAGGATGAACCAATTAAAAACTGTTGTTGGTTGCATACTACCCCAGGTGGATCAACTAAATATTTACTTAAATAACTTTGAGGAGGTTCCTTGGTTTTTGAAAGACCAGGAAAAAATTAACATCGTCAGATCACAAGACGAAGGAGATCGTGGTGATGCTGGTAAATTTTTCTGGTCTGATAAGGTTAAAGGTTATTATTTTACTATAGATGATGATATAGCATATCCACCAGATTATGTCCAAGTAATGAAGGACGGCTTAGATAAAAGAGGTAAAAAATGTGCTGTTGGTATGCATGGTGAAATGTATGGCAACGAGATTAAACACTGGACTAAGGATCGTAAAAATACACACCATTTTTATTACGATCTTGATAAAGATACCCCTGTATGTGTTCTCGGTACCGGATGTGCTCTTTACCACACTGAACATATTGACGTTAAACCTGAATATTTTAAATCTCCTAATATGGCGGATGTTTGGTTTACATTGATATGTGACAGGCAAAGAAAATTTAGAGTTGCTCTTTCTCATAAAAGAGGATGGCTTCAGATTTTACCTATACCAGAATCACAAACTCTCTGGGGAAAAACTTTGGAGTTCGAAAATAACAATCCTGACATGATTTCTAAGGAAGTAGAAGCTATCCAAGAATGCTTACCGTGGAAGGGCATACAAGATATAACCGTTTGGTAGGATGGCTAAAATTAAAAACATAGATTCGGAAAAATTGATCATATTTGATCTCGATGACACCCTGGTTAAAACAGATGCGAAGGTTAAAATATTGGATGTTAAAACCCATGAGGTCATTAAAGAGCTTACGCCTGAACAATTCAACAATTTCGTAAAGGGTAAAAACCATGTTCTTAATTTCGATGACTTTGATAGTGGCGAATTACTTCGACAGGGAAAGATGATCAATGAAATTTTTCATATACTTAAAAGCAGCTATGCAAAAAAAATACCGGTTGCAATACTAACTGCTAGATCTGATAGTGAAATGGTAAGAGATTTTTTCCTTGAAAATGGAATCGACATACACCCTGAATTGGTTATAGCTATTAACGATCCGCAATTTAAATATACTGGGACTATTGCAGAGAGAAAGAAAAAAGCAATAGAAGATTTAATTGAGAGTGGCTATAAAGAATTAATATTTTTCGATGACAACGAAGATAACCTTAGGCTTGCTAAAAGTGTCGAGGGATATAATAATTCTACTATAAGAACCATTAAGGTCTAAACTTTTTTTAGCTCCTTAATTGCCATGGGTACTATTTTATTAAGATGTACTATACTACCTGGATCTATAGTTTCCCTATTGGTGTCAAGTAGTACGTTTACCATCTCGAGCACTCCTAAAGCATACTCAACTTTTTTTTCGTAGTATTGGGCTGTCTTATGATCTGTTTGATTTGACATTTTCTTCTTTGTTTAGAATATATAATCAAACACAGCAAATTAGTCAAATAATGGAAAATATAAAAATTTACGAGAGCTTTCTGGAAGACATTAACGAAGCAAAGGTAGAGAAAGGAATGATGCACAAGCTTCTTAATATCCCAGACGATAAAAAAATATCATCGACTTATAAAAACAGTAAAGAGTCCGCTGAAGAACTAGCTCATGATTTGCTAACTGCCGTTAAAAAAGCAGGAATAGTACCAATAAGTAAAGTGAGATCTAAAGCTACCTCTATGCTGGCTTTTGCTGGGAATTGGCCTAGTGAGGGTAAAAATACAGTAATAGATAAGGCATTAAAGGCTATTAAAAAAATAGAAATCCCAGGAGTACCTTTATCTCAGGGGTGATTAATCGTTCTGTTCCTGATCTTTTAGAGATTGCACGTATTGTGCTTTAATTTTTTGTTTCCTCTTAGTAACGGATTTTTTTTCGAACTCCTTGTTTTTAACTAAGTCCTTTCTAACCTCGTACTTTTTGAATTTTCTTCTGAATTTTTTAAGCGCAGCTTCTATGCTTCTTTCTTTCGTTACATCAATTATTATCATTCTTTATATATGATAGATGTAAAATTATAGAAGTTTCTCATTTATAAGATCGAAAACTTCACCTGGATGTATGGATTTAGTGCATTCAAATTGCCTGTGTGTTCCCTTATGTAAAGGACACCACATCCAATCGCTTGGATCGAATTGGATGCCTTCCTTATTTATACACCCATTGCATACATCTTTTTTGATTATCCTGTATGTGTCTTCATCAAACTCGTTGTCTTCCGAAGTAACCCCAGATATCATAACTACCTTTTTACCCAGAGCATGAGCAACCCATGATAGACCAGAGGATATCCCTATGAAAAATTCTGAATGGTGTATATAATTGGACATTTCTCTTAGGTCCATTCCTTGCTTTTTAACTGCAGATTTTGGTATTCTATTCCAATTTTCATCATTCCCAAATGCAGGATGTCTATCTATACAAACCGGTGTTATTCCTGCCTTTCTTAATTTTTTGCACAAAGAATCCCAGCCATCCGGATAGTTCCAGTGTTTTGCCTGTGCTGTTGAATGCATAGAAAAACAAACATATTTTTTACTGATTGGTCTTTCCCCTACATGATAGTCAATTTTTGGTCTATTCCATTCGGTAACACCAAGCTGTTCTGCATATCCATCCATGAGGGGTTTATCGAATTTGTAATATAGTCTTTTGAAGTCCTTAAACTTCATTTCCCCTATGTACCAAGTGCCGTCTGTAGATAGTACAGGCTCTTTTTCATGACTGAGAAATTGTATATGCGGATAGCTTTGATTGAATACATTTTTATCTAGTCCACATATAACAGTTACTGAATTTTGTGATGTGATCGAGTCTATAACTGCAAGAGCTCCTATTTGATCTCCTAAAGAGCCTGATTGTATCTTTATTAGAAGTGGTAAGTTGGATTCATCCTCTATTGGCTTGTCTTCTATTTTTTCTGTATTTTTATTTTTCCATATGGATTTGATTTCTTTGATCACAGAATTTACTTCCGGGTGACATTCGAATGTTTCTTTATTCTCTAAACATCCGTCTAATAGAGTAACACATTGAAGAGGGGTACCGCCGTTACAGCCATATTCCCAATCCCTAAGTGAATACTTCATATCGGAAGCACAAAACAAATTGCAAGATCCCCCAACAAAGGAATATTTATATTTTTGTGACCCCTTTCTATACGGAGATCTAAAATGTGGATGTATACTCGAACCGAGTTGTATAATATGTGAATCTGTAGTTCCTGCCAAATGTAGAATTCCAGAATCCATAGTAACCACAGCTTCTGCTTTATCTATAACATGCCATGCCTGTGATAACGATGTTTTATTTGTTAGGTCAATAACTCCAGATGTACCTAAATCTATGGATTTTCTGTTATCGATTTCATCAAAAACCCTGCTGTCCGCTTTTTTCTCCTCTAGATACTTTACTATGTTTTTATCCAGGGAATCTTTTCCTATTAAAACTACTGGGATTCCTATTTCTTTGAGAGAATCTAAAAGTAGTGTCCAATTTTTATCGTCCCATGTTCTGGATGGCCAATTTTTAAAGGGGTGTAAGCAGATGTACCTTTCTGGTAAATTTGCAACCTCATTATTTAAAGGTATGAAGTCACAAGAGAGTTCATCTGGTAATAGAGTAAATCCATTATCTATTGCATGATATTGTCTTATATCAATCATAGCATGTTTCATCTCGATTCCCCTGTCATCCGAAAGCGGAACCTTTTGTCCCATTTTCCAAAAAGAATAATGTAAATCATATTCCTGCCTAAGAGCTTCTGATTTTTCTAGTGTTATGAATTCTTTCACGTCCTCGGACCTCTCAACATACGGAAGCCCGTTAAAAATTTCAGGGTGGTGTGAAAATACAACGACCTTCGTGTTATATGTCTGACTTATCTTTCTGATGGTAGGGGTTGCACAAATACAATCTCCGATAGCAAGAGAAGCGGTATAGAAAGCAGGATTTTTCATACGATTTACAATTTAAAAGGCCCTATATTTTTTTGACCTTTACCTTTACTGGGGTTTCAATCTCTGGATCTTTCTTAGGGTCAAAAGATAAGGTTAACCTAGATCCTGGTTCAATCTCTCCTCCTATAATCATTTCAGCAACAGTATCTTCGATAAATTTTTGTAGCTTTCTTCTTAAAGGTCTAGCTCCATATTTAGGATCGTATCCAAGTTCTGCTATTTTCTTTTTAAGGTCTTTGGTTACTGTTATCTTATAACCTATTTCTTCAAATCTTGGCGACATTTTAGAAATTTCTATATCTATGATTGAAAGAAGGTCTTCCTCTGAAAGATGGTTAAAGTAGATTATATCGTCTATACGGTTTATAAATTCAGGGGAAAATGTTTTATTTAGTTCTTTCTTTATGATACTGACAGACTCAATTTTTTTAGATTTGTCACTTTTAGTAAATCCTACGCCTGACCCAAATTCGGATGCTCTCCTTTGTCCAATGTTAGATGTTAATATAACGAGAGAATTTTTAAAACTTATCTTTCTACCCAAGCTATCAGTTATAGCACCTTCGTCGAGTATCTGTAGAAGGGAATTAAATATGTCTGGGTGAGCTTTTTCGATTTCATCAAATAACACAACAGAGTAAGGTTTTCTCCTTACCTTTTCGGTTAGCTGACCACCTTCTTCGTGACCGACATATCCAGGGGGAGATCCGATGAGTTTAGTCGAATTAAACTTTTCACCATATTCTGACATATCTATTCTAATTAATGCCTCGGGATCTCCAAATACCTGCTGTGCAAGTTCTTTTGCTAGTTGAGTTTTACCTACCCCCGTTGGTCCTAGAAAAATAAAAGAACCTATAGGCCTTCCTGGATCCTTTAGACCAATCCTGTTTCTTAGAATAGCTTTTGATATTTTAGTAACTGCTTCTTCTTGCCCAATAACTTTTTTCTTAAGATTTTGCCCTAGCGTAGAGAGTTTATGGGTTTCTGATTGAGATATTTTGCTAAGCGGTATACCTGTCATCATTGAAACAACTTGAGCAACTTTTTCTCCGTCAACAACTTTTCTTTTTTCCTTAAGTTTATTCTCCCATGCTTCGGTCTCTAGCTCTATATTAAGTCTAATTTTTCTTTCCAGATCTCTAAACTTTGCAGCTGCTTCATAGTCTTGTTTTTGTACTGATGACTTTTTATCCTTTATAACAGACTCTAGGTTTTTCTCTAATTTGAGTAGTGATTCTGGTACCTTAACCTGAGCTAGTTGTGCTCTTGAGCCAGCCTCGTCAAGTGCATCCAAAGCCTTATCTGGAAAATTCCTATCTGTGATATACCTTTCCGTAAGCTTCACACAGGTTTCAATAGCATCTTGTGTATATTCAACATTGTGGTGCTCCTCGTATTTTTCCCTAACGTTAAGTAATATTGATAGTGTTTCTTCTGCTGTAGGTGGATTGATGATAATCTTTTGAAATCTTCTTTCTAAAGCTCCATCTTTTTCTATATTCGTTCTATATTCATCCAGTGTTGTTGCACCGATGCATTGTATTTCTCCCCTTGCAAGAGCAGGCTTAAACATATTAGATGCGTCAAGAGACCCAGAAGATCCGCCAGCTCCAACTATGGTATGGATTTCGTCAATGAATATAATAATATCGTCGTTCTTCCTAAGTTCGTCAATTATACTCTTCATCCTTTCCTCGAACTGACCTCTATATTTAGTACCAGCTACGATGGATCCAATATCGAGACTAACTACCCTTTTATTAAGTAGATTTTTTGATACCTTTCTTTGTATGATCCTTAGGGCTAATCCCTCGGCTATAGCAGATTTACCTACACCGGGTTCTCCAATTAAAACTGGGTTATTTTTCTTTCTTCTTGAAAGTATTTGTGATACCCTTTCGATTTCTTCATCTCTACCTATAATTGGATCGAGCTCATCATTAATTGCAAGATCCGTGAGATCTCTACTAAATGAATCCAATGCCGGAGTTTTAGAATTTGTTGGTGAATGTTTAAATTCAGGTACACCGTCGTCATCATCGTCATCTGAAAATCTTTGTGAATTAGTTACCCCTTTGGAAGGATCCCTGAATCTTTCCCATCCTATATTTTTTGGCTCTTGCATAGTTAAATTGTTAATATCAATTATACAACTAACCTGGATTTTAATTTCGATGTACGAGGCTTGTTATGTCACTTTTTTGCCTCAAATGTTAACATATATCTCTGTTATGAACTTACCCAATTTTCTACCTCTTCTTGCGTTGGGTATCCAATCTCTTTCTGGCACTCTTTGCATACTTTCCTAAGAGAAAATGAGCTATTTTCATTTGCGCAGTTCACTATGCTATATTCATTGTGAGTACACGAATTTTGGATGCTCTTAAGTTCGCTTTCAAGTTCTTTTATGGATGACTTGATCTCGTTGGCTTTTTTAAGCTTGTCTTCCTGACCGCTTGTAGTTGACTCTAAATTATTTTCCATAATATGGGTAATTTCTATCTACATGTTTTATCTGCAATGGATATTGACCATGGAGATTTTGTTTTGTATCTAGGTTCTATTCCTATTGATTCGATGAGACCTAGAGCTGCTCTTAATACAGAATTAGATTTGTATTGTGGATCTGGATTAAGATCTACGTCTATGTGATTTGGTTTTTCTATACCATTTTCCATTAGGTACATTGCGGTTTCGACGCTGGACTGTACTTCCATCCATAACCTTTCGTGTCTATTTTTTATTCTAGGTAACGTTTCCTTTGTGTATATTACATGTCCACCTCCGCTGCTATAATGTAAAACTATAACTGTTGCAAAGGCTGTTTTGGAAGCCATGTTGTGTGAGTCACAACCAATGTATAGCTTATGCTCTGGGTTTTCTAAAATCCATTTTTTTAGGTAATCCAATAATGCAATTTCCTTATTATCTGCCAACCTTTTCCATTTATGCGTGGATGTCATAGTTTCTAGTGTTAGTTACCTAAGTTATATATGTAACTTTATTACATTAGTTGTGTATAAGATAAGGATCTTAAAAATCTAATATGGCAGAAGCACAGTTAAATACAGTTTGGACAAATGGATGTTTTGATGTTCTTCATGTGGGTCACATAGAGATGCTTAGGTTTGCAAAAACCAAAGGGAGTTATCTCATAGTCGGTATAGACAGTGACTCGAGAGTAAAATCTCTAAAGGGGAATGATAGACCATTTAATAATCAACAGGACAGAAAGAATTTTCTCGAGGCCATAAAATATGTTGATGAGGTTGTAATATTTAACTCTGAAAAAGAGCTTGAGGATACTGTAATGAATATGAATGTTGATGCAATAGTGGTGGGAGAAGAATATAAGGGGAGAAACGTAGTAGGATCCATACATGCTGATGTTATATTTTTTCCAAGAGTCGGTAACCACTCAACTTCTAGAATTTTAAAATCAGTGGATATATAGTAAAAATAAATCCAAAGTATGGACAACGTTTTAAATCTTAGCGCATTCGGCGAAATTATACCAGGTAAAAAAGAGGATAAAGATGATATTACTTTTAAATCTTTCATGGAAGAACCAGAAGAAGAGAAAAAGACTGAAGTCAAAAATCCGGCTAACCTTGTTTCAGCAAAAGCATTGCAGCACACAGCACAAATAAAAATGCTTCATTGGCAAACTAAATCTTACGCAGAACATAAGTCTCTAGATAAGCTTTTTAAGGGTATTCTAAATTTTAGTGACGATCTGGTAGAAACGATCATGGGTAAGTACGGTAGACCACATTTAGATGAGAATCACTGTAACTTGGTTATTAAGAATTACACAGAACCTGGATGTTGCACAGAGGTAATAGAGGACATTAAAAATTGCTACATGGAGGAATGTAAGAGTTTCTTTTCAGCAGAGAATGATCCCGAAATTCTAAATATCTTGGATGAAATTATTGCACTCCTGGATAAGACAATGTACCTATTAACGTTGAAATAAAAAAGAACGGGATGTTACCTCATCGAGATTAATCCCATTCTTTCGGTGAAATGCAAGATATATATTTAAACATTAACTATAATTAGAATATGAAAATTATTAAAACCTTCGAATCATTTAGCAATTACCCAATGGGAGCTGCAAATGATCCAAATGCACCTTGGAACCAGAGCGATGCTGATACTATAAGAGGTATAGAAATTGACTCTAGTAAAATGAGATTCGATCTTCTCTATTCTGATTATAGCGAAATTGCAGTACTTAAGGATAAAAAAACCGGAAGCCTTTATGCTCTTGCCTTTGATTCTTATGATGACGACTTTAAAGATTATATGGAGGTAAGTCGAGAATACATCGGAAAGGATGAAGACGGATTTCCCGAGTATGAATATGATTGGAGTAACGCTGAACTCGACGATGATGCTATCGAAGGTTATGTTGACGATAAGGTAGATGCTGAGGGTACAGGCTCTGGTATATCAGATTTCGAAGATGGTAAAGTTTCATTGATGGACCCAGAGGTTGCAAAAGAGGTAGAAGACTTTTTTGAGTATGCTATAAAAAACATAGAAAAAAGAGGTTTGCAAACGAATTTTTTTCACAAGGACAAATTTGCTAAATATAAGGATGCTATAGAATTCGTTAAAAAGTTTTCCGACGAGATAGTAAATGAAGCTGAAGGAATTCATCCTGCAGTTAGACAAAAGCTTTTGGATTACCTAAAAGAAAACCCCAAAGCAACTTTTGCAGAAGCAAAAAGTCACATTGGGGATACTTTAAAAGGTTGGAATCTTTCCGAAGAAGACTTCGAAGAGGCTAAAAAAATTAGCTAGTATTACATTTCCATTTCAGATTCTGCAGATCCTGGTTCTTCCATAATCTCAACAGATGTCATTTCCATAGGCTCTTCCATTTTGGATTCGTCGTCATCTGAACGTGTTTCAACACCAACTCTATTTTTCAAGAAGTGGTATACCTCTTCCAAGTCATCCACTGAAGTTGCCATATGATCTAGTGCCCAATTGTGGCCGTCGGTCAATATTGAATCGACCTCATCTTTATCCATGTTTAACATGTCTTCGATTGCATCCTTTATCGTGTGTAGATGTTGGAAAAACATGTAGTTTTTGTGGTGCTTGTGACCCTCGTTTGATTCTCCCGAGTAATCCTCAAACATTTTAATATTTTTCATATTGATTTTTTTATTTGATTTATATATTCTCTAGAATCCTAGATCTTTAAGGTCTGTTGATATTCCAAGGGTCTCCATGAAATCATCGGAGATTTTATCTTTTTTGGATCTTATGTATTCCATTGCAGCTGAGTCTGGTTTAACCCTTTCGATAAACGGTGCTAATGATTTTTCGTCATCATTAGCTATTTCTATCATATCAACATCATCGAGTAACTTAAATACTCCTTCTTTTTTATTGCTGCTGTTTAGATATGACATAAGAGAATTTGTAATTGTTTTTAATGCCCATTTGAACCAATCACTCATTGAGGGATTGTTAGATTTTAACGTATAGTCTTTCTGGGACCTTAACAGGTCACTAGGTGTATTATTTCCACTAAGATTTATTTTATTCCCTGCTTTTTGTTTTTCTATTCCAATTATACTCGATAACCTATTATTAGAGGCATCTATCCATCGTACTACATTTTCTGACATACCTGTCATATTGACAAGTTCATTGCCAGAACAGTCATAATAACCTCCTACATATTCTGGTCCTCCTTCTAATGTCTTTAAAGAATTCATTGAACAGTCAAAATTTTTGCCGACCTTACTAGCACACCCATCCAATGATTTCAATGTGCATTCACCTAGCAATAACGTACCACCAACTTCTTCAGGACATCCTTCAAGCGATGTTATAAAGTTTTCATTTAAAAAAACATCTCCTTCCAATTTTTTACCACCTAATGCTATAAGACTTGTTATACTGTTTCCCGAAGCGGATAATGTATGTAGATTATCAGGTAAGCCATCCAGCGATTTAATATAGTTATTGGAACACAAATAGTATTTGCATTTTTTGGGGCCATCTTCCAAACTTTCGAGTAGATTCATCGAACAGTTAAATACCTCAGCCTCTTCTGGGCATCCCTCGAGTGATGTTATCCTGTTGTTAGATATGTCAAATTCACCGCTAACCTTTCCAAACTCGAGCGGCAATACAGAGTCTCCTGATATTTTTCCATTGGCTAAAAAATCGCCAGTGATGTTTATCTTGTCGTCAACTATTTCCCATGTACCCTTTACGCAGTCATCTAGTATATCAAATGATTTATCCTCTGCTTTGAGTTCCTCGTTGATGAAAGATGTGAAGGTTTTCATGTTTTTCATGATCTATATATTCGTTTTGCTCATTTGATATATAGTAAGTAAAAAAATAATTAAATTATGAAAAATAAAGTCTTAGACTTCGAAAATTTTATTCTTAATGAATATAATTCCTCAACCAACGAGGGATTTTTATCCAATGCTTTCTCTGGCCTTTCTAAATGGGCAAAATCCCTCGTAGATGCAATCAAGGATGGTCTTGTTAAATTGATCCCTTCCGGTCCAAAAAAAGGTGTTCCTATTGTAGGGTATTTCGATCCGTCCGCTGGTAATATCGTAAATCAAATTAACCAGTTCTATTCAGGTACTGAATTTGCTAAGGAGAACCCAATATCGATGTACGAATCTGAGACTGTTTTAGATTTGGAAGAAGCTAGAATTCCTTTGGAATATACAGAGGAGGATCAAACGGTTAGGAACATATCCTCAAAAGATCTTAGGTCAATGGTTGAAAAAATCTATAGATCCAAAACAAGAGGAGGTAGAGCAAAGCCAATTTTTATTTACGGAGCGCCAGGAATTGGTAAAACGCAAATAGTTGGACAGGCTGCTCAAGCATTAGGTGTACCAATGATTAATATGGACTTACAATTTATGGCACCTGAAGATTTCTTAGGTATACCTAAGGTTGTTGATGTTAATAAACCAGAATATGACGAAAAAGGCAAAATGACTTCCCCTGGATCAGGTATGACAAGATCTAATCCGCCAATACTTTTACCTAGAGACAATGGACCTCAAGGAAAGGGAGGAATCATCTTTATGGACGAAATGAATCGTTCTAATAAAATGGTATTGAACTCTGTTATGCAGTTCGTTCAGATGGGAAGACTTGGTGAATATATTTTACCAGACAAATGGGTAATCGTTGCAGCTGGTAACAGACCAGCAGAAGCTGATGTTGCTGAATTCGATTTCGCTCTTGCTGATAGATTTACTATTGTTAATTTTGTACCTACAATTAAAGATTGGTCTGAGTGGGCAGAAGAAAGCGGTAAGTTCGAACCGGAGTTTATAGATTTTGTTAAAAGGAACGAAGAACTATTCCATCATTTGGATCCCGAAAAAGGAACTTTAAAATTCCCAACCCCTAGATCCTGGACTGATGCAGCGATGGCTCTTCGTGATGAGATGGAGGACGAAGGAGCTAAGACCTGGAAAGACCTACCACCAAGTACTATCTTCAACATTTACTCCGATCAGATCGGACCTACAGCAGCTGGTAGATTAAAATCATACCTTGATGTTATTAGAAAGGTAACAGAGAATGATTTAGCTGATATAGTGAAGGATCCAGAAGCTGCTAAAGAAATTCCAAAAGGATCTGATTTCTCAAGCGTTATGTATGGCGTATATGAAATGGCATTAAGGAAAGCAGAAGAAATGGCAGAAAACGGAACTGCTTCCGTTGAAGACCTTCACAATATCATGAAGTACTTTAATAGATACAAACAACTTGAGCAATTAAGCTGGATCTATAAGAGAATTACTGAAAAGTATCCTGAATTTGCAGTAACCGAAGATGTTATTAAAAGCAAGGACACTGATGAATCTAAGATGAAAATTGATTCAGCTAGAATGATCCAAAAAGGTGCTAAGGAAAAAGACTTAATCTAATAATATGAATTCAACCAGATTTATCAATAAGGAAAATCTGGCTTTAATTAAAGCGGGGACCTTCAAAGATTTTTTATACGAGAGGGACTCCGCTTTACTTGAATCTACTGACGAAGATAAAGAAGTTAAAGCTAGAATAAAAATACAAAGGGCAATACTTTGGATAAACATAAACCGAGGGTTTTTTGGCCAACTTCTTTCCAATTTAAATGTTTATGGTAGTTCAGACCCTAACTACCCAACAATGTGTACCAACGGTCTTAATATACAATATCATCCTGATTTTGTTCTTAGTCAATCTGATGCTGCTATTAGATTTGTTTTGTGCCACGAAATACTACATTGCGTGGGTGAGCATATGTCAAGAAGAGGTAATAGAGACCCAGAACTATGGAATTATGCTGCAGATTATGCAATAAACCCTATATTGAACGAGGAAAAAGATTCTAATTTTAATTGGCCACAGAACCCTGACGGGACAAGAATGGGATTATATAATAAGGATTACGCAGGAATGAGAGCGGAAGATATTTATGACATATTAACCACTGATGCGCAAAAGAAAAAAACTGCTATGGGTGAGGGTGAAAAAGGTAACTTCGGTGAAGTTGTTGATTCAGACAAAGACCTAGGTGAAGCAGATTCGGAAAGCTCAATTGCACAGGAAAGTGATAGTGAATTTGGAGAAGATGGTCAGCCAAAACCTACCTCAGGAGGTCAACCAAAATCTACACCAGATAGTGAAGGTGGGCAAGGAGACGATGAAAAAGGTGATAGTGAATCATCGATTATCGGGAAAAAGGTAAGAGTTACCGAAGGTCCTAATAAAGGAAAAATCGGAACGATACAAAAGGTCTTGCCAAACGGAGATGTTATCATAGGGTAATAAAATTATAATACAACAAACATGGCTACAATTAAAAAAGGCAATTTCGTAATCGTTAACCCAGAGACTAGGGAAACTTCGGATGCTATGAATACCAAAACTGATGACAAAGGTAATTCAGCAACAGAGCTAGATACACCACCTTCTGATATAGAATCACCGGATTTCAATCCGGATTCAAAGACCGGAACAGGGTACGAAAGAACGCTAACAGGTAAGACTGGTAAATCAACTAAAACTTACAAGTCGAAAAAATCTTTGGGTAAAGGTGGTAACAAAAAGAAGCTTGCTGATTTTTGGAACCGTAACTTAAGGAGTGCGATGTCTTCCCAAGGCGGAAAACTATCAGAAACCGCAAGAAGATTAATTAGTGAAATCTCAACATCCAAGCCAAAAGTTAATTGGAAAAAGGAATTGAAAAAATTCTTAGATAAGACCTTTAATTCTTATGATTACACATTACCAAACAGAAGAGTGTTAGGAAGTGGAGATATCACATATGGTAGAAAGAGAAGCGGACAGGATACAATAAAAACTTTAGTTCTTCCTGTAGATACGTCTGGATCTATATCTAAATCCCAGATAAAGGTATTCTTTGAAGAGGTATGGAGCTTGGCTACAAAGTACGAAATAGATGAAACTATTATAATCTATTGCTCGGATGATATAGATGCGGTAGACGTCGTTAAAAAAGGTAAAAAACCGGATCTTTCAAAATGGGCTTCTACCGGAGGTAACTCAAAAGGGTTTGATCCTCCATTTGCTTATATCGAAAAGAATAAAATAAAACCATCAGCGGTTATCTATCTTACTGATTCATTTGCTTCTTACCCGTCAGCTTCTAAATATGGAATTAAGAAATACGAGAAAAAGGTTTTCTGGTTTATCTGTAACAATGGGAATTTTGACAAACCACCGTTCGGTAAGTACATACACATACCAATGGATCAGCAAGGAAACTTTATCTAGGTAAATCTTATTACATCTATTTGAATCCCATTCTTTTTAAGAATGGGATTTTTTTGTGTTCCTTCGCAAGAGATATAAAGATTGCATTTTTCGTAGAAGCTGTCAATATTGAATTCAGATATTTCACCAATTACCTTTATCGGGTTCGTTACTGAAGAGCCGTCGGAGAGCTTATATATTTTGTGGTCTATATTGTCGCTTATGTATTCGACTGAACAAATTGAATTAATGCCTATAGTTATATCCCCTATCTCTGGTTTTACTGAATTATTATAAGCAACGAGTATCTTTTTGGGATTTACTAGTTCAATTATTTGTATTTCAACCAGCATAGTTTTAATTTTTAAAACCCTAGCTCTCCAAGATTTCCTGTTAATGTGATTGAATCCGAAAAGTCTTTTGTGCTCTCGCTATCGAGGGAATCAATAGCTTTCTTAATCACTGGGTGTTTGTAGAGCTTTCTAAGTTTCACGGCTGCTTTCGCAGGGTCTTTTTCGATATATGATTTTACATCGATCCCTAAATCTAAAATAGCCTTGACAAACTCCTCGCCATGTGACAACAGCCAATCGATAAATCTCTCGTTATCAATATCCAAAAGGGCATTAAAATATTCATTGGTTGGTAGTTTTGCAAGCTCTTCTTGTTGTTTTCTACTTTTAATGTCAAATACATCTTTAGCTATTATCTTCATCAGGTATTTTTTAACCCAATCAATCTTCCTTCTCCATCCGTCCAAATTTATTATCTTAAATCCTGGGGCTGAACCTATAATAGCAGGTCTACCACTGCTTGATGATCTAATCGGCCCATTTGAATAAATTGTAATTGAATTCATTCCCCCTTCTTTTTTACCTGTCGCCCAATTAACACCACTATAAGCAAGATCCGGATGGGATATTCTAAGGTTACCGTTTTTCCATATGCGATCTGAAGTATCGTCATAAGCACCAAAATTTACAAGATCCCTGAATTCTGATGTTTTCTTTATTTGATCTAGAGTTACTTCCTCTTCTTCGCCAGGCGTTGTATATTTGGTCATAGGTAGAAGCATTTCTAGATAATCCCAGAAATAACTATACTGTGGTGAGTTACTGAACCACCTGGAATCTTTTCTACTAGTAAGAGGTAGACTTGTTATCTTGGTCTTGTAATCTTTATCCCAAGAATCAACGTTGATATCTTTGGAAAATGCTTTTATTGATTCCACATCTTCACTTTCCCAGTCGGTGCTTTTTGTTGGTTCGAGTTCCTTAAGTGTAACTTTCTTGGGATCTAAATTAACCGGAATTATAAAAGCGTTAAATTCTATAGGACTGATTTTTTCATCCTGTGGAATGTAGATAAGAATCGTTTCACCTGAAGCTGTTTCCTTAATATCAAAATGACCAAACAAACCTCTTGAAAAAAAATAAGTAAGTTCTTTTTTTATGCTGGTTGCAAGTTTTGGGTATTTCTGTTGAAGTTCCATTGAAACTCTCCCTTTCGGATGTTCGGTTTCAAATACGTTAAATTCTTTTAAGTGCTTCATTAAAATCCTAAATTTTTTAAATCGGAAGCAATCCCAATGCTATCCTTAAATGAATCTGGTAGTTCATCTTTTATTCCTCCAATCCATTCGGTAAATTTACTATCCTTAATCAAAGGGAGTAGTATAGATGCCATCAAATTGGGCTCTTCTTGGATGTACATGATAATATCGTAGTGATCAGCAAATTCCTGGGCCTTTCCTTTCTTAGCCATGATTTTGAACTGAAAAACGAATGAGGATTTATTTTTTTCTATCCTGGAGAGTCTTTCCCTCTGATTGTGAGACATCGATGAGGTACTCTCATACATTCTAAAATTTTTGACGTTCTTCATGATGTACTAATTTTAACTATATATCTTTCTACCCTTGATTCTTTGGTTTTTGACTTATCCCAAGTATTCTTTCCTTGGTAGATTTTTTGTCTATACACTTTTCGCAGCATACTGTTCTGTAGATTCCTTTTGTCGATCCATCAGGTAACGTGTGCATTGGCATTTCAACGCTATACATTTCGTTATATGGAAAATCCTTTATACAAAAACTGCATATACCTTTTTTTATTTCTCTCTTTGCCATATTTCCTACAGATTTTAATATTTATTATATCGACCCACCAGTTTTATATTTCCAATAAAAAACCGGCTGTTGCCGGTTTTTAAAATTTTGTGTACATGTCTAATTTTAAAATCCAATGTCGCTTAGATCTGCTCCGAGTTCTGCATCGTCTTTAAATTCTTGGGAGATGTTAGCTTTTTTAAGAGCTCTTTTGACTGCAGGATTTTCAATTAAATCACTTTTCCATATTTTACCAAGTGTAATCGATTTACCCTTTAAATTCTCTGGTGTTAAAAGATTTCTAATTGGGTCTCTTTGAGCCTTAGACATTCTTTGGAATCGACTATCTGTTAATAGCCAAAGATAAGCAGCAGTCCAGCTTTCATATTCCCTTGCTTTATTGAGGACATTTGTCAATACCGATGCTGGGAATAAATTTCTTTTTAGTTCTGTACTTACGCTATTTTTAAGTCCTATTCCTTCCAAGGAATATAAATCATTACTATTTGCCTGCACTCTATATCCTGTAAAATTCTTAGGGAATCCTTTTAAGGTTTCCAGTTCGTTGTCACTACAATTAAATGAACCCCCTACTGAATTTGGTCCTCCCTCAAGAGTTCTTAGGTTGTTATCGCTGCAATTAAAAGATACTCCGATTTCTTCTGGTGCACCTTCTAATGAATCAATGGAGTTATCTGAACAGTTATATCCTTCACCTACTTTGGTAGGTCCTCCCTTTAAGGATGTCAATGACATTTCCCCTTTTTGATTCGAGCAGTCAAAGGATCCGCCAACAATAGGGGTACATCCTTCTAGGCTTTTAAATTTGCTGCCCCTTAATGTTAAGTCTCCAGTTACCTCAGTTGGAAACCCTCTAAAAGATTTCCAATCACCATTAGAGAAATCAGCTTTCCCTTCGATTACCCCTAGTTCAATCCCAGGTGGTAGTTCTTCAAGATCCCTAAAAGAATAACCTCCGATACCTCCGTATTTAGCTGAACCATCTATTCTTCCTGTTTTTGTGTTTACTGACCATTTACCTTCACCAAAAAGCTTATTTAGGAATTTTACAGATTCTGAATCCATTGATGCCATACCACTTGCATCTATATTTAATAAGCTACAAACTTCTGAAAACTCTGACCCAACCTCATCGCAATAGATTTTAAGATCCGAGATTAGTCTTTTTTTTCTTTCATCGTCCATTGCCTCGTTAATCGAGTCTGCTAATGAATGTATTTTAAAGTCAAATATTTTTTGCATGTCTGTCAATTTCTTTGTTTATATATCTGATTGTCGGTCGTAACTATTTTGTCGTATAGTGATATATACAGAATAAAATAAATGTCAATAGCATGTTAAATAAATTTGTATTTGAAAGCTTTGATGATTTCGTTAAAAAAAATTATCAAGAGTTAAATGAAAAAGAGACAGCCCCCGGTAGGAAAATGTCAGCTGATGTCGCATACGATATCCTTGAAAAAATAAACCAATATAATCTGGATCTTCTTGATAATTATGCAGATTCCATGAAGGATGGAAGGCAAAAAACCACTATTATAGAGATATCTCCGCTTTTGAAAGCCGGCGAAGGCGGAAAGGCAATACTTAAAACCTTTTTAAGTAGGACTAGCACAATGGATATGGAAGAGAAGAATGCTTTCGAGAAGGTATTCGGAATTAAGATATCTGAAGATGAAAGGAAAAGAAGTAGTTTGAGGTCTTCTAAAATAGAGCAGGCATCTAAAGATATAGACGATATGTCCAAAGAGGATGCTAATAAAAAAGCAGAACTCCTTTTAAAGCAGCCAGGCAAATCCAAAATTTACAATAGCATTAGAAGGCCAGCCTTCTGGATGATACTACCAGAGGG
>ENA-OUOG01000827-OUOG01000827.1-marine-metagenome-genome-assembly--contig:-NODE-827-length-38825-cov-6.632007_pt1 | contig 38825 bp, 23 predicted proteins | sample MGYA00248635_ERZ508505 | MGnify/ENA primary metagenome ERZ508505 (study PRJEB26176, sample SAMN06267871) | marine metagenome | isolation source: Saanich Inlet, British Columbia, Canada | place: Pacific... | reverse complement strand
TTCGACTTGGACTTCGGGGGGGAGGGCTGGATGGGCTTGCCGCGCTTACCGCCCTGCGCGCGCGCGGAGCCGCGGCCGCCGCCCCGCGCGGCGCCGGCGCGCGCGCGCGCGACCGGGGAGACGCGCGCCGCGGATCGCGCGAATCGCGCGTCCACCGCCGTGGGCACCAACGCGTGCCTCTGTCGGGGTGGGCACACCGACGTCGCGTCCGCATCGCGCCTGTGCCGAGACGCGGTCGCCGAGGCGAAAGGCACGAGGGGGGCGACGCAAGCCATCGCGCTCCGACCGTAGGGGGGGAACCCCGCGCCGGTCGGAGCGCGATGTGCTGGTCACGGTCGTGCGCGCGGATCTGCGGTCTGCGCTGTCGGAATCGATCGAAAACAACGACGTGCCAGTTGTCCGGTCTCCCGCCGTTTTCAAACCTCCCCACTCTGCCACTTCGTCCGACTCGAAAACGCGTCGACGAAAACCTGATTCCTCCCTCGGCACTCTCGTTTATCCGCCGACGTGGAAAGCGAGGGTCGGCGGGTACCTCGACGCACACCCCGAGGCGCCCGTGCGGAGACGCCGAGCCACGCATCGGCTCGCGCGGTACTTCGATCGTCGCGATCGGGCGGACCCGCGCGGAGACGCGCGCGTGACGTGGTCGGAGGCGCGCGCGTCGGACGGGCGTTCGTCGGGCGGCGGAGCGTGAAAAAACACAGTGCGCGACGATGGCGTCGGCGTTGCCAGCGGCGCGTCCGCTGTCGGCGTGCCGCGCCCCCGCGCGTCTCGGCTCCCGGTGTCGCGGCGCGCGCGCGGGTCCATCTCTGCGCGCGGCCGCGAGGGCACGCGGTGACCAACTCGGACGCGGCGTCGTCGGTGCCGCGCCGACGCGCCGCGCCGGCGAGGCTGCCCGTCACTTCCGGCAGCTCGCGCGATCGAGAAGCGTCGGCGTCGGAGCGTCGTTCGCGCCGAATGACACGCCCGATCGCGGACCGCGCGACGACCGATCGAAGCGCGCGTCCTCGAAAGGAGCACACACCGCCACCGCCCCCCTCGCGCGTCTCGCTCGCGTCGCCGCGACGGCCGCGGTGGCTGTCGCCGTCGCCGCCGCTTCGCCCGGCGCGGCGGCGGCGGCGGCGGCGGCGAGCGCCGCGGCGGGGAGCGACGCGTCGTTCCTCGCGTCGCTCCTCGATTTCGCGCTCCACGTGGACGAGCGTCTGCTCGCGCTGTTCGCGGAGCGCGGCGTTTTGGCGTACGGCGCGCTCTTCGCGGTGATCTTCTGCGAGACGGGGCTGGTGATCGCGCCGTTCCTCCCGGGCGACTCTCTGCTCTTCGCCGCGGGGGCGCTCGGGGCGGGCGGCGTGCTCAACTTCCCCTTCGCCGCGTGCCTTCTGTTCGTCGCCGCCGTGCTCGGGGACACGGTGAACTACGCTTTGGGGTCTTGGATCGGCGCGCGCGTGATCGCGCGGTACCCTTCCGTGTTCAAGCCCTCGTACATCGAGAAGACCAAGGCGTTTTATCAGACGCACGGGGGCAAAACCGTCGTGCTCGCGCGTTTTTTCGTCGTCGTGCGCACGTTCGCGCCGTTCGTCGCGGGCGTCGCCAACATGAGCTACAAGAAGTTCATCGCGTTCAACGTGCTGGGCGGCGCGACGTGGGTCGGGAGCTTCATGACGCTGGGGTACTTCTTCGGACAGCTCCCCTGGGTGGAGGAGAACTTCGCGCTCGCGATGGCGGCGGTGGTGGCGCTGAGCGCGGTGCCGATGTTCGTGGAGCTCGCCAAGCACTTTTTCGGCGGGAAGGACGAGGACGATCGGATCCCGGACGTCGACGCCACCATCGACGACATCGCGGGATCGTTCGACGAACCTGAACGTGTTCCGGGTGGGCTCGGGGCGTAGGGTAGGTCACGTAGGGTGGGAAAGTATTACGAAAGTAGTCCTACGAAAGCGCTTTTGAATTTCGTAGTCCTACGCGTTCGCCGCCGTCGCGTTCGTCGGACGCGTCTGCGCGCCACCTCTATCCTAATGCTCCTTCGATCGCCTCTCTCCAAAAAGCGTCACGTCTCTCCCCTCTCCGCCTCCACATCGACGCGCACCTGCGCGAGCTCGACCGCCCCACTCGGGGACCGCCGCTCAAAAGCTCCCTCGCCGTCCCCGTCCACGCCGTCCCCGCTCGTCTCGTCTAAATCCGCCGATCGAAGTTCGCCTCCCCACCACCGTTTGAACGCCGAGACGGAAACGCACCCCTCCTTCTCCTCCTCCTCCTCGTGCCGCAAGCGGTCCGGCTCCTCCGCCACGGCGCCCGGCTGGTAGTTCCGGGAAAGCACGCGGTAGAAGCCATGGCTCGCCGGGGCGTACGTCCAGCCCGCCTTCCAGCCCGCCACGCACACGCACAACAGCGACGCGATCTGGATCACCTGGTAAAACGTGGGTATGCCCGTCGCGATGCCCAGCACGTCGCACGGGGGCAGGAGGTCCGTCGTGGCCTCGCCGGTTGTAGCTCTCTCCGCCCAGACTTTTCGGGGCGTCATTTCAAGGCTCGCGCACAGCTCAGCGTCGTCGTCGGAGAAGCTGCTCAGTATGACGGCGAGGGCAATGGCGGTGTTCTGGTAACACGTCTCGATCGTCACCGAAAGGCGTTGCGGCTTCGGCAAGCCGCACGCAGTCGCGAACGCCAGGCTGATTACTAAGCCGAACAGACACGGCATGGCGACGCCGGCGTAGAAGTGATCCGCGCGCGCCCAGACCGGCGCGCTGCTGTTGGAGGAGAAGAAAAAACCGAGCAACACCAAAGACACGCCGGCGGCGTTTCCGGCGGCGTTGAGTCTCGGTCGCCACGCCGGTTTGTTTCGCCCCAGGATCAATCCGCCGACGATGCCCGCGACCACCACCGCGAGGCTGGTGAACAGACCGCCCCAGTCCAGGGTCACCGCGCTCTCTTCCGACGGGTAGCTCAGCTTCAAGTAGATGAGCACGTTTATCGGCAACGTCGCCACCGCGAACAACGAGCTCGCGCTGGTCATGGCCATGGACAGCGGCAGATCCGAGTTGAACAGAGAGCACCACCAGTTGCTGTAGGAGCCCCCGGGGGAGCACACCGTGACGAGCAGGGGAATGCCGTGCACGGGGTCGCCGCGGTAGAACAGCCGGATGCTCGCGAACCCGGCGAGCGGCAGGAACACGAACTGGCACACCAGCCCGATGACGATGCCCGCGGGCTTGCGGAACCGCTGCTTGAACTCGGGGACGTCCACTTGCGCAGCCTGTCGCGGAAAAAGGCGGGGGAGCGGGTCAGGAGAACGCCGAGACCGAAGCGGGCGCGCGGGGTGCGCTCGAGGGGAACGAGGCGCGTCGGGACCGCGAGGCGTCGGCGCGAGGGACTCGACGTACCAGTCCGAGTATTAGGAACAGCAGCAACACGTTCCCTACGACCGACCACGCCGTGTTCGACATCTTTGTTCCTTTCACGGGCCCCGCCCCTCCCTACCGGGCACCTCGCCTCCCCTCCCCGCAGCTCGGCGCCTGTCGTGGAGGCCTGCCGCGCCTCAGTTCCCGACGTGCGCGCACCGCCACGCGGTGGGCCTCTCTCTGCCGCTAAGCACCTCCCCGCGGCACGACCACTGCCTCGCCTCACCCATTCCGAGGTGACTCGGACAGAAGTCTGCCTTTTCGCGCTCGCGAAAAGCTGCTCTAAAAGTTGGCGCGGCAGCGCGTGTCGGTTTCTCAAAAACCCTACTGCGATGGGATCGGTCTTCAGGCGGCGTCGACGCCCGTCGCTCGCCCTTTTCCGACGCACACCGTTGCCGTCGCACCTAGTCACTAGCTCAGAAAACATGGCCGAAACGCTTAACCTCCGCGGTACCCTCAAGGGGTGCGTCTCCCGCCCGCCGCGCGTCGTCGCTCCGCCGGCCCGACCCCGAGCCGGCGGCATTTTTCTTCCGCGGGCCCGCAAAAAAACCGATCCCCGCGGGTCGGAAACGGCGCGGCGCGGCCCACGCGACGCCTCCCGTGGCGTGGAACGCGCGCGCGCGCGTTTACGTGGCTCGCCGAACGCCTCCGCGCGCCTCCTCCGGCGTGTGGTCCGCGGACCACACCGAGCGCCACCACCCCGCTGACCGTCTTTTCTTCTCTCGTTCCTCCTCGTTCACTCATCCTCCGTTCGCAGGCACGAGGGCTGGGTCACCTCCATCGCGACCCCCATCGACAACTCGGACATCCTCCTGTCGTCTTCCCGCGACAAGACCGTGATCCTGTGGAACCTGACCCGCGAGGAGGGCTCGTACGGCTTCCCCCAGCGCTCGCTCCGCGGCCACTCGCACTTCGTGCAGGATGTCGTCATCTCCTCCGACGGCCAGTTTGCGCTCTCCGGTTCGTGGGACGGCACGCTGCGCCTGTGGGACCTCAACTCGGGCTCCACCACGCGCCGCTTCGTGGGCCACTCCAAGGACGTGCTCTCCGTGGCGTTCTCCGTGGACAACCGCCAGATCGTCTCCGGCTCGCGCGACAAGACCATCAAGCTGTGGAACACGCTCGGCGAGTGCAAGTACACCATCCAGGAGCAGGAGGGCCACACCGAGTGGGTCTCGTGCGTGCGCTTCTCGCCCGTCACGTCCAACCCCATCATCGTCTCCGGCGGCTGGGATAAGCTCGTGAAGGTGTGGAACCTCACGAACTGCAAGCTCCGCACCAACCTGGTGGGGCACACCGGCTACATCAACACCGTCACCGTCTCGCCCGACGGCTCGCTGTGCGCCTCCGGCGGGAAGGATGGCGTCGCCATGCTCTGGGACCTCGCCGAGGGTAAGCGCCTGTACTCGCTCGACGCGGGGGACATCATCTACGCGCTGTGCTTCTCCCCCAACCGCTACTGGCTGTGCGCGGCGACGCAGTCGTGCGTGAAGATCTGGGACCTCGAGTCCAAGTCCATCGTGGACGAGCTGCACCCGGAGTTCCCCCCGGTGGGCAAGAAGTCCATCCCCCCGTTTTGCACCTCGCTCCAGTGGTCCGCGGACGGCGGCACCCTGTTCACCGGGTACACCGACTGCGCGATTCGCGTGTGGACCGTCAACCGCTCCATCGGCGCGTCCGGCGCGTTCACCGCGTAAGTCTTTGTAGCGCGAGTCGTAAGTGAGTCAGTCTTTGAGGGGAGAGGAAACAGGACAGTTTCATACCCATGAATACACGATTGTTGAGCTCAAACAATGTGATCGATCCGTTCGCCGTACATACCTCTCGAAAATCGTCTATCTACGCTTCGTATCTACCTTTGTCTATGCCTCGCGGCGATCTCGTCGTACCGCGAGCTCCGCTCGGCGCGCTCGCGGGGACGTCCGCCCGCGCGCAGTCCCTTCGCCCACAGCTTCAGACGCGCGAGCGGACCGACGACTGTTTTGTCGGACGCGACTGAATTGTCGTCGGCGTTTTCGGCACTCGGCTCCCGACCCGCCGCCCGCCTTTTTTGTCGCCAGCCGGACCCGCCGCCGCCGCCCGTCCCTCCCGGCGCGGGGGCGCCTCTCATCTCGGCGGCGGAGGAAGAAGGTCCACCGCGAACGACACCGTTTCGCGAAGCTGTGGCGCGAGTACTGGAAGCGTTCGCGGAAGCGCTCGCGGTGGCGTTTGCTTGAGTCATAAACCCGACGCGCCCGAGCGTTTGGAAAAGCGCCGCCGTGCGCTCCTTCACCGGTACCAGGCTCGACGTCGTGCGCGCGAAACCGTACCCGACGCGCGCGGACGTTCCGGGCGTCATGGGCGTCATGGGCGTCATGGGCGTCATGGGCGTCATGGGCGTCGCTTCGGCGCGGGACCCGGGCCACCCGTTCGCGGGAACCGCGAGCGGCGCGCCCGGCTGCCGCGGAAGCTTTTGTTTCTCCAAACGTCCGGATCGCCCGAGGCTCCCCAGCCCGACGATGCGCGATTTCACGTCTGGGACGGAGGGGTACGCGCCGCTCGCGCCGCCAGACGCGGAGGCGCGGCTTCCGAAGACGCGCTCCGAGGACGGAGACGTCCCGAAGACGCCTCTTCCGAGAGACGCCTTCGGGGTCGAGGGCGTGCCCGGCGGGACCGGCGTTCCCGGAACGCCGACACCCGGGCCCGCCGGGGACTCGGCGGTTTTCGCGACCGCCGCGGCGTGCGCCGCGCACGCGCGCGTCGCGTCCTCGACGGCGTCCACGGCGTTGCGGAGCGCGCCGCGGACGTACTCCGTCGCGGCGGAAGCGGCGGCGCGGCGCGCGGCGTCGCGAAGCGCTCTTCTTCGCGCCACACACCGCGCGGCTTCGCGCTCGCGACGCGCCATACCGAGCGAAGCGACGCCTCCCCTCTGTTTTATTTTTGCTCGAGAACCGTCCTCGGCGTCGCGTTCGGGTCGGTCATCGTCCAGGCTCGCGTCCCAGGCGGGCAACACCGCGAACGTCGCGAGTCTCGAGACGTCTCGCGAGTCTCGAGACGTCTCCGCGCGCGTTTCTTTTTCTTCGTCGCTCCCCCGCGCGAGCTCGGCGTCCAGCGCGGCGATGTGCGCGCGCCACGAGTTGTCCGTCCCGCCGAGCGGCGACGCGAAAGAAAACGGATCCGCGTCGGGCGACGACGACGCGCCCGCGCCGGCTTCGCGCTTCACCGCGCTGGCGTCCTCGTACGCCGCGCGGAGCGCGCCGCGCGCCGCCGCGGCCGCCGCCGCGAGGGACGCGAGCACGGCGGCGCCCTCGCGCGCGCGCGAGGCATCCTCTTCATCCTCCGGCGAAACACCCGCGACGGGACGCGAGACGCCGTCGCCGCCGTCGCCGCCGTCGCCGCCGCTGCGCGCGTTTCGCGCGCGTTTCGTCGACTCGCGGGACGTAAACGCGGGGTGCGCGACGCATTCGGCGCGTACTCTGGCGACGGCGGCGTAGTACTTTTCGAGGTCCGCGTATGCCGCGTCCGCGGCTCTCAGCAAACGTTGCTGCGACACAACCTTCGCGGCTTCGTTCCCGACGAGCATAGCCCCGACGCGATCGCGCGCGGCTTTGAACTCGCGCGAAAAACTTTCGCGAGCGAGCGCGTGCGCGGCGACGACGCTCTTCTTGACGGCGACGTCGCGCGCGTTTTCCGTGTCGTTCAAGTTGATGGCGCTCGCGCGGACGTGTGCCATTTTTAGTTTTTTGAGCGCCTGCTGAAGCTCCGTCTCGACGAGTAACAGCGTCGCCAGGTGCGTCTCGACGTCCGCCTGCGCGGCGGACGCCGCGGCGGCGCCCGCGGGCGTGCCGGCGGTCCAGCGCGCGGCGTTTGCCTTCGCCGCCGCCGCGCTGAGCGAATCGGCGAAAGCTTTGTACTGCGGCAGAAGCGAATGTTCCACGGCACGCTTCGTGACTCTCAGCGCCTCGGCGGAGGCGACGATCGCGAGCGTGCTGCCGGAGAGCTCAGTTTTAGATGTATCGCGGTCGTCTTCGTTCGCGGCGGTTGAAGCGCGTTCGTCGCGCGGCGGCGACGACGACGACGCGCCGTCGCCGTCGGGGTCTTCGCCGTTTCGTTTGGAAGCTTCCCGCGCGTCCGCGGCGCGCGCCGCAGCCTCGGTCTCGCGAATGAAGATGGCGGTCGCGCGGAGCCGCGTGAACAGGTCCGTGTGGTCGCGGGACGCGCCCAGGCGCGCGCCGTCGCCGGGGACGGGTTCCGATTCCGGAAGCGTCGCGGGACCTTTCCCCGCGCGGCGTCGACCGGGCTTCTCGCTCGAAGCCACCGCGCCCGAGCCCGCGGCGGGACCACCGGGCGTGCCCGGAACGCCCCGGCGCGCCTGCAGCTGAGACTCCACGCGCGCGCCGTACGCCACCACTCGTTGGCCAACCTCCTCCTCCGCGAAGTGCTTCACGCGCTGCATCGCCGCGACGAACTTGTTCGCGGGAGGCGTCTCCGTCTGCCATCTCGAGCCGGGGTCGGTCCGGGGGGGAGGAATCCCGCCGGGAGGCGAGGGGTCGGGCCGACCCCCGCGCGGCATAATCGGCGCCTCCGGGTCAGAGGGCTCACCGCGTGACGCGCATCAGGCGCGGGACGTGCGCGACGCGCGCGACGGGTGTGCGCGCTGCGAACATACACGTGGCGTTTAAAAAAACAACACCGCGTTTGGCCGTCTTGTCGTTGTTCTCGAGTCTTCCGAGAACATGGAGAAAAGTGCGCTCAAAAAGCTACGACGCCGCTCTTCGCGTCCAGACGCGGTGCGCGCGTGTGGGAGAGGAGCGGACGATCGCGAGCTGATGGGAGGAATAAAGCGGTGCTCGCACGGCAAGCGGAAAGACTTCTGCGCTGTCTGCAGCCCCTGCCCGCATGGCAAGGTGAAACGCAGCTGCGTGGACTGCAAGGGCTGCCCGCACAGGAAGCTGAAAGGCAACTGCGCGGACTGCAACCCCTGCCCGCATAGCAAGGTGAAAAGCAAGTGCGTGGACTGCAGCGGCTGCCCGCACGGCAAGGTGAAAAGCAACTGCGTGAACTGTAACCCGTGCCCCCACGGCAAGGTGAAGAAGCACTGCGTGGACTGCAACCCCTGCCCGCATGGCAAGCGGAAAGACAGCTGCACGATATGCAGTGGGTGCGAACACGGCAAGCGGAAATACAGGTGCAAGGCGTGCAAGTCGGCGCGCGCCGAGCAACCGGCTGCGCCCGAGATCAAACTCGAGCCCGAGATCAAACTCGAGCCCGAGATCAAGCAGGAGCCGTTCACCATCCGCGGCTACTTCGGCATCGGCGACTGAACATTTTGCGCGTCGCGGACACGCGGGGAAGCGCGTTCGAGGTTCGTTTGACGTGTATTTCACATTCCAAGCGCTCCTTCCTTCCTGACGAAGCGTTTTCGCGTTTCTTTTCGTGGGGCGTCGCGCTCAGCGCCACCCCCGGAGGCCCGACGGTATGGCCGGGAGCGGTTCCCTCAGCCCCCGCGCGTGCGCGTCCGACGCGGTTGGGTTTCGCCGCGAGAACGAAACGCCCTTCTCCTCGAACTGCGGCACGGGAGGCACCGCCCACTTCGACGCGGAGAGGTGGCCGGCGGCGCGGCGGCCGGCTCTCGGCGGGTCCGAGCGCCGGCGCAACGGCGCGAGATGCGCGCCGTTCAAAAGCAGAGCCGCCAGATCCGAGACGTCCTCCCTCTCGGCGTCCGACACAGGAGGTGGGCCAGCCTTGTACCGTCCCAGCCCGAGGCGATCGAATCGGGAGGCGATCGAGTTGTTTTTTTCCGTCCCCGAACGGCCATCGCCGATCGTCTCGTTCTCGTTCTCTTCCGCGTCTTCGGGCGTCTCGGGTTTCCCCGAGCGAACGACTCGCTTCGCCGCGCGCGCGCCGCGTCGCGCGTCAAACTCGTCGCCGAACACGTCCTCGGCCAAGACGCGTCGCTGTCCGACGCGTCGGCCGCGCGCGACCGCCACCTCGCGCCCGACCGCCACCTCGCTTCCGGACCGCGCTTCGGGCTCGCCGACGACGAACGTCGAAGAGAAAGGCGAAAGGCCTTTCATCTCTCGGTTTTCGTTTCGGCGCGCCGCGAACGGCTCGGCGTCGGCGTCGACGTCGAACCCGGAGACGCCGAACCCGCCGAACCCGGTGATGCGCGACCGGTACCGCGACGCGCGCGACTTTCTTTCGGGAGTCTCGGCGTCTCGTTCGTCGCCCGATGCCCGACCGATCGCATCGCCGAACGGCTCGGCGAACGCGTCGTCCCGAGCAGAAGCAGACTCTCGGAACGAAGAGTCTTTGCGGGGGAACAACGCGTCGCGAAGACGCGACTCGCTCGCGGCGTACTTGCGTTCGCGGTCGCGTTCCTCCCTCTGCTCGCGCAAAGACAGCGACGAGTGCGTCGCGCGAGAGGCGACGAGGCTCGCCGTCTCGCGTTCCAAACGGCGCCTCTCGCGCGCCTCACGGGCATCGCGCTCCAGCCGTTCGCGAGCAGCCTCGCGCGCGCGTCGAGCCTCCGCCTCGCGGCGGCGGTTCTCAGCCTCGCGCGCCTCGCGCTCTTCGCGCAGGCGCGCGGCGTTTTCCCTCGCGCGCGCTTCGCGGCGTCGCTCCGCCGCCTCCGTCTCCGCCGCCTCCTCCTCTCGTTTGCGCCGCGCGCGCGCGAGCGCCGCCTCCTCCCTCGCCTCGGCGAGACTCTTCCCGCGCGCGCGACTGGCCGCGTTTTTTAAATCGCGCGCGTCGGCGAAACGCTCGAAACTCTCGGCTTTCGTCGTCTCCGACTTCTCCGCGGCTCGGCGCGTCTCGGCTCCGCCCCCCGCGACGGCTTTCGCCTCCTCTCGCCTCTCGTCCGCGGGCCGCCATCCGTCCATCCCCTCGAAGTACGGGTGCGCGAGCGCGCGGCGCCAGTCCAGGCGCTCGGCGGGGTCCAGACGCAGCGCCTCCTCCATGAAGCGCATGGCGTTTTCGCCCAGGCGCGAGCCGTAGCGGTCGCGCGGCCTCTCCCCGGGCCGAGGGGGCACCTTGGTCTTGCCGGCGTCCACCGCCGCGCGCGCCGCGTTCGCGTTCGAGTTCGCGCTCGATGAACTGCACGTCTGGAGCGTTTCACGGAGCACGCGACGCGGCACGCCGCCCAGCGCGCGCTGCATGACGCGCAGCTGGTCGGCGTCGCTCTCGCCAGGGAACATGGGCTGCCCGTCCGCCATCTCGCCCATCAGGCATCCAATCGCGAAGACGTCCACGTTTACGTCGTACGCGCGCGAGCCGAGAAGAAGCTCCGGCGCGCGGTACCATCGCGTCGCGACGTACTCCGTCAGAGGCGCGGAAAGACGCCTTTCATGAGGTTTTTCGATTCGCTTCTTTCTCTCGGGCGCGGCGTTCTCGTCCGCGACGGACGGAGCCCCTCGCGTTTGGTCGTCGGCGCCGGCGGGTTCCTCGCCTTTCGAAGCGGACGACGATCGCCGACTCGGCAACGCGCGCGCGAACCCGAAATCGCACAGCTTGAGCGTCTCGCCATCCCGGGACACCAGGATGTTCTCAGGCTTGACGTCCCTGTGCGCGACGCCGCGCTCGTGGCACGCGGCGATGGCCTTGACGAGCTGCCACGTGAACAGGCGCACCTTCGCCGGGTGCAGGCCGCCCGGGCGCGACTCGAGAACCTGCAGCAGATTCCGCTCCACGTACTCAAACACCAGATACAGCTTACCCTTGCGCCGGAACGCTTCCTGCGCGTGTTCGGGTGCGTCGATCGGGGTGGAGCGCGATTGTGACGTCGTCAGCGTCGGCGACAGAGAGCGCGAACAAAAAAGCGAGCGCGCGCGTGGAGAACCCGAGGGAGAACCGCGCGGGAGGCTCGTTTGCGTTTTTCGAGCCGAGCCGGTGAAAAAAAAACGCGTCTGGTCTGCGGTCAACGACCGCGTTCGCGTCGCGTCCGCCGAGGGAATCGTCGTTTTCGCGCTGGTCGATCTGAGGGCGCGGCGTGACGGAGACGCGGGTCGTCCGAGTGGGAGCCGTAAGGCGAGCCCGGGACTCATCGAGACCTCGTCGTCGTCGCGTCCTCGCCGTCGCATTCCTCCCTTTCCCCGCGCGCGCACCTTCAAGCTCACGATGTTTTCGTGTTTCAGCGCGCGGAGCACCTTCACCTCGCGCAGCGTGGTTTTGCGCACGTTCGCGTCGTCGTCCGACTCCTTGAACTTCTTCACCGCGACCGTCTCCCCGGTCTGCTTGTTCCGGCACTTCAGCACCACCCCGTACGCGCCCTCGCCCACCACCCCGAGGACCTCGTACTTGTTCATCGCACCGCCGACGCCGCGCAGTGCCGCGCGGAAACGGAAAGCTGGCTTTAAACCACATCGCGAACCGGCAAACGGCTTCGTCGCTGTTTTGTTTTTTTCTTTTCTCGCCGCCTGTTGAACGAATCGCGAGAAAAAGCATGTGACAGATGACCGTGACTGGATGACGAGGAGCTGCTTTGCTGACTTGGCGCCAAAACGATCCCTTCAAAAACAATTCGTGTGGCGGGTCAGTCTGGAAAAAAGCAGAAACTTCGCGCCCTAAAGATCACGAAAACTGTATCTTTTCCAACCGAGTTGTTTGCCGTCACTCTACGATGAGCGGCGGGAAGGGGGAGGCGTTGGCGAGCGAGCTCGCGGCGCTCTCCGTGAATGAGGCGTCCGCGCCGCCGGAAGGCGACGGAGAGAAGCCGTCCGCCGAGCCTGCGGAGGGCGCGGACTCGGGGGGGAAGATCACGGGCGTCGTGAGCTGGTTCAACGTCGCCAAGGGGTTCGGTGCGAGACGTCGTCTTTCCAGCGTGGCACGCACCTTTTTTTCCCTGGCGCGCGTTCGCGCGGCGCGCCGTCCGCGCGCGCGCGCGCGAGGCGCGGGTCGCGACGCCTCATCGTTTCTCTGTCGTCCCATGATCGTGCCGGACCGATCGACGCGCGCGCTGGCGCGGCGTCGGATACGCCCGCGCGCCTCGCTATTCCACGCGCGGCATCCCCGTCCGACGGCATCCGATTCTCACGCGCTCGCCCCCTCTCCCTCTCCCGTTCGCAGGCTTCGTGACGCGAGACGACGGCGAAGGGGACGTCTTCGTGCACCAGAGCGACGTCTACAGCCAGGGGTTCCGCAGCTTACGGAATCAGGAGCCGGTGGAGTTCGGCCTCGAGCCCATCGGCGACGGGCGGTTCAAAGCCGTGAACGTGCGTGCCTTGTCTCCGTCCGAGTCACGCGCGAACGCCTCCGCCAAACAAATCCAGATCTGCCAGTCTGCAGATGCGATCCTTTCGCGTGGCTTTTTCTTTTTTTCGTCTTTTTGTCTGACATGTCAACCCCCCGAACGATACGACGTTTCCTTCGCGCGCAGGTGACGGGCCCGAACGGCGCGTTCGTGCAGGGCGCGGTCGCCCGGAACGCGAACAAGACCCGCTCGCCGTTCATGGCCAACCGCGGGGCGGGAATCCCCGGCATGTACGGCCCGGGCGCGTACTTCGGCGGCGTGCCGTTTGCGGGGCCGATGCCGCCGGGGATGCCCCCCGGGATGGTGCCGGGGATCCCGTACGGCGTGGGTCCCCACCAGGGGATGATGGGTCCCGGGGGCTTTCCGGGGGCGATGGGTATGGTGCCCATGCCCAACCCGCCGATGATGGGCGAGTACGGCCCGGGCGGCGGGCGACGCGTCGTCGTGCTCAACCTGCCGTGGCACACGAGCTGGCAGGCGCTGAAGCAGTTCTTCGCGTCCGCGGGGGAGGTTGAGCGCGCGGACGTGGCGCTGGACGAAAGCGGGAAGAGCCGGGGCTACGGCACGGTGCGGTACGCGACCGAGACGCAGGCCATGAACGCCATACGCACGCTCAACGGCCTGGACTTCGAGGGCAGGATACTCACCGTGCGCATGGACAAGTACCAGGAGTAGGCGCTCTCCGCGGCGAAGCGGCGCGACTTTTATTATTTCGCGACTCCCATACTTTTTTGAGACGCGCGCGTCTCGCGATTTTTTAGCGAGGAGGGGTGGAAAGCACAAGACAGTGAAAGAACAGTAAGAACGTAGAGCCAGAAAGATTGGCGAGTAGTATAAGAACAGTAAGAACGTAGAGCCAGAAAGATTGGCGAGTAGTATAAGAACAGTAAGATCGTGGAGCCAGCAAGATGGGCGAGTCGGTAGATAGTGAACGCGGCGTCGAGGTTTCAATGAGCATTTTACAACGACGCGTTCCGCGAAACCTTCGGAGACGGCATATGTCGTTTTTCGCGTCGCGCGCGGCGGCGGGACGCGCGTTCAAGCGGACTATGTATAGACTATTGTGTTTTTTCCGCCACGCGCGTGTTTGAAAACACGAGACAAGAGAGCGCTTCGATGACGGTCGTCGTTTTAACGACGACAACACTTCCGCGACCATGAAAGGAAGTCACTTCCGAACGAACGAAAGACTAGCGCGTAAAAAGCAATCGCGATCACGCGACGGTGCCGAGGAGCGCTTCGGGCGAGAGGTACTTCTTGAGCACGTTGGGGGGGTGGAGCATGTTGAACTCCTCGGTGGCGTCCTTCCCGGCGAAGAGCATGATCGCCTTCTTGCCGCCGGGGTGGTCCGGCAGGAACGACGTCAGGTCGTACACCTTGCCCTCGATCACAACCCACAGGTCGCCCTCGGAGTTGTGCTTCGCGATCTCAGCCTCGGTGAAGGAACGCGCGCCGCCGGATGCCTTCGCAACCACCGGCGGCGGCGTCGGCGCCGCGACACCGGCGCCGCCGCCGTACGCCGCGGCGGGCGACGCGGCGATTCCCGCGCCCGCTCCGGCCCACTGCTGCGCGCCGGCGGCGGCGGCTTGCTCCGGGTTGAAGTGCGCGTTGAGGGTCGCGACCCGGTTGAGCGCGGTCTCGCCGCCGTTCCGCGACGTGCGCAGCGCCTTGATGGCGGAGCTCAGCAGGTGGCGGCACGCCGTGTCACCCGCCACGCGACCAAACACGACGCAGTCCAGCAGCGAGTTCCCGCCGAGGCGGTTGCGGCCGTGGATGCCGCCCGCCACCTCGCCCGCGGCGTACAGCCCGGGCACGGGGATGCCCGCCTCGGAGACAACCTGCGACTCGTTGTTGATGGCGAGGCCGCCCATGGTGTAGTGCACCACCGTGCACACCTGCGCGACGTGGAACGTCGAGTCGTTCATGTCGAGCGGCGCGTTGTGGAAAAACTTCTTCCCGAACGGGCACGACTTGGTCTTCGCCGCTTGGTTGTACTTGGCGAAGGTCTCCGCGAGCTTCGCGGGGGGGACGCCGATTTCGCGCGCCACCTCGGCGCCGCTGCCGAACTTCTTCATGATCCCGCGGCCGACGTAGTGCTTGCAGTGCCACTCGATCTCCTTGCTCGCCGCGCCGTTCAGAATGAGGCGGAACGGGCCCTTGCCCTTGTTCATCTCGCCCGAGACGTAATCGCGGCGCCCGAGTTCGTCGCAGAACCGCTCGCCATTGGCGTCGAGCAGGATGCCGCCCACGCCGCGCAGCGCCTCGGCGGCGAGGAACTTGACCTTGGCGTCGGGCTCGCCGGGGTGCACCAAGCCGGTGGGGTGGACCTGCACGGAGGTCATGTCCACCGTACCCGCGCCCGCCGCGAGGGCCATCTTGATGCCGTCGCCGGTGCAGTGGTCGCCGTTGGTGGTGGGAAGCGCGCGCAGCTCGGGGCGGTGCTTCGCGAGCAGCGAGTCGGACTGGTAGTCCGCGCCGAACCCGCCGGTGGCGATGACCACGGGGCCGTACTCGACGTGCATCTTGCCGTCCTTCAGGAACTCGACGCCGACGACGGCGCCCGAGTCGGACTTGATCAGCCGCTTCGCCTCGGCTTTGGTGACGATGCGCGCGAGGTCGCCTTTGGAATCCTCCATCACCTTCTCCAAGCCCTCCATCAGCGCGTACGTGATGGTGAACCCGGGGAAACGCTCCTTGCCGCGGTGCGTGCGCGGGTACGAGTGGCCGCCTGAAGTGGTTCGAGGAGTCGGTCGTTCGAGGGTCAGAACGCGGCGAGACGCGGAGTACGACGACGAAAACCGACTCTTTTTTCACCCGCTTCGGGGGCACGCGCGATCGCGCGACCCAAAACACGGGTTTCGCGTTCACTCGCGGAGGAGCTCGGTCGGGAAAGGGCGATGTTAAATCTTAGGTCAAACGCGAGGGGACGCACCGAGCTGCGAGACGAGGGATAGGTCGAGGTTGAACTTCTCCATGAGCCAGTTCACGGAGCTCCCGCTGCCTTGCGCGAGGACCTGCGCGGAGGGCGAGGCGAGGGAGGTGGGAAGGTCAGCGCCGGCGGCTTCTCAGATCTCGCGCGGCGGAAAAAGTGACGCGGCTCGCTTTCTTTCGGAATATCTCCGCTCCGACGGTTCGAGGTTCGCGGGTTCGGGGTCGCACCTTGGCGAGCGGGACGGTGTGCGCGGGGGCCTCGGTGTGACCCACGCCGGCGGCGCCTCGGATGATGTCCGCCTCGAACTTGTCCGCGTTATCGTTGATGCCCTTGGCAGCCTGCGTGCGGGTAGGCGCGCCGTTAATGCCGCTGGTGGCCTTGGTGGAGTTGCCGCCCAGGAAGGGGCACTTGTCCAGGAGCAGCACGCGCCCGCCGTGCTCCAGCACGGTGTGCGCGGCGGACAGCCCCGCGAGGCCGCCGCCGATGACGATGATTTGCTCGCTCATCGCGACCCGGAGACGTGAAAATCGTGCGCGACGAGGTGCCCGGAGGATGGTGTGACGCGCCGCGCAATTTCCGAACACCTTTTATCCGTCGTTTTTTTGGCGGCCGAGTCAGCACATGGGCTGGCTGAGGGTTTTGGGGCGGGCCAAGCCGAGCGGCGAAACTCGCGCGCGAGTCTCGGCGATTTCTTTTGCCAAACGGAAGGAAACTGGCTTCACTCTCGCGAGCGCTCTGGGCTCGGGACGCGGTCACCATGGCCGGCGTCGCCACCATGCCTAGCAGCGCGGCGCTCCCCTTCTGCGAAAGCTGCAAGCAGGAGGTCGAGGCGGAGACGAACGAGTCTAACGGCTTCACGTGCGTCCCCACGCGCGTCCCTCTCGCCCCTCCCCGCGATTCGTAATTGCGTCGAAAGACACTCTTTCGCGATGTCTCGCAATTGCCCTCACGCGCCGGCTGACCGACGAGCTGACCGACGTGCACCGTCCGACTCACGACGCCTCCGCGTTCGTTCGCTCCACGTCCTCTGTGTATTCTTCCACCAACGACAACAGGTGCTGCACGCAGTGCGGCAAGATTCTGGACGACAACGTCTTCTCCACGGACCCGACGTTCTCCAAGACCGCGGGCGGCGCCTCGCAGGTGGATGGGAATTTCGTCCCCGAGAGCGGCGTGAGCGCGTCGGTGGGCCGCGGGACGCGCGGCGGGCGCATCTTCGGCTTACAGGTGGACTCACACGAGAAGACCATCAACAAAGGCAAGTACGAGATAAGCCAAGTCGCGGACCGGTTAGGCATCCGCCCGCGCGAAGACATCACGAGCGCGGCGCACCGATTGTACAAACTCGCCGTGCAGCGAAACTTCACGCGCGGCCGCCGCACGCAGCAAGTCGCCGGCGCGTGTTTGTACATCGTGTGTCGTCAGGAGAGCCGGCCGTACATGCTCATCGACTTCTCGGACGTCGTGCAGACGAACGTGTACGTGCTCGGCGCGGTGTTCCTGCAGCTCTGCCGGCTGCTGCGCCTCGAGCAGCACCCGCTGATCAGCAAGCCCATCGACCCCAGTTTGTTCATCCACCGCTTCGCCGACAAACTCAACTTGAATCGACGAATGCACGCCGTGGCCAACACCGCGCTGCGTCTGGTCGCTTCCATGAAGCGGGACTGGATGCAGACCGGTCGCAGGCCCTCGGGTGTGTGCGGCGCCGCGCTCTGGGTCGCAGCGCTGCTGCACGGCTTCGAGCGCTCCAAAAGAGACGTCGTCGCGGTGGTGCACGTGGGCGAGGCGACGCTGCGCAAACGAGTCTCGGAGTTTGAAAACACGCCGAGCGCGTTTTTGAGCGTCGACGAGTTCGACGCCAAGGCCAAGGAGTGGGAGAAGGAGCAGGCGGCGCTCGCGGACGTCACGCGCGGGAAAACCGCGCTCGCGCTCACCGACGGGCTCTCCATCGTCAGCCACACCACCACGCTCACGTGCGCGCACAAGGACCACGAGGGCGCCGCGCACTTTGCGCACGGCATGTGCCGCGCGTGCTACGTGGAGTACGCGCGCGTCAGCGGCGGCGCCGTCGGCGGCGAAGACCCGCCCGCGTTCAAAGCCGCCGAGCTGAAACGCAAGAGGGAGGACCAGGCTAACGCGTTGGGGCTTCCCGCTCCGGAGGGACAGCGTTTAGGGCTGCCGCCCGCCGGAGGCGCGACGAAAACGCATCTTCTTCTCGGCGCGAAGAAGAAGCGCCTGACGGCGACGGAGACGGCGGAGGCCATCGCCGCCGCCGCCAAGGCGGCGGCGAAGCACCCCAAGAAGGACGACGGCGAGGTGTGGGCCCACACCTCGGACCGAGAAGGAGGACCGAAGGGTGCGAAGAACGCGCGCGCCGAGGCGTTCCTGGAGGAGGAGATGGAGAAGGCGCTCGACTCGCGCGGGCACCTCGGCGAGTTTGCGGTGATGACCGGCCTCCGCGCGCGCCGCGAAACCTCCGCCGACGCCGACGCCGAAAAAGCCGGGGACCCGGCGGCGACGCCTTCGAACGCGCCCGGCGTGCCCACCTTGGGTGTGGGGCCCGAGGTGGCCGAGGCGGCCACCGCGCTGCTCAAGCGGCTGGTGGGCGACGCGCACGCCTCGCGGTTCTGCCTGCCCCTGGACCGCGACGGGCGCGCGCGCGGGCGCGTTTCGGGAAAGCACCTTTCGTCGCAGCACCCGCACGCCAAGCGCGACCCAAAGGGCGTGGCGCGCGGCGGGCGCATCGCCGAGGCGGACAAGACGCAGCTGCATTTTTTGTTAGCAGCGGGGTGCTTCGACGCCTCCGCGGTGGCGCGCCTGAAGAAGTTCTCCAAGCTGGACGTAGACGCGATGCTCGCCGCGCCGCTGCCTCTGCGGCGGAGCGCGAGTTTCTCGGCGCCGGACGCGGCGGCGGTGCGATCGGCGGAGGCGGCGGCGGCGGCGAACGCGGCGGCGATCCGCGCCGCCGCCGAGGAATCCGACGCGAACCACGAGAAGACTCGACGCGACGCGCTGAAGCAGACCGCGCGCGAGGAGCGCGCGGCGAAGGCGCGGGCCGCCGAGCTGGCGAGGGCGCAGGGCGTGAAAGACCCGAAGTCTGAATCCGACGCGGGCGCGCTCGCGACGAAGGATGGCGAATTTTCGGCGTTGGCCGAGACAGACGCGCGCGCGCGCGGCGACGCCGAAAATTCCGAGTCTGATTCGGACGCCTCGGACGCCGAGCCCGAGACGTTCTCCGACGTGGACGACGACGAGGTGGCGGACTACATCCACAGCGAAGAGGAGGTGAAGCTTCGACGCGTCATCTGGTCCGAGCTGAACAAGGAGTACCTCGAGACGCAAGCCGCCAAGGAGGCGGCGACGGCGGGCGCTCATGCTTCGGCGCGCGGCGGGGATGACGGCTCGGGCGCCGGTAAGAAGAAGCGTAAGCAGTACACGCACACCGTTCCCGCGGATTCCGCCGCGGAGGCGGCGCACGCGATGCTGAGCAGCAAGAAGATCTCCTCCAAGATCAACTACGACGCGCTCAACGACCTGTTCAAGCAGGACTCGCTGGACGCCGCCGAGCGCGAGAGACTGCGCGAGGCGGAGAAGACGAAGAGCGCTGCCGCGGGCGGGTCCGGATCGTCCGCCGGCTCACGACGTCTGAACGGGGGCGAACAACGGAGAGGAACGGAGGCTTTCCACGAGAGGGACGCGTCTTTTTATTCGTCGGGCGGCGCCGTCGGGAGCTCCGGCCGACGGATGAGCGTCGGGCTCGGCGCGGGGCGGCTGTCCTCGCGCCTCACGGGGTTCAACCCGCACTCCAAGGCGAGCGACAAAAGCGCGCCCGGGCTCGGCGGCGGCGGCCTCGGCTCGCGGCTCGCCGCGGCGGGCGCCGGCGCGGCGGCGGCGGCGGCGGCGGAGAAGAAGAAGGGCAAGGAGAAACCGTCCGCCGCGCCGCTTCTTCGTTCGCAGGAGAAGGACGCCGGAAACGTTTCCGCCTCCGCGCAAGACGGAAAGACGGAGAAGAAGAAAGGCATGTCGATGTCGGACGCGACGCTCGCCGAAGCCGCGATGCAGTCCACCGGGCGGCGCGGAGGGAAAAGAGGCGGGCGCGCGAAAGGCGCCGACTGGCTCTCTTGACGACATTTTTTTTGCGTTTCATTCTCTTTTCGAGGCGCGCGACTTTTGACCGACTCACCGCGAGATTTTGTCGCGTCGGTTCGCTCTCTGTCGGCGTCCGGTATCGACCGTCTCGAACGAAAACGTAGTCTACGTAGCGGGGGTAGTGTAGTGCGGATGCTGATCGCCCCTTTTCTTTCGTTTCACGTCCGTCCGCGACTTTCAGCGGTAGAGTCGCCGCACGAGCGCGGCGAGTTCGGCGTCGGGCGCGTTTTTAAGCACCGCTAAATGCAGCGCGTCTTTGGTTTTCTTCGCCACGAGCTCCTTCACTCCCCGGAACAGCACCGGGTGGAGTTTTAACTCCGCGTCCGGCTTTATCAGGTCCTCGGGCACGAACCAGCCGAATTCATCGTACTCTTCGCTGCACATGTTCATCGTCGAGCGCTCCTCCGCGGTGATCTGCGCCGTCATGATGACGCCGAAATCCGCCGTGCCGTTGCCCTCCGGGGCTTGCTTGCGGAACTGCCATAACATCGTCTGGCAGCACACGAACGACCATCTGTCGGGGGCGATGTCGATGCCCGTCTCCCGGAGGCAGTTACGGCCGGCAGCCTCCTCGACGGTATCGCCCGCCTTCATCCGCCCGCCCAGCACCCACCAGTCGGGCTGGGGGTGCACTTTGCGCTTGCCCATCAGCATCATCCCGCGATCGTCCGTCAGCAGCAGATCCGCGCATCCCTTGACGAAACAGTCCAGCGCGCGGCCGTACTCCTCGTCGTTTAAGAACGTCTTGTTGCGCGTGTACTCGCCGGTGACAAAGTGGGGGAGGTGGCACAGCGGGTTCGGGGCGTCGGAGGCCATCGCGGCCGAAAAAGCGAAGGACGCGCGGCGTCGGTGTACGCGGACGCGCGATCGCGATATCCGCTTTTATGCGCGACGAGCGGCGCAGAAGCCGCCTGTGGTTCGTGGAGCGGCCCGAGTTTCGACCTTTTTCCCTCGCTTTTTCGCACGAGCGTTTCGTCACGAAACGTCACGCACGCGCGCGTTTCCTGTGTAAAAACATGTGTAAAAACGAAGCGGGCGACGCGTTTTGCCGCCCCCCCTCACCACGCCTCGTCGTCGTCGCCCATCGCCGCGGCCTGGACCTCGCGTGAGACGTGCGCCATGATCTCGGCGCACCGCTCCGCGGAGGTGGTCGGCGCGCACATCACGTACAGCACGTTCCCCAGCGGCCGCGCTTGCACGCTGGCGGCGCGCTTGAGTCGGCTCACCAGCTCCTTGGTGGCGGTGGAGTTGTACCCCCCCGCCCCGCCGTCGTCCAGCTCCACCGCCAAAACGCACCCGATGACAGTCACGCCCTTGACGTTCGGGAGCATGGACAAATCGCGCGCGGAAGCCTCGTCCCACAGGTCGCGCAACCGCAGCTCCGGCGCGTGAGAAAACGCACCCGTCGCGGCGTCCGCGCCGGTTTCCGACGACGCGCTCGTTTCTTTTCCCTCGACGAGTCTCAGGTTGGGGTTCGCCTCCGGGTCTTTGTACAGCCGCATCGCCTCCGCGGCGACCGCGCACCCGACCGGGTACGCGGTGTACGAGTGGCCGTGCAGCAGACCCTGCGCCTTGGTGTCCCCGCGGAACGCGTCGAAGACCTCCTCCGTGGTGGCGGTGGCGGCGAGCGGCACCAGACCCCCCGTGAGCAGCTTGGCGTAACACGACACGTCGGGCGTCTCCCGAAGAAGCTGCCAGGCGCCCTCGGCGCCGAGCCGCCAGATCCCGGCAAACACCTCGTCCAGGACCACGGGCAGGCCGCGCGCCTTGCATCGCTGCATCAAAACGCGCTGGAACAACGGGTCGATCAGGTTCATGCCCCCGGCGCCGTGCAGCACGCACTCCGTGACCAGCGCGGCGAGCGGGGGATGCGCGTCGGGATCTTCGGCGGACGCGGCGTCCGCCGCGTCCAGGACGGCGTCGATTTTTTCGCGGTACCGTTTGGCTAACGCGCTCGAAGAGCGAGCCTCGACGTCGAACACCTCCTCGCGCGTCTCGAAACCCACCTCTGTTTCGGAAGCACCGGGACCCGTCGGTTGTGACACATCGCACGCGCACCCGTGACACTTCTCGAGGCACAAGCCGTCCGGCGGTTGCGCGACGACCCAGCGCCCGCGCCGCATCTGCGCGACGGGCGGCGAGAGAAACAAGCCGCGCGGCTTATACCACGGGGTCTGCATCGGGCCGGTAAACACGGAAGGTGCCTGCATGTCCATCGTGCCGAGTGTGTCCCCGTGGTACGACCCGTCCAGCGCCAGAACGCGCACCTGCGGAAGCGCCTCGTCCGACGTTTTCGCGTCGCCGCCCGCGCGCACGAAACCTTTTCGAACGTACCATAAACGCATCGCCATCTTCACCGCCACCTCCATCGCGGTCGAGCCGTTATCGCTGAAGAACACCCTCTTTGCCCAGCCCTTCCCCGCGCCGTCAAGCAGGCCCCGGGACGCGTCCAGCGCGGCGTCGTGCGCGTTCTCGGGAAACATGACGTGTCCCCATCGCCCGGCGGCGGCGGCGGCGGCGCGATGCAGTCGGCGCGCCGACTCCTTCGACACGCCCTGCGTCCACCAGCTCGCCGAGGCGTCGAACCTGAGGTGCACGGCGCCCGGCCTCGACGCATCCGCGTCTGGCACGTACACGCCGAAATCCTCCCCCGAGCGACTGTCGATGACCGTCACGTCACCGACCAGGTCGTGCTGCGTGAACGGCCACCAGAGGTCCCGCTTCGCGCGCGCGGGCGCCGAGCGCAGCGAAGAGACTCGGAAGGCGTGGGATTTTATCATGTGCGCCAGCGCGGCGTCGAAGACGCTCTTACCCTCGTTCAGCCACTCGAAAATCTCCGAGCCGTCGTAGCGCGTCTCTTCGTTTCCGGACGACGAATCGTCGTTCATCGTGGCGAACAACGACACGTCTCTAGGGGGAATGGTGGGTAAGGTAAACACAGGAGGCGGGCTCGCGCCCGCGCTCGGCGGCGCGACGGATTCGCAGTACCGCGCGAGCGCCGCGGCGTTTCCGTGTCCGCCGTCCGCCAAAATAATCGCCGCGACGTCGTAGCCGCGCGCGTCCAGCGCTTCGTACGCGGCGATGGTGGTGGATATGCCCCCCAGCTGCCCGTCTCCGACGAGAACCGCGGGCAAACGCATCGGGCGCATCAGGTCGCACTGCAGGCTCCCACTCGGGCCGGGAGAACACGCGCCGCCGGCGGTTTCCACCAGCGCGAAACCGTCGGGGGACGTCGCGGAGGATATATCGCCCGTCGCGACGTCGGTCGAGCTTCCGAAGCTTAAGCCGGTCGAGCTTCCGAACCCTCCGCCCCCGACAGCGTCCGCGAACTGCGCCAGGTGATGCGTCACCGACCGCAGAAGCTCCTCGTCGCTGACGAACCGCCCTTCCTCCGCCACCGCCGCCTGGGGACCGGTGGCTCGGCGCCACGCGAACGTGGTGTGCGCCCAGAAGGGGGGGCCGGATGCCGCCGCCGCGCCGCCGCCCTCCGCTACCGGGAACGCCGTGCCGCGATGCGCTACGCCCTCGGTTCCTCCCGTGACGAAGTCGTTCGTTCCCGCCGAGAAGCCCGCCGCGACCGCGGCGTGCGGGCCCATGGTCGGCACGACCCCGGCTCGGGCCCTCGTGGCGACGAAGTCAGCGTCGGAGTCGTCGGGGAAGCCCGTCTGCACCGGCTTGAGATACAGAAAAGGCAGCGCTCGACGTCTCGCCGCGGCGGCGAGGCCGGCGCTGACCAGCGTCTTGCCCACCGCGGTGTTCGCGCCCCAGACGCAGAACGCGGGCGTCTCGAGGCTGACGTTCCCGGTCGCCAGCACCGGCGTGAGCCCGCCGGAGGCGCCCACGCGGAACGACCGGCGACGCGGCGCGTTTGGCGAAAAAGCGCGAGCCATCGCGGCGTCGACGACATCGGGGGTGCCGACGGACGGCACCCACGCGCGCCGATCCACGAGCAGGCGCCGCAGGGCACCGCCGCGAGACGCCATGATCCTCCGCGTGCGGAGATCGCGCGCGGACCCGCGAACCCGGAGATTACGCCCGCACGCGCACCCACGCGCGCTGGGGAAGTGACGACACGCGAACCGTTGGATCGACGCTCGAGGAGGCTGAAAGGCTCGTCGCGTCAGCTTTTCGGATACTTCGTGCGCTTTTTTGCGAGGTCGATCGACGCGCTCGATCACTCCCGAGATGGCGACGGCACTGACATGCATCCCCCGCTATGGTCCCGTGGCGCGCCTCGCGCGCCGCGCGGCCTCGCGCCGCCCCGCCGTTCGCGCGGCGCGGCGCGGCCTCGCCGCGGCGGCCTCCGCCGACGAGCTCACCATCACCACCCCCGATGACTGGCACCTGCACGTGCGCGACGCGGCGAAGATCGCCTCGGTGGTTCCCTTCACCGCGCGCGTGTTCGGCCGCGCGCTGATCATGCCGAACCTGGTTCCCCCCGTGCGCACCGTCACGGACGCCGCCGCGTACCGCGACCAGATCCTCGCGGCGGTCCCCGAGGGCGTTACATTCGAGCCGCAGATGACCCTGTACCTGACGGACAACACGAGCGCGGCGGACATCGAGGCGGCGGCTAACGCCGGGTTCGTTCGCGGGTGCAAGCTGTACCCCGCCGGCGCGACTACCAACAGCGACTTCGGCGTGACGGACGTTAAGAAGATCGGGAAAGCGCTCGAAGCGATGGCGGCGTGCGGTTTGGTGCTGGAAGTGCACGGCGAGGTGACGCACGCGTCCGTGGACACGTTCGACCGCGAACGCGTGTTCCTGGATGAGGTGCTTACGGGAATCGTCAAAGGCCCGCACGCGGCGAAGGGGCTCAAAATCGTGATGGAGCACATCACCACGAAAGAAGCCGTGGAGTTTTGTTTGGCGCAAGACGAGAACGTCGCCGCGACCATCACGCCGCAACACATCTTGTATAACCGCAACGCCATGTTAGTGGGCGGCATACGGCCGCACCTGTACTGCTTACCCATCCTGAAACGAGAGAAGCACAGAGAAGCCGTCGCGGCCGCGGCGATGAGCGGGAACCCCAAATTTTTCCTAGGCACGGATTCCGCGCCGCATCCGAAAGGCGCGAAAGAGAGCGCGTGCGGGTGCGCGGGGGTTTTTTCCGCGCACGCCGCGTTGCCCTTCTACGCGTCCGCGTTCGAGAAAGAGGGCGCGCTGGATAAACTGGAGGGGTTCGCGTCGTTTCACGGCGCTGACTTTTACGGCGTGCCGAGGAACGCCGGAACGGTGACGCTGGTCAAAGAGCCGTGGGCGGTGCCGGAGACGTACGCGTTCGGCGACGACGTCGTCGTGCCGTTTTTCGCGGGCGAAAACGTGGACTGGCGGGTGAAAGACGCGTGATGGTTTTTTTTGTCTTACATATCTAAGTGACGTCACGGTGTCGTGTGAACAAACATCGCGTCTACGTTAAAAAACGCGTCTGTCTGTCATCGAACATCGAACGACGCGCTGAAGCGCGACACGGTGACTCTATACCTACGCTCTCACGTAAAGTTTGTCACTAAAAAAAAAAACGTCGAAGAAAGCGGTTTCACATCTCGGCGAGCTTCGTTTTCGGCGCGCCGTTGTCCGCGCAAAACGCGAGCGACAGCGCCCAGAGCTTCTCGTTGGCGTCCTTGGCTTTCGCCTTGGGCGCGCACCGGTCCGGCCCGAAGCCGTGGCACAGCCTTGTGAGGAAGGGCATGCCCAGGTCGTACGCGATTTTTTTGTTGAACGCAAAGAGCGAGGACATGCGAATCGCGAAGGGCATGTACAGCGCGCCTCTGTTGATGTTCGCGTCCGAAGCGCACCGCACCGACGTCATGGCGCCCTCCGTCGTGTCGAGCGCCAGGGCGCCCGCGACGGTGCGAAACACCACGTTGTAGTTGCGCCAGACGTCGGACGCGACGAACCCCGGGTCCGCGGCGACGAACTTGACGTTGTTGTCCGGCATCGCGACATCAAGCCTCTGCTGCGCGTCCATCGTGAACGCCAGGCACGCCAGTTTCGAAGCCGCGTAGTTCCCTTTCGTCTTAGACGCGCCCTTCACGAAGTGCTGGTACTTGTTCGACGCGAACCACGTGGTGACGCTGGAGAGCGCGACGACGCGCGCGTCGGACGATTTGAGCAACGCGGGCATCAACAAAGAGGTCAACATGAAGTGGCCGAAGTAGTTCGTGCCCATGCAGATCTCGTACCCTTGCTTGGTGACCGTCGGCCCTTTGTATCCGCCCGTCGTGTTCAAACCCGCGTTGTTCACGAGCACGTCCAGCGTGTCGTGCTTTTTCAGGAACGCCGTCGCGAACGCCTTGATCGTGGGCGCGTCGCTGAGGTCCAGCGCCATGATCTCCGCGGACCCGCCCGCGGCGGTCACCTCCGCCAGCGCGGGCTTGGCGCGTTCCTTGGAGCGGCACGCCATCACCACGTGCGCGCCCGCGTCGCACAGCATCTTCGCCGTCTTGAGCCCGATGCCGGTGTTGCACCCGGTCACCACTGCCACCTTTCCGGTAAGATCGACCGAGCATCCGGTCGCGATGCCCATCGCGTGTGCGTGTGTCGTCGACGGCGGGCCGGGACGCGCGAGGTGAGGGAGGCAGGCGTCGGGGACGCGACTGCGGGGTCTGCGTGCGCGACTCGGGGGTCGTGCGACGGGCAATGCCGCGGAGCGCCGAACCGGATCGAGCGACCCACAGCTGGCTCGTCGAGCGCTCTCGGCGCCACGTGGTGATGAAATCGATCCCGCGGGCGACTCTTCTCGTTTTCGACGGACGCCGAACGAAAACCTCTCAGAGATCTGCTTGTACGTCCCACAACGAACCGCACCTCGCGATCCTCGGCGCGCCCGCGACGGAAGGCGGCACCGCGTCTCTCGCTCGACGCGGATCGAAGAAGCGGGTCGCACTTCGCGCTCGCCGACGGATTCGAACCCGGGCCGCGTGACCCGCGACCGTTCGCAGATCGGATCTCGATCAACGCGCGTCGGCGGTGGGCGCTCTCGGCTTTCCACGAACGCGCGCGCACGATGGCGGGCAAGCTCCACCTGTCGTACCCCCCCACCATCGCCAAAGTCACGGTGCAGAGGAAACGCCTGAACGTCTTCGGCCAGGGACTGTGGCACGTCCCGTTCCTGTTCCTGTACTTCTTCGCGCTGCGCGCGTGCGTCGAGACGAGCGGCAATCCGTACGCCGAGGCGCTCGCGCACCACCAGGCGAAGGGATACGACCCCGCCGCGTTCGCCGCGGACGCCGCCGCGTCGAAGCAGAAGCCTCCCAAGGTCACCGATGACTGGGGCGCCGCCGGCAGCGCGGAAGACGACGGCTGGGGCGACCTCGAGGCGGACGACGAGGACATCAGTGCAACGCCTTTGGCGGCGGCGACGGAGGCGGCGACGAAAAGAGCATCCACGATTTCGTCGACGAACGACGCCGGCGACAAAAGCTCTTCGGAATCCGACAAAGAATCCGACGAAAACGGCAGCCAGATCACGTACGAGACGCCTCCCACTTTGCCCGCGTCTTGGCTCCCCGAGTTTTGGGCGGTGGCGTGGTTCAGCGCCCTGGCCACCGCGCACGTGTTGACCATGTTCGCGCAGCACTGGAGCGTCAAGTTCCGCGCCTTCGTGAACTACGCCGAGACGGATCGTATAACCGCGTCGTCGTTCCTGACGTTTACGCCGGCGCCCCACCAAGGCAAAGCTGAGATCGTTCCCCTCCGTGAACTCGAGATCGCGGACGAAAACGGAAACGGCACTCGGACGATGCTGTGGACCGTGTTCCAGCGGCAGAGGTTCGAAGTGCGCGTTTTGGAGCGCGACGAGAAAGACGGACGCGGGAAGACGAAAGCCGAGGTGATTGAAGTCGCGACGCCCGTCGATTTGCCTCTGAGTTCGTACGCGCGCCCGACGCGCGGCTTGAGCGCCTCCGCGGTGGAGGCGGCGACGCGTCGCTACGGCGACAACTCTCTGCGCGTGCCTCTGCCGACGTTCTGGCGCGCGTACAAGGAGCAGCTCATGGGCCCCGTGACTGTGTTCCAGATCTTCACCACGCTCTTGTGGCTCCTGGACGAGTACTGGAAGTACGCGCTGTTCAGCGCGGCGTCGCTGATGATGTTCGAGGCGACCACGGCGTTTTCGAAAATCAAAAACGTCCGGACTTTACGGGGGATGGGCACGAGCGCTATTTCGGTGTTGGTGTTGAGAGACGGGCGATGGGAACCGCGATCGTCCGAACAGCTGGTTCCGGGCGACGTCGTGTCCATCGCGCGCGCGCCGGGCGGCGGCGACCCCTCCGTGCCGTGCGATTGCCTCGTCTTGCGCGGCTCGGCGGTGGTGAACGAGGCGAGCCTGACGGGCGAGTCCGTGCCGCAGATGAAGGACGCGCTGAGTTCCGAGACCGTGGCTTCCGGACCGAACACTAATCTTGATATCGCCGGGGACCACAAGGTGAACGTGTTGTACTCGGGCACGACGCTGATGCAGCAATCCGCGGGCGATTTGGACTCGGGCGCGTCCGGCGCGTCGTTACCAAAGACGCCCGACGGCGGGTGTCTGTGCTACGTCCTTCAGACGGGTTTTTCGAGCACGCAGGGTAAACTGATGCGCATGATGGAGTTTTCCTCGGAACAAGTCACCGGGGACACGTACGAGACGCTCATCTTGCTTTTCATCTTATTAGTCTTCGCGCTGGTCGCGTCCGGGAACGTGTTCGTGATGGGCGTAAGGGACGGCAAACGCTCGCGGTACGAGCTCGTGTTACGGTGCGTCCTGATCTTAACGTCGGTCGTCCCTCCCGAGCTCCCGATGCAGACGGCGATGGCGGTCAACACCGCGCTCATCGCGCTGATGCGCGCGTCGGTGTTCTGCACGGAGCCGTTCCGCGTGCCCATCTCGGGCAAAGTGGACACGTGTCTGTTTGATAAAACCGGCACGCTCACGAGCGACAAGCTGGTGGCGACGGGGGTCGTGACGCCCGTCGTCGCCTCCGACGCGGAGGGCGCGCTCGATTCGGGTTCAAACGTCACCGGCTACTCGAAGCTCACGGCGTGCCCTGAAGCCTCGAAGAGCGCGTCGCTGGTGATCGCGGGGTGCCACTCGCTGGTGCAGATCGACGGCAAGACCTTCGGGGACCCGCTCGAGCAAGCCGCGCTGATGGGCGTGAAGTGGCGCTTCAACCCGAAGACGCAAACCGCGATGCCCACCGAGGACTTCAAGGACCCGGCGCGGGACAAGGCTTTGGCGGACGCCGAGGCGCGCCGCGCCGAAATCGTCGCGCGCACGCCCCCCGGGAAGCCCCTACCGCCGCCTGTGCCGCGGCCGGTGCCTCCCAAGCGCACGTGGCGCGGCTCGCCCTCGGTGAAGATCCTCGTGCGCAACCACTTCTCCTCGGCGCTGCAGCGCATGTCCACCGTGGCCACCGTCTACGGCGCCGGCGGCGCCGGCGGCGCCGGCGCCGACTGGGTGTGCCTGAAGGGGTCTCCGGAGATGGTGGCGACGCTTTTGAAAACCAAGCCGCGCGGCTACGACGCGGCGTACCGCGCGCTCGCGGAGGAGGGCATGCGCGTGATCGCGCTGGCGCACAGGCCGCTGAGCGAGGGCGAGTCGGCGCGCGTCAAAGACTCGCGCCGTCCGTTGACGCGGGACGAGATGGAGAAGGACTTGATCTTCGACGGGTTTTTGGCTTTCGCGTGCGCGATCCGCGTGGACACGCCGGACGTGGTTGCGGCGCTCAAGGCGAGCGCGCACTCCGTGATGATGGCCACGGGCGACTCGGCGCTCACCGCGCTGCACGTCGCGAACGAGGTGGGCATCGCGCGCGGGGGGCTCGAGAACGGGCTCATGCTCGCCGTCGTTCGCGCGGAGGACGACGACGACGGCGCGGCGAACGAGAGCTCCGAACCAAAACTCGCCTGGGTTTCGGCCAAGACGGATCCGGCGACGGAGAAGCCGACGCGCGTCGTACCGTACGTCGCCGACGGCGTTTCGATTCCAACGCTCGCTAAGACGTACTCGCTGTGCGTCACCGGTGAGACGCTTAATTTGGCGACGAAAAGCGGCGCCGCGGGCGGCCTGTGGGACTTTCTGGACTCGGTGGTGATCTTCGCGCGCATGAGCCCCGACGACAAGGAGCGCGTGCTGAAGCGGCTGAAGCAGCAGGGGCGGCACACGTTCATGTGCGGCGACGGCGCCAACGACGTCGGCGCGCTCAAGCAGGCGCACGTCGGCGTCGCGCTGCTCAGCGGCTTCGGCGGCGCCAACACCAAGAAGCTCTCCCCGGGCAAAGACCCAAAGGCGGAGGGAGCCGGCGATAGCGCCTCCGCCGTCCCCACGCAGGCCAAAGCTGAGACGTTCCAGGAGAAGATGAAGCGCGTGCAGGAGACGGCGGCGAAGGCGAAGGAGGAGAAGGCGAAGGAGGCTGCCGCGCGCAAGCGCGACCAGGCGGAGCTCATGGTGCTTCAGAAGCAGTGGTTCGACGAGGAGCTCGAGAAGCGCACGGCGGCGGGGGAGCAGTGGGCGCAGTTCGGCGCCATGAAGGCGGCGACGTCGCGCATGGTGGCGGAGACCAAGCGCCGCGCCGCCGAGCGCCAGCGCGCGCGCGGGGGCGCGATGCAGACGCCCGGGTTTGCGCAGATGATGCAGGAGATGGAGGGTGCGGAGGATATGGAGACGCCGCAGGTGAAGCTGGGCGACGCGTCCATGGCGGCGCCGTTCACGTCCCGGATCCCCTCTGTGCGGTCCGCGGTGGACATCATCCGGCAGGGGCGCTGCACGCTCGTTTCCGCGATCCAGATGCAGCAGGTGCTGGTGCTCTCCTGCCTCATCTCGGCGTACTCGCTGTCGGTGCTGTACCTGGACGGCATCCGCAGCTCGGACAACCAGATGATCGCCAGCGGGAGCGCGCTGACCGCCGCGAGCCTGGCGTTTTCCTACGCGACGCCCGTGCACACGCTCTCGCCCGTGCGCCCGCTTAGATCCATCTTCCACCCCGCCAACTTCCTGTCGCTCATCGGCCAGCTCGTGATCCACATCGGGTGCATGGTGTACGCCGTGCGCATGGTGAAGCACGCCACCGGCGAGGAAGCCGACTTCCCCGAGAACGTACCGGTGGCGGTGGTGCCCGACGCGTTGGCCAAGAACGCCACCGAGGAGCAGCGGAGCATCTGGGACCAGGGCCCGCCGTTCAACCCCTCGCTGTTGAACACCGTGGTGTTTTTAGTGGAGACGATCCAGCGCGTGTGCGTCATGCTGGTCAACTACAAAGGAAGACCGCACATGATGGGCGCCGTGGAGAACAAGACTTTACTCGTGTCGCTGGCGTCCATGGTCGTCGGCGCCTTTGTATGCGCCTTTGAGGTTTCGCCGTGGTTAAACAACTGGTTACAACTCGTGCCGATGCCGGACGACGCGTTCCGGTACAAAATATTAGGCACGTTGTTCGTCTCCGTCGTGGGCACGATCGCGTGGGACCAGATCATGCTTCTGCTCTTCGCGCCGCAGATCCTCTTCGCGGCGTACGCGGACACGCTCCGAGCTCTGCCGCGGCCGCGGGACCTCGGCAAGCCTTTGAAAAAAATCGCGTTCGGCGCGGCGGTGGCGTACCTGTACTTCCTGCACCCGGCGACCAAGGATAACGGATTCGTGCTGGTGGGAGCCTTCTACCTCTCCAAGATCGTGCTCAAGTGAGACGGAAGAGGGAGGGTTTTGTGCGAGTTTCATCGCCGAAACGTTTTGGTATTACAAAAAGCGCTCTTCGCGAAACAATCGTAATCGTCGTCGTCTCACGCCTCGGCGGGTCCGCCTCGCCCGCGCGACGACGCGAGCTGGCTGCTCCCCTGCCCCTTCCTGCGTTTCCGCGGCTTCTTACCCTTCATCATCCGCCGCACGTCGCGCCGCACCTCCCGGTACGTGCTCCGCACGCCCGCGCGCACCTCGGGCGAAGCGCCGCACGCCACGCCCAGGCAGAAGCCGGCGACGACGCTCATGTAGAAGAGGCTCCGAAACAAATCGCCGACGGGGCCGAGTCCTATGCGCCGGCGTCCGCCGCCTCCGTCCCCGCTCCCGTCGTAGTCCCGCTTCCACTGGTCCGGCATCGGCCTGTCCCCGAACGGACGTTTCATCTTCTTCTCGATGAGCTCAGCGGCGATCTCGGGGCGCATCACGTCCACTTCCTCCGGCGAAAACTCGAGCTCCTCCACCAGCGTCGCGCGCATGGCGTTGGTGATCATGAACTGCACGGAAGCGCTCATGGTCGGCGCGCGTGTCGGCCTCCGGCACGGCCTGCGGTCGCGCCTCGGCGCGGAACGGGGGCGTAGCGCGTGCGGGTCGCGCCGCGGAGTTCTCACGCGGGATGGGGGTGTGCAGGCTCGGAAGGCGCAGCCGCACTGTGAAGGGCGGCGGTGAAGGTTTTGCTTTCCGACGTCGCGCCGATTTGCTTCGCGAAATCGAGTCGGGAACGTCGAGGTGATTTCGCGCGCGCAGTTCTTCACTTCGCGCCGCGCGGTCACCCGAAGATGCCTCCGAGCGCGGGGAGCCGAAGCGAGCACTCGCACCACTCGGGGTACGACGACGATGAGACCTTGATGTTGGAGCAGGCCATGGACAAGGCGGACCGCGCGAGTAACCGCTTGGAGGTGCGTCACCGAATCCCGCCAAGAAGATGTACGAACGAGTACATAAAAACGCGAGCGCTTCGCGCCAAACTCGTCCCCCCCCTCGACGGCCCCAGCGCCAGACCTCCCTCCCGGACGCGCGGACCCGACGCCTCCGGACCGTCTCACCCGCTCGTCGTTTCCGCGGAAAAAAAAGTGCTCTCCCTCTGACCCGTTCGCGTCTCTCCCGCGCGTCTCTCCACGCGTCCGCAGGCTATCCGCGCGCAGGCGCTCCGCGACGCCCGCGACGCCGAGCGCGGCGATTTCGGCGTCGCCGCGCCCGCGCCGGCGAACGCCAAGGCGGACGCGCGCGAGATGGCCAGCCTGGTGGGCCAGCTCGAGCGGTACGCGGAGGCGAAGACAGGACGCGCGCGGACGACGGGCTTAAGGCCGTACGACGACGACGAAGACGCGTTCAACGCGTTGGGCGGATCGAACTTGGCGAACCGCGGATCGAACTCGGCGCGCGGGATGGGAGCCGAGACGCTCGCGGCGCCGAAAAGAGCCGCGCCGCCAAAAGCGACGGGCACGAACAGATGGGGCGCTCGGCGAAGCGCGAACGCCGCGGCGTCGACGCGAAGGAACGGATTAAACGCGTCGTATGGGATGGGTCCCGAGAACGGAGACGTCGAGGGACGCGTCGGCGAATCACGTTTCCAAGATGAAAACCGCCGAGGAGGAGGAGACGTCGTCGTCGACCCGACGTATCAAAACTCGCTCGTCGGCGGGTGGGACGCCGGGTCCGTCCAAACGTCGCGTTGGGAGACCTCCTCCGTTCCTGACTCGGACGTTCGGTCGGTGTACTCCGCGGCGCTGGAGGACAGCTTCGGCGGCGCCTACGTTTTGCCCGACGCGCCGAAAGACGAGGTGGCGCGCGTGGATGAGCGCGCTTCATCGGCGGCGGAGAACCTCACGAGGCAGAGAGCCGCGCTCGAGGCGCAAATGTCAAACATCGCGCGCGCGACGCGCGCGTCGGACGCGGCGGCGTCGCTGGAGACGGACGGCATGTTCACCGCGGGTAAGACTAAAACGGGGGTGGGCGTGATTGACTTCTTCGCCCGGGACCCGGGGGGTGCGGGGCCGAAGGGCTCGTTGGCGAAATCAGTCAACGAGCGCGCCAAAATGAGCGACGCGAAAAACAAATGGCTCTCGCCGGCGCCCGCGCGGCGTTTGGGACGAACGACGGCGCCGCCGGAGGAACCGTCGCCGATCGTGCGCATGCTGCGCTCGGTCTTCGGATGCGGGTGCGGGGGTCGGTGAACGCAGAAGGACGCTCGAGCAGCCGTTCGTGATCGTAGGTACAACAACAAAAACAGCGTAGTCTAGATAGGCCTATAGCGGTGAAAAACGCGTTCGGAGCCGTCCACCTGGCGAGTCGTCGCCGTCCGTCCCGCGATTGAAGTCAACGCCGTGCGTGTCGTGTGTTCTGTGCGTGCTTTGTCAAACCTTTTCAAAAGAAGACCCGTGTGCCAAAAGGGGTCGAGACGAGCGCTCGACGCGCACACCCGACGCGCACGGCTGCGCGCGCGCAGCAGTATCGCGGGCGTTCCCCCGGGCGCGTGCGAGGTTCCCTCCGCGCGGCGCGAACGGCGCGAACGGCGCTCGGGGCGGAACTCCGCCCGGTTCGGGGCGCCATGCCGGCCGGCACTTCCATCCGCGTGGAGGGCGGGATCCCGAACGTGACGATGCCTTCGTTCGACAAGTCGTTCCGCCCGGGCAAGGTGAAGGAGATCATGGCGGATGTGCTGAAGAGCCGTCTGGAGGGCCTGGAGTACGACCCGGACAACTGCAGCACGTGGTGCCGCGAGATCTCGGACGAGGTGAAGCAGAGGCTGAAGCTACTCGGGATGGAGAGGTACAAGTGGGTGGTGCAGGTGGTCATCGGCGAGCAGAAGGGCGCCGGCGTGCAGATGGGGTGCCGGTGTTTCTGGGACCCGAAAACCGATAACGTCGCGGAGGAGAAGTTCACGAACGAGTCCATCTTCGCCGTCGCGTTCGCCGCGGGGATATATCTGTATTAATAAAGACGCGCTCGAGTCCGACGCCGCCGCCGGCGGCGGCGCCGCTCTCGGCAAAAAATAAAAGGTGGACTTGTTTCGAAAGTCAAGTCGTCTAACACGCGGCGTCGAATTTTGACGTCGTCTTCGACGTTTCGTCGTCATCATCGCCGCCGCGCCTCGTCGTCTTCGCCCAGAAACGACCGCACACTTTCGTACACCATGAACGTCACGCCGCTGCTCGGCAACGTGCGCAGCACGTTCGGGACCATGCCCTTGTACAGGCCCGAAGCGCCTTCGCGGCGGATGATGTCGCGGAGCGAAGAAAAAAAACCGCGGTACAGAGGCGCGTTCGGCGCGGAGCCCTGCCCCGCGTTTTGTTTTCCGTCCAATCTCACGCCGACCGATCTCTCTCTCTGCTGCATGCGCGCGCGCACCACCTGCGAGGGGTACGTCACCGTGGACGCGAACAGCTTCGACAAAACGCCCAGCCACGCGCACTCGAACGCCGAGGGGGGGACGGTTGTTTGACCGTTCGGATCCGTCGTCGTCGTAAACGTCGTCTCCGGTTTTTTTTTCGTTCGCCACGCGCGAAGGCGCTCGTACGCGGCGAATTGTAACGCGCCGTGCGACACCAAAAACACGCTCGGCCCAAGACCTTTGTACAAGCCCGCGATGCCTTCGTTCCGCGCGATCTGCGCCAACGCGTCGACGAAACCGCGGTACGGCCGGACGGCGGTCGAACCCCTAACGCCCGCGTTTGCGGCGTCGCTTTGGCTTGTTTTTTTCTGGAGCTGCAACCTGGTCTTCACCACCCAGATGGGATTCGTCGCGAGGCTCACCACCAGGCCCGCCTCGGCGGCGCTCGCCAGGTGCAGGTGGCTGGGCAGGTGCTCGAGATCGCGCGCGCGGCGGTACCGAGCCTTGGCGTTGTTGTAGCACGTGAAGTACACGCCCCAGGATACCGTGGACCCCACCACCGCGGGGACCACCCCCGCGTAGAAACCGCGCGCGCCTTCCTGGCGCGCGACCGTGCGGAACGCGTGCACGGTGCCGCGGTACGCCGCGGCGCGGCGGTCGACGCCGTCCTGGACCTGCAGACGCGTCTTAATGACGTCCAGCGGGTGTAGCGCGAGCACCGAGACCATCCCCGCGGCGGCTCCGGACGTCGCGTCGCGCCACCACCGCGTTTCCATCCCGCCGACGCGCGACACCGTCGTCATCGTCCCGGACGACGCCCCGCTCGTCGACGGCACACCGGACGACGTCCTCGACGACGTCGCGGACGCAGCCTCCATCCCGCCTCTCAGATCGCGCCGCGGCCTCTCCGCGCGCGCTCCGCTGTGGCCGGCCGCGAGGAGGGCGAAGGGAAACGCGGCGGTGCGTGACGTCGTCGGTTTCCGTTTCACAGGCGGTCGTGGTTCCGTCGAGAGGGCTCGTCGCGTTTTCTGACGTTCACGAAACCGACGTTTGCCGTCTCTCTTTGGCGCGACGGCGCGAATCCAATCAAAATCTCTCACCCCCAGGTTGACTCATACAGACGCTCCTCTCCTTCCGACGCTCTTTTCACCTCTTGCGCATGTTCACCCCCGCGCGCATCACCTCGTCCACCAGCAGGAGCTGCGTCGCGATCACCGGCGCGGAGTGCAGAATCTGCGCCTTGACGATGAAGTTATCGTACACGCCCGCCGTGGTAGGGTCGAAGGGTTCGCCCGTGGTGACGTCCAAACCAACCTTGTTCCCCTTCGCCACCTCGTCCGCCAGCGCGATGCACACGTCCTGCGCGTCGTACCCGCTGTTCTCGGCGAGCGTCTTCGGGATGATAAGCATAGCCTCCGCGAACGCTTCCACGCCGCGCTTCGCGCGACCCTCCACGGTGCCGCGAGTAGTGGCCAACAAATGCGCCGAGAGCGCCGCTTCAAACGCGCCCGCGCCCGGAACCACGGCTTGGTCGGCGAGCGTGTTCTTGACGGACCTTAAACCGTCTCTTACGGCGTCCTTGAGCTGCGCGAGCGTGTGGTCGTTGGGCCCCTTGAGTAAGATCGTGCACGACTGAGGCGTCGCGACGTCCTCCACGAACGTGTACTTCTCCTCGCCGAGCACGTGCTCGTAAACCTTCCCGGCGGTTCCGAGAATCTCCGGCGAAAACTCCTCGGGCGAGTTCACGCAGACGCCGCCGCAGGAGAGGACCAGGCGCTCCATGTTGCGCTTCTTCGCGCGGCGCAGACCGAGAATGTTTTCCTTCGCCAGCATGTCAAGCGAGATGGGGTCGATGCCCTTCTGCGTGATCACCACGAACCCTTTGTCGTTCCCGTCGCACACCTTCTTTTTCAGCGCGATGACTTGGCGCACGACGTCGTCGGTGTACTCGCGCTCCGCCGCAACCATCCGCTCGCGCTGCTCGGCGTCGCTGTACATGAAGGACGAGTTCACCTCGGACTTCTCGTACTCCAGGCTCACGTTCATGGTCAAAATAAACGCGTCCTCCACGTGCTTGGGCATGTCGGGGTGCCTCGAGCCGTGGTCGAGCACCAGACCGCGCACCAAACGCGTGTCGCTGTCCAGCTTGTGCTTCATGTGCATGATCTCCACCATGTGCAGGTCGATGGGCTCCTCCGGCTTGGCGATGCAGCACACGGCGTCCACGACGATGGAGGTGAGCTTGTCCGCGAGCTCCTCTCTAAGCTTCGAGCGGAGCGCGGTCTTCGCGACGCAACTCAGAAGCTCCTTGTCGGGGTTCTCGACGCCCGCGCACTTCATCTTGAACGTCTCCAAAAACGCGATCGAAGCCGCCTTCGCGGCGTCGAATCCCTCCACGAGCACGCGCGGATGCAGCCCCTCGTTCAAGTAACGCTCCGCCTGTTTCAGGAGCTCGCCGATGATCAACACGGTGGAGGACGTGCCGTCGCCGGTGATGTCGTCCTGCGCCACGGCGGTGCGCGCGATCATCACCGCGGTGGGGTTCTGGATCTGCATCTCCTTCAGGAGCACGTTGCCGTCCTGCGAGTGTTTTTTTTTTTTTTTGGGAAACGAGGCGACGTCAGTCGGAGGCCTCGCCGCGCCAACCAACCGACGGAGGGCGGACGCGCGTATGCGACGCGAAAAGGAGATCTGAAAACGAGCGCGTCGTGGCGCCGATCGGGGCGGCGGCGGGCGTACCTTGGTGAGCTTGAGGTCTGCGGGCGGACGCGTGGCGGGGGCGACGACGTGGCGGCGCGGTTACGCGACGGGCGATGCGTGGGGGGAAGCGGGTGTCAGTCGTCGCGCGGGGTGCGCGGGGTGGCGAAAAAGGTCAACATCTCGCGATCGCGCCTTTCGCGATCTTTTCAAACGGCGCGCGCGTTTCGGGGGCCGATCGCGACGCGACGGGCCACGAGCGGTGATCTTTCGAGAGGGCTCGAGTGCGAGCGCTTCGACCCGTGGTCTCGAACGCCTGGACGACCGCGGTCGGGCGCGCCTCGGTATCAGGCCTCGACTTCCTTACCTCCCGCTCCGCCCACGAGCATCTTGATGGTGCCCTTCGGTCCCAAGTTGGACTTCATCACGTCCTGCAGGCCCTTCGCGGCGTTGATGTTCATGAACAGCGCCGCGGCCTTGGACATGATCTCCGCATTGGGGTTCACGGACCTCAGAGAGCTGGAGGCCATAGTGGTCGGTGTGTCGGTCTCTCGACGACGGTCGCTGCGCGTATCCAACTGAACAGTCGTCGAACCTTCGCGAGGCAGCAGAGCGGCGAGTGCCGGCGAGCTGTTTCCCTGTTTTTTCGCTCGCGAAAAATCTCGCACAGCCACCCGAGCCACCGTGTAGTCTCGAATTTTCGATGGTCTTCATCGCAGACTGTTTGCCTGTGCGCCGACGTTTCGAGAAAAACGGCGGCCCGAAAAACCGGTTCGCCGTGAAAAACCACCGCCGGCGCACCCGCTCGCCCTTTTCCATCCACACGTCCCCCGGACTTTAAGCAGGTGCGTGCCTCCGCCGAGCTCTGTCACGCGTCCACCGACCACGCGCGACCCGCCGCCGCGCGGTCGCGCGGTCGCGCGGCGCGCACCGCCCGCCTTGCCGGCCGCTTTCTTCTCTACGCGTTTCCGATTGCGGAGCGCCATCGGGCCACGAAAAGACGGACCCTAATATCGCGATCGCGACCACGCGCGGCGACGCGAGCGTCCCCGAGACGCGCGGCGGCGCGCGAGACGTCCGCGAAGGCGACTCGCGGCGGCCGCGCGCTTCCCCGCCGTGGTCGGCGCCGCGACGCGCGCGGGTGACGCCGCCGACCGACTTCTTTTTTCCCGCGCCGGAAAACCGGGGGAACCACGACAGACAACTCGATAATTGCGACAAAAACGTCTCAGCTTTTCGGGCAACCGCTGACCTCCCCGACTCCCTCCTTTTCCTCGCCGCAGACCCCTCTTTATCCATCAACATGGCTACCGACGGCAAGGAACACCTTTCCATCGTGATCTGCGGTCACGTCGACTCCGGTAAGTCGACCACCA
>ENA-OUOG01000825-OUOG01000825.1-marine-metagenome-genome-assembly--contig:-NODE-825-length-38839-cov-5.490842_pt1 | contig 38839 bp, 32 predicted proteins | sample MGYA00248635_ERZ508505 | MGnify/ENA primary metagenome ERZ508505 (study PRJEB26176, sample SAMN06267871) | marine metagenome | isolation source: Saanich Inlet, British Columbia, Canada | place: Pacific... | reverse complement strand
GTTTTGCTTTTCAAAACCCACCCCAAAATAGTTTGAGCTTACTCCCCAAATGTAATGTTGTCGAAGTAAGTTACGTTATCCGTTGATCTAGACTTAAAGTCTGGAAAAACAACAATTTGATCGATAATTCCAGAAGCTCCTTTTCCGATGCTTCCTGATAGGTCAAATGTCAATTCTTCCCACTCATTGATTTTGGTGTTTGCAACCTTCACTTCGGGTTGCGCATCGCTTGATGCTTCAACAAATTTAAGACCTACATCACTAATAACTGTCTTGTAAACCATAATTTTTACAGTTTTGTTTGTCGCATCAAATTCAAAACTACCAATGTCTGTACCGTGTTTTGATTCGCAGCCTGCATGAGGCTCACCACTCGCACGCGTTGTTATTTTAGCCACCTTTGATGAGGTGTTAATACCACTTTTGGATGGGTTATCTACAATTTCCAAAGAGGGATTGTCGTCATTCTCAAAAACAGTCCATGTCCATGAGGCGCCAAATCCTTCGGATTCAAAGTCAATGGGATAGAAAGGCGGAACTTCTGAATACTCTACCTGGCCAGTTGAGTCGTTAACTCCGTCTGATGAATCGTTGGAGTCAGAACAAGAAATTGCAATACTAAAAAGTAGTAATAAAAAAAGTGATTTAAATGATTTCATTGATTATTTGTTTAGTTAATTGAGGTCGCAAGCTAGTTAATTGTATTGATTTTTTTAAAAAAAAACGGGTTTTTAAAAAAATTATTTAATTTTGGGGAATTCTGTGTATTTTATTTTATGAACCACAAAAAGCAAATTGGTCGTCAAATAATAGCATTATTGCTATTTACTATACTTGTGCTTCCAATTGGTGTTCAATCTTTGCACGTTCTCGAAGAACATGAACACCCTTCTTGTAACGATAAAACTACACATATCCATGAATCCATTTCTGAATGTGAGTTGTGTGCTGTTCATTTTAGCTCTGTCAGATACGATATTGCTAAGTACCCCTCGCTGTTATTGCCTACAATTTTTGTAAAAGTCAGTACAGTCTTTGACTCTTTACGACTTCATTCGTTTACAATAACCAATACCCAATTACGCGCACCTCCTGTTTTTTCTTAACAAATAAAAAGAGTTATTTGGTTAAGTTAAATCAGAATTTATATGCGCCACTATACATTTTTGATACTGCTATTTTGCAGTATTTCTGCAATTTCACAAGATTGCAACAACACACTTTCGGGTAGGGTAACTGACTTTCATGACGGTTCATTAATGGTCGATGCAACCCTCATTATCGCTGGGACTGAACAAGCTGTACAGACCGATTCTAATGGTAAATTCATCATTGGAAACCTTTGCAATGATACCTATCAAATTCAGGTATCACACCCCTATTGCTTAACAAAAGGGTTTTCAGTTAAAGTTTTTGGTAATACGACCAAAAACTTTATGCTGGAACACCATTTGGAAGAACTTAATCAAATAATTATTGATGGGAAAGCCTATAATGACAAATCCAAAACGATTCTTCAAAGCAGTATTTCAAAAGAAGCCTTGGAACGTTTTGGCAGTGGTTCACTAGGCGATGCCCTAAACAGTCTGAGTGGTGTGTCTTCCCTAAATACAGGCAACACTGTTATAAAACCATTAATTCATGGTCTTCACAGCAGTCGAGTAGTGATTATAAACAATGGAGTTCGAATGGAAGACCAAGAATGGGGAGCCGAACACGCTCCCAATCTAGATATCCATTCTGTTGGAAATTTAACACTCGTCAAAGGTGCAGGAGCTTTGCAATATGGTGGAAATGCCGTGGGTGGTGTCATCGTTGCTGAAGCTTCAAAAGTACCCATTAAAGACAGTTTGTACGGTAGTACCCTGCAAACATTATCATCAAATGGGCGTGGCGCATTACTAACTACCGAATTGACTAAAAGTTACCTAAACGGCTGGTATGCTAAGATTCAAGGAACAATGAAGCGATTTGGCGACTTTAAAGCGCCTGATTATATACTGAGTAATACAGGTGTTTTTGAGCGAAACTTTGCTGTAGACTTTGGTCTAAATCAATTTGAACAGGGATTTGAAGGTTATTATTCTTTTTATAAAAATGAAATTGGAATACTAAGGGCTTCGCATTTGGGAGGTGCAAGAGATCAAATTCGGGCCATAAACAGTCCCAAGCCCTTGATCATAAACGATTTTTCATACCAAATCAATGAGCCTAAACAAGACGTAACGCATCATTTGTTACGTGTAAAAGGATTTAAAAGATGGAGTGGTTTTGGAAAATTAAGTCTTCAATACGACTTTCAACGGAACAATCGTTTGGAGTTTGACATCAGGCGGGGCGACGATAAAGGAGATGCCTCATTGGATCTAGAATTGGACACTCATACGATTTTACTGGATGTAGATACTCATTTGACCGAGCAAATTGACTTAAAAACTGGTATAATGGCAAGGTATCAAAGTAATTTTGCAGCCAATACTGGAGTGCGCAGACTGATTCCTGATTACGACAAATATGATTTGGGAATATACACCATCGCAGAATATCAGTTGAATGACCAGTGGTTTTTGGAAGTAGGAGGACGATTTGACCGCACCCAAATGGATGTTTATAAATTTTACCGAACCTCTTTTTGGGAATCCCGAAATTACGATCAACTATTCCCAGAAATGGTCGTCGAAGAAACAAACAATCAGGTTTTGACAAACCCACAATTGAAGTTCAACAATTTTTCGGCAACTCTAGGAGCTACGGTTATTTTAAATGATGAATCCAAATTGTTTGTGAATTATTCCCTTGCGTCAAGAGCGCCCAATCCGTCTGAACTTTTTAGCGAAGGATTGCACCACTCAGCATCGCGAATTGAACTCGGGGATTTGCGTTTCCATTCGGAAGTTGGGCAGAAAATTTCGTTAGCATTTCAAAAAAAGAATGCTGTCTTTGGTTATTCAATCAATCCCTATATCCATAGCATTTCAGACTTTATTCTTATTGAACCCACCAAAGTAGAGCAGACAATTCGAGGTTATTTTCAGGTATGGGAGTATCGTCAAACCCATGCACAATTATTGGGTGTGGATTTAGAAGCCTCTTATGTTTTTGCCACAAACTTTCAGTACAACCATCAGTTTTCTTTGGTGAAAGGATATGATAAAACTCAAAACAAATCCCTAATAAGTATGCCGCCTGTTAGTACTAAAAATGAAATCGTTTATCAAAATACAGCGTTCAACAATATCCGGTTGGCACTGGAAAGCGAGTACAATTTTCGACAAAATGAGTACCCTAATACTAATTTTGAAGTTTACATTCCAGAAACAGAAACCTATGAAACCGTAGATGTAAGTACACCACCCAATGCTTATCATCTACTAAATTTCAATTCCAGCATCGACCTTAAAGTGACTCATAAATCAACACTTACGATAGGACTCACAGTCACAAACTTATTGAATACATCCTATCGAAACTATCTAAATCGTTTGCGCTATTATGCAGATGATTTGGGTAGGAATTTTTTAATCAATCTTAAAATCAATTATTAATTTTTAAACACATACAAAATGAAACCTATAAAATTTATAAGCACCTTATTATTTGCATTTTTATTAGTAACCGCTTGCTCAAAAGATAACGATACCCCTGAACAAGCTCACGAAGAAGAGTTGATAACTACTCTAAAAGTAACACTTACTCCTAGCGGTGGTGGAGCCCCTATTTCTTTAGAGTATAGGGACTTAGACGGTGATGGAAACGAACCCGCTGTGATTACCGTTTCGGATAATTTAGCTGCTGGAGTTACTTACAATGGAGTAATCGTTGTTTCAAATGATGCTGAAAATCCTGCCGAGGACATTACAAAGGAGGTTAAAGAAGAAAATTTAGAACATCAATTTTTTTACACTCCGGGAGGTGATTTGGACGTAACAACATCTTACAGCGATTCTGATGATGATGGAAACGATTTGGGAATCGAATTTACATTAACTGCTGGGGCAGCAAGCTCTGGAACGTTAACATTTACCTTGCGTCATGAGCCAACCAAACCCAATACAGGTTTGAGCGATGCAGGTGGAGAAACCGATATAGCCGCTACTTTTAATCTAACGGTAGAATAACTATTGTTTGCAAGCATTACATAGTATGAGGATAAAAAGCAATCAAAGAAATTAAATTCTCGGATTATCTAGAATCATTATCAAAGTATTTTTTTCTAAATTAACCTGGAGTCATGTTGTGTAATTTTTTAAATGCTCGAAAAAATGACTGGTGGGAGTTGAAGCCAGATTCTTTTCCTAAAGCAACAATAGAATGGGTGTTTAAGTAATTACTTTTGATCAAATGTTCAGAATATAAAACTCTAAATTTGTTTAGATAACTTCGGAAATTCATGGAGTGATTAGCCATGATGGCATTTCTTATTTGAGAATTTGAAAACTGCGAAATAAAAACCAATTCCATCAAAGAAAAATCAGGATTTAAATACAATTTCTGAGTAGTAATAATAAAGTCAATTTTTTTGTTGATTTCATTACTATGAGTGTCAACGTTATAAACGTTAATTTTTGATATCAATGGAAGGTAGGATAAAATTCTAGAGTTTAGAATGTACTGAAGTAGCAATTAGAATTACTATTTATGCAAGAAAAATACATTGATGATTTTCATTTGCTACGCTGTTACTATTGATAAAGGACTTTAAATCTTTCTAAAAAACGTCAATTGGAGTTTGAATACTTAAACTGAGTTTCAACAGGAACGCCAAACAATCCCTCCAATTCTCCAATATTTTTTTTATAAAATGTAGTTTCTGGAGGAAGACTTAAATTATTCCAAAAATATTGTTTGTAGGGAGGTTTAAAAAGACTCATGTCTTTTCGAATGTATTGTTTTTTTGAATGAATTAATTTGGAGTTGTCTTCTAAAGATAAAACGTAAGCTTCATGTCTGTAGGCTACTGGGATATATTCTTTTACTTTTTTGTTGGTACGAGCTATTGCTTTTTTTACTTGATCGGGAGTTTTAATAGATCCATCCCATTGACGTTTGTGGTAACTTAAGTATAATTTGTTTTGTCTGTTATTTTTATAAATATAGATTGCCGTAAGGCTTTTTCCTATGTCGATCGCGGTCGAATTTTTTTCTACTTTGTAAATTTTAAAGGTGTCGTAGCCAATATAAAAGGTTATATAATTCCCTTTTTTATTGGTTCCTTTAATGACAGCTACATCTTCATTTTCATAAAAAGAGTTCTCAAGTTTTTTCCAACTGTATTGGTTAATAGAAAATCCACTACGCATGGGGTTATTTAGCTCCATAAATTCGATCGCATGCCGGTCTTGTTTGTTTTTAAGAAATCTATAGTCCGCTGAAGTTCGACTGTGAAGTACATCAAATCCATTGATAAAAGAGGAAGGTCCTCGATCAATTACATCAATGTATTGCTCAATAAAAAATCGGCAGGTATTGTCCTCTACAGACCAACGTCTATATAGGATGCCCAGTTTATGTTTCTTACTGACCGTATTGTCTTTTAGTTTTTTAAAAGCTTTCTTTACTATGCCTTTTGGAGACTCGAGCAATACCTCACTCAATGATGTAACTTTTTCAATCAAAACAAATCTTTTTTGTTTCAACGCAATAAAATCGGTTACACTAATTTCAATAGGTTCAAATCCAATGGAAGAAATCTCTAATGTATCCAACAATTCATTATTGGTCACATAAAAGCTAAAGCTACCCTCCTCGGTTGAGCTGGTGCCCATGTTTTTTTTGACCATTCCCACAGAAGTGTAAGGAATTGGATCGTCAAACTGGTCAAAAACCACTCCTTCTATTTTAATTAGACCTTGAGAAAAAAGAAAAGAAGATTGAAAAGCAACCATGGTGAGCGCTAATATCTTTTGTTTTAAAAAATTTTTCATTATTTAAAACTGTTTTAGAAAGTTCCAAACTCTGTTATAAAAATCAGGGTCGTTGGCTTGATTCAAACTATGATTTCCTTCATGAACACTGTGAAATCGAATTTCTTTTCCAGACATGCAATCTTTATAAATATATATCTGATCGTTATCCATCGTTTCTATTTTTGGGATTGTTGAGCAGCCAAAGGCTGAAGCCCAATTCAAAGCACTATCCGTTCCGCTTAAAAAAGTGTGCCCTACAACAGACTTTCCTCCCTCATAAGGAATAATGGGGTCTGCAGTTCCACACATTTGATATACTGAAACAGGAGCAGTTGATACTGAAGGAACCGTTCCGGCTATTAATTGACTAGCCAAAGGGGCAATAGCAGTAAAATAGGGGGTTTCAATCGCCAACTTATTTACCAAACCCGAACCGTTTGAATATCCGATACCATACACTTTACTAGCATTAAAAAAGGAATAGGTTTCTAGTTTTTTCATTATTTGTTCCAAAAAATAAACTTCATTAGCTTTTGATGCTTCTGTACCTAAATTCCATGATTTCAAATGCCCTTGCGGATATACACCAATAAATTCACCAGAGTTTACAAAACTTGAAAACCTGTTCACCCACATATCATTTTGACCTCCGTTGCCATGAAAAGCTATCACAATGGAGTGTTTTTCGTTAGGATTAAAATTAGTCGGTATGTGCACAAGAACCTCTCGCTGTTGCGAAACACCCTCAATGGTTTGCTGCACATAAAAAGAATAATCCTCTACGGGTTCGGGAGTATTTATGGAAACATCATCCGATTCATTTTTTGAGCTTTCGCATGAAATAAGAAAAAAACCTAGTACTATTAAAGTTGTCATTTTCATAATTATTAAAAATTTTTATATAGTAACTAAATCTTATTTCTTCAATAACAATCATTGCCAATTAAAATTAGTACAAAACTATAGGGTTAAAATCATCCCGTAAAATAACTCAAGACTCCTATTACTATAATCACAAGAAGCACTGAAAGCACAACATCTATGGTATCATAACTATTATCATTATCCTGTTTTTGCGAGTTGGTCAGAGTTCCAAAAGACAATCCCGTTATGGTTTTGTAATCGGGAGGAGACGTTAACAAACTCACTGAAATACATAGAACCACTGAAAACAAAAACATAAAGATAGCCATATGTGAAAAATTGACAGTTGCAAAGGCAAAGGCAAAACCATCAACAGAGACACCAGAGACAATTTGAGGTTGGTAATAAATTTCAGATCCTAATCGGAGAATTAGTAAAACCAATCCTGCTAACAAAGTGGTAATTGCAGCTTTTGAGTTAACTCGCTTCCATATGATTCCTAACAAAAAAACAGTAGTTACTGGAGGTGCAATATACGATTGTACGTTTTGGAGGTATTGATACATTACGCCCCCGCCAATTTTTTCCATAATAGGAATCCAAATAATTCCTAAAACAACAATAAATCCAGTAGCAATTTTTCCTGTATTTAATAATGATTTTTCGGATTTGTTGGGTTTGAGTTTTTTATAAATATCGATAGTAAAAATAGTTGAGCACGAATTAAATACAGAAGCCAACGAACTCATAAGTGCTGCCATTAGTCCCCCAGCCACCAATCCTTTCAAGCCAACAGGCAGAAGGGTTTTTACTAGCATAGGAAACGCACGATCTGCTTTTTCGATAGAGAATACTTCAGGGTTTTGAATGGATAGTGCAAAAGCAATAATACCTGGCACTAAGAAAATTAGAATCGGTAATAATTTTAGATAGGCTCCAAAAATAGCTCCTCGTCTGCCAATTTTTATATTATTGGCTGCAAGTGTTCTTTGAACAATGTATTGATCTGTACACCAATACCATATACCAACAATAGTTCCCCCAAACAACAACCCTGTCCAAGGAAAATCGGGATCAGACATGGGTCGCCACATATTAAAATGATCTGGACTTACCTCCATAACCGTTTCTCTCAATACAGTCCACCCTCCTACTTCTTGCAAGCCCAAATAAGTAATGATGACAGAACCGAAAATCAAAATAATTGTTTGTAGAGTTTCGGTATATATAACTGCCTTCATACCTCCAACAACCGTATAAATTCCTGTAAAGACAACAATTCCGATGGCTCCATACCAGAAAGGGATTGCTAGGAGTTCGGACACCACAATTCCGCCAGCATAAATTGTTACAGAAACTTTGGTAAGCACATAGGCTACCAAAGAAAACAATGATAAAAACCAACGAGATCGACTATCAAATCGTTTTTCCAAAAATTCAGGCATTGTGAAAGCCCCACTGCGAATATAAAAAGGTAAAAACAACCATCCCAACAACAAAACAATCCATGCATGGAGTTCGTAGTGAGCCATTGGGGCTCCTGATTCAAAACCGGTACCTGCTAAACCGACAACATGCTCCGAGCCAATATTGGACGCAAATATGGAGGCTCCAATAACAAACCAACCAACGTTTCTTCCAGCTAGGAAGTAGTCCTCAGTGTTGTTGTTTTTTTGAAGCACTACCCAAACAGCTACTGTTATCAGAGCTAAAAAATAGACTCCCAAGACAATCCAATCCAAATTTTCTAAAACAGACGTTGATAAAAAAATTAAGTTTCTCATAACCAAAAGTTTTATTTTTTTGTCTAAATATATTGATTTATAATATTTTCAAACAACTCTTGTTTACCACTTTGTAGATTTAATTCGCCATTTTCAAGAGCTATTTTATACAAATCTTGAAGTTGAAGCTTACCCGATTCAAACGCAGCACCTTTTCCTGAATCAAAGGAAGCATACCGTTCTTGGCGAAGTTTTTTGTATGGTGAAGAGGTAATGATCTTATCTGCAGTAATCAATGCTCTAGCAAAGGTGTCGGCACCGCCAATATGCGCCAAAAACACATCTTCCATGTCGGTAGAGTTTCTTCTAATTTTTGCGTCAAAATTCACACCACCTCCCTGTAAGCCACCGGCTTCAAGAAAAACAAGCATGGCTTCAGTAGTTTCTTGAATGTTATTAGGAAACTGATCGGTATCCCATCCATTTTGGTAATCGCCTCGATTGGCATCAATACTCCCTAACATTCCTGCTTTTGCTGCTACGGCCAATTCATGCTGCATGGTGTGCTGTGCTAGCGTAGCGTGGTTGACTTCAATGTTTAGCTTAAAATCTTTATCCAATCCATAGTTTTTTAAAAAACCAATTGCAGTAGCTGAATCAAAATCGTATTGATGTTTCATAGGCTCCATGGGTTTGGGCTCTATAAAAAACGTTCCCTTAAAACCTTGAGCACGAGCATAATCTCGAGCCATGGTCAAAAATTGTCCCATATGGTCTAACTCGCGTCCCATATCTGTATTGAGAAGCGACATATATCCTTCACGACCGCCCCAAAAAACATAGTTTTCGCCGTTAAGTGCCATAGTAGCATCCAACGCTAACTTAACTTGTGCACCTGCGCGTGCCACAACATCAAAATCCGGATTGGTAGACGCGCCGTTCATGAAGCGTGGATTTGAAAAACAGTTGGAGGTACCCCATAAAAGTTTTACACCTGAATCTTTTTGCTTTTGTTTGAGGTATTCAACTATTGCTGCTAAACGTTTTTCAGATTCTATTAATGAAGACCCTTCTGCGACTAGATCATAATCATGAAAACAAAAATAATCGAAACCCATTTTAGTAATAAATTCAAATGCAGCATCCGCTTTATCTTTAGCCGCTTGAATGGGATCTGAAGATTGATCCCAAGGAAAATTTTGAGTTCCTGGACCAAATGGATCAGAACCCTGTCCGCAGAATGTGTGCCAATATGCGATGGCAAATTTAAAGTGCTCACGCATGGATTTTCCAGCGACAATTCGCTCAGAATCATAATATTTAAATGCTAAGGGGTTGTCCGATTCTTTTCCTTCATAAGGGATGGCATCAATACCTTTAAAATATTCTTTACTTCCTATAAGTGTCATTAGTTAAAATTTTATTTGTTTGTATAATTCTTTTTTCCAATTGTTATATGCGTCAAGGTATAAGGAGCTATTTTCAATAGGCTTGAAAGTCATTACATGATCGTTATCGGTGATGTTTTTACCGAATCGTTCAAAATTCTTATCTGTTAGCCCGGCGGCTCTAGCAGCCCCTATAGCTCCTGTTGTGTTGTAGATTTCTATTTCGTAGCCAATTAAGGTAGCCAATGTTTTTGAAAAAATTTCAGATCTAAAAAGATTATCATTTCCAGCTCTAATTACTTTTATCTTAGCATGATCGTTTTCTAGAATTTCCATCCCATAAGCAAACGAAAAAGCAATGCCTTCCAAAGCAGCACGATATAGGTGCTCCTTATTGTGTTGATTCAAATTTATGTTGCAAAACTGCGTTCCAACATTCGTGTTATTGAGCATGCGTTCAGCGCCGTTTCCAAAAGGTAAAATAACCAATCCATCAGAACCTATAGCAACTTTAGAGGCTTTGCGATTCATAGTTTCATAGGATTCGGCTGAACTTTGGTTACGAAGCCATCTGTACATAATTCCAGCTCCATTAATACATAATAATTTACCAATAGTTGGATTTTCTTTTGAGTAATTTACATGCGCAAAATGATTAATTCTGTTGGCCTCTTTAGAAGTTTTATTGTTAGAGACGGCATAAATAACTCCCGAAGTTCCTCCAGTAGCAGCTACTTCTCCGTCATTAAAAACATTGAGTGAAAGCGCATTGTTAGGTTGATCACCTGCTCTGTACGTAATGGGAATTCCTTCGGGCAATCCTGTTTCTTCGGAAGCCTTTTTAGAAACAATACCTTGCGGTGTAAAATTCTCCACAATATTGGGGACTAATCGAGCATCAAAATCAAAATAATCCAACAGCCAATCGGCTACCGTGTCGGATTGATAATCCCAAAAAATACCTTCTGAAAGTCCATTTTTTGTGGTCACTATATCACCCGTAAGTTTATAGGCTATGAAATCGCCTGGTAACATAAACTTATGAATTTTATCGTACAATTCTGGCTCGTTGTCTTTAACCCATTTGAGTTTAGAAGCTGTGAAATTTGCAGGAGAATTTAGAAGCAATTTTGAACATCTTTCTGGAGAAAGTTCTTGAAAGGCTTTATTCCCGATTTCAACCGCCCGGCTATCACACCAAATGATGGCATTTCTGAGGGGGTCTCCTTCCTTATCAACCACAACCAATCCGTGCATTTGGTATGAAATTCCAATAGCACCAATTTTTGAAGGGTCTAATTTAGACTCTCTTATTATTCTTTTTGTGCCTTCACAAAGGTATTTCCACCAATTATTCGGGTCTTGTTCTGCCCAATCGCTTTGTTCTGAAAGGATAGACATTTCATGTTTGGGTTCATGAATACTTAAAATATTCTCCCCAGTCAAAGCATCTACAATAGCCACTTTTATGGATGAGCTTCCTAAATCAAACCCTATATAATATTGTTGGTTCATTACTTTTTTATTGATTATAGAATCTATTTTTAATCGAAAAACTATTGATAAGGATCCAACGTAATGATTGAGCCATCTTCTCGATAGTTTATTTCAGCTTTTTTGATACATCTCAAATGGGTTACTCCTTTGGAAAGCGATGAGTCGTGGTAAAATAAGTAGGTTTTACCTTCAATCTGACAAATGGAATGATGAGAAGTCCATCCAACCACAGGATTTAATATTCGCCCTTTGTAAGTAAATGGACCGTAGGGATTGTCTCCAATAGCATAACATATAAAATGTGTGTCGCCGGTTGAGTAGGAAAAATAATAATTTCCATTGTGTTTATGCAGCCAAGCAGCTTCAAAAAAACGACGCTCATTATCTCCCGAAAGTAACAGCGCACCGTTTTCATCTAAAATTTGAATTTCTTTGGGTTTTTCATCAAACTCAAGCAAATCATCGCTCATTTTAGCAACAAACGGCAACAAAGCAGGATCCTTATCATCAGGGATGAAAGCTGTTGGGCTTTCGGGTTGATCAGCATTGAAAACACCTGATCTCCAACGCTGCAATTGACCTCCCCAAAGACCTCCAAAATACATATAATAGCTACCGTCTTCGTCTTTGAATACGGCTGGGTCGATAGAGAAGCTTTCTTTAATTGGATTTGGCTGCGCTTTGAAAGGCCCTATTGGCGAATCACTTACAGCAACCCCTATTCTGAAAATTCCATCATAATCTTTAGCAGGAAAAAACAAATAAAATTTACCGTTTTTTTCGTTTGCATCGGGTGCCCACATTTGCTGTTTTGCCCATTGAACATCATCTATATGAAGGGCAATTCCATTATCCACAGCTTCACTATCAATTGAATCCATAGAAATTACATGGTAATCTTCCATAGCAAAATGACTTCCTAAATCATCAAATGCTTCTCCAGCATCGACATCGTGAGAAGGATAAATATAAATTTTTCCATTAAAATAGTGAGCCGAAGGATCTGCCGTATAAATATGGTGCACTAGCGGCGCAGATAGTGCGTTTTGGTTTAACTCCTCAAAATTGATGTGCTCTATATTGTCTTCTGGCATTTTTTAATGATTTCTTCTTTGTTTTAAATCCAATTCAATTTGATTTTCCATGTTTTTATTTATTTCATAGAAAAACAACAATCCAACCCCTACTAAAAACGGAATAGCTGGGTATATACTCACTAGGAGTTTTGTTCCTAAAATTGCCTCTGCAGTTTGACCCAATTCACTATTGGGAACATAACCGTAAGTATCAAGGATTTTAGTAACCAAAGAACTTCCAATGGTAAGTCCCAATTTTAGTCCAACCATCATGGCAGAAAAAATGATTGCTGTGGCTCTTCTATTGTTTTTCCATTCTGAATAATCGGCAACATCGGCTATCATAGCCCATAGCAAGGGAATTGTGATGCCGTAGAAAAAACCATGAAGAATTTGAGATCCAAAAATTAACTCTACAGATGTGGGTTTGAAAAAAATAAAAATTATAATAAACAATGTGGAAATAAATAGAAAGACTCCAAAGATATTTCTTTTCCCGTATTTATCTGCCAAAGCTTTTGACAATCCAATACCCAAAATCATAAAAATAATTCCACCCGCATTGAACAAACCAAAACCAGCAGACACAGGATCATTTCCAAAAAAATTGACACCTACACTAGAGAGAAAATCTAAAATGGGTTGAATAAAAATGATCAATTGAGGTGCGTTTACATAGTTTTCAAAATAATAAACGTAGGAACCTCCCTTCATAGCCAGTGATACAAAGGTTAGGGTTGTCAAAACTAGCATGATAATCCAAGGTTTGTTTTTGACTAAATCTAATAAATCCTCTTTGACAGTAGATTTTTGTTCTTCTGAAGGAACAACTCGCTCTCTTGTGGTAAAAAAAGTAATCAACAGCATAATAGTTCCTATAACGGCCAGCCAAGACATGACCAATTCAATGCCCAATGCTTTGTCTCCATTTCCTGCATAAATGATAATGGGTAACATAAAAACTTGTACAAAAAATTGCGCAAACATCACAGCTACAAATCGATACGAAGAAATACTGTTTCGTTCCTTCATATCTCCAGTAATTACACCACTAAGCGCAGAGTACGGAAGGTTGCTAGAAGCATACAATAAAAGCAATAAGGTATAGGTGATTACTGCGTAAATAATTTTCCCCTTATAATCGAAGTCTGGGGTGCTAAATGCTAGCACAGAAACAACTCCAAGCGGAATGGCTGTCCACAAAATCCAGGGGCGAAATTTACCCCAACGCGAAGTGGATCTATCTGCAAGAGCCCCCACAATAGGATTGAACCCAAAAGCGGCAATCGTACCAACAACAAACATAATTGCGGTCGCATCGTTGGCTTCTAATCCGTATATATCGGTGTAGAAATAGGCTAAATAAGTCATTAGGGTCTGAAACACAAGGTTTGCTGCAAGATCCCCAAGGCTATAGCCAATTTTTTCGATTACAGATAGTTTATTAGATATTGATTTCATAGAATATTTTTAGTTACTTTTAGTCAGTAGTGGTAGCTTGAATGACAGATTGGTAGGCCTTTTTGGGTTGATAATTCCTGTCAAACAATAAAGGGTAATTGGTTCGTCCTTTAATGGGCCAATCGTTGAGCCATGAGTGTTTATCCATAACGCCCCAAAAGGTAACTCGACTTATTTTATCCTTGTGTTTTACAAACAGTTTAAAAATATCTTCATAGCGTTTGGCAAGTTGATTTTGAATAGCATCGGGCAATCCGTTTGGATATGGATTCATTTTTGGGTCTCCTTCCAATTCAGAAAAATTCTGGCTTACTTCAGCACCTACCAGTTCCCATGGACTTGGAAGCACTGAGATATCTAACTCAGTAAACGAAACAGGAATTAACAATACCTCCTCAATTAGTCGAGGTAAGCTTCTATCTCGGATAAACGTTGATAGGTGTGCGCTTTTAAAGCAACAAATTCCGATTCCAACGCAGATGTGCCTCCATCAATATGAGAATAATTAGAGGATTCATTGGTTGAGGATGGAGTTACAAATTGTTGGTATTTGTTATAAAGCTTGTCCATTTTAGTAGCCGTAAAAATAGTATTGGAAAAACTAGAGAGGTATCCTTTGTAAGAAGACTCGTATTCCGGAATTCGAATCAGATAATTAATAAGAGGCCAATCCGTAGTTACTTCCAACATGGACAATGAAACAGGTGCTTCATTACCCTCCGACTTAAAGGCTTCATTAGCAGCTCGCACAACCCATTTCAATAAACCATCGGCGGGATCATGGTACAAATAGTAATTTCCTCTCTTATTGCCATAAGTATCCCAATTTTGAATCGAATTGTTAACTGCTAAATATTTTAAAAATCCTTCAACATCAAAAACACTTTCTAAAGACTGTTTCCATTGCTCTGGATCGGTGGTTCGTAGCGAGGAGTTTACCACATCAAACAACTCTTGAATATCTTCATTCAATGTAGTCGTTTGGTTTGTTTTGGGAATAAAATCACTCAACTCAAATTGGTCTGGATAAAATTTAGATCCTCCATTTTGAGCTTCGTAACTATTGCCCGAATTGGTCAAAAACTGACGTTCTAAAAGATCGGGAGTAAAATCCTCTACAAGGGTATACAACCCAAAATAAACGGGAGTTCCATTGCCTTTATCAACATATACTTCATAAAAAGAAGTCATAGAAGCAGGAACACCAAAATCTCGATAGAGATCCAATGCTAGCTTTTCTCTAAGTTGAGAATTATCATTAAAATTGGGATGAAGTGAAAGTTGACCAAACCCAAAAAATCGCTGATCTTCAATATCAGTATTAGTGTCTTCAAATTCGTCAAAATCCAATTTGAAGGGTAATTTTCCATTACCTGTCTTGAATGATTCGAAAGAACTGCTATTCCCTTTATAGCGAACGCCTACGTCGTACCATTGAATGCCATTAAAAAAGAAATCGCAAGAAAAATATTCCGGATTGGTCTGCGTATCATTGCTAGATGCCAAAGCGCCAAAATTGGCTTGCATATCCGAAAATTCGGATTCGGTTAATACAATGTCAATCCGATTGACTCGCGTTTGGTCAAATACTTTTTCATAATTGCGTTCAACCAAATTAGAATGCGTGTTTTCTCTCCAATCCTTGGTCGGGCTTACCAATTCCTCTTTTTGGCAAGCAGTTATAAAGAGAAATAATATTCCAACTAAAGCGGTATTTTTGATTTGTAATATCACGATTTTAAAAATTTAATTTGTGAATAAAAGATAGTCCTACAATACTTGTTGACTTGGGGTTGGATTGGTTCAATTCTTTGATAAACCTATAAAAAACTTTGATTTTCCCGATGTTTTTAATTCTGTAATCTGTTGCAAGTGTCATTCGAAAATTACTGAATTCGCCTCCAATTTCACGAAACAATTCTGCAGAAGCAATGGGATCTAATTTCCAGTTTTTTATATTGTACTTAACTCGAGTTTTAAACCGCACAAACTGTTTGTTAGAGGAATCAGAGTCCGAAAAAGATTTGTTTTGATATCGCAATCGATAGGCAAAAGTGGCTCTTTTAATGTCATGCTTGTATACAACACCCAAATGATATCGATTAGCGCTTTCATTGACAGAAACCCCATCTTCTTTTTTACTCATTGTAATCCAACGATAGGCCCCAGAAAGTTCAAAGTGGTTTGATAATTCATATGACAGGCTTAGCTGAGTGAAATACTCATCCAATTTCTGGCTGTTGTTTTTCAACCGAACTTGCTCTTCAAGTTCAATGTTCAATCGATCAACGGGCTTGTATTGAAGCCCTACCGAAGACCAAGTTTCAAAATCTTGCACGGTTTTGATTTCTTGAGCTAAAATATTTGAACCAAACAAAAGCCCCAAGACTAAACAATAGTATTCTGGGCAACAAAAAAACTTATACTTTGTCATTATAATAAATTATAACATTAACAGTATCTCTTAAAAAATCAACCGATCCTATTTCAATTTTTTTAATATGAAGACCTGTTCTATTTTCCAAATCCTCAATTAACAAATGTCTGTTTTCGGGTTTTATATTTTCGATGACTTCGTAGGTAATCTTTTTAGAAACCTGATGGTTTAAGGACCAAAACCACTCTGCAGCATACAAAGTAAAAACAATAATTGCATTGGCAGCAAAAAGCTCTGCAAGGCTCATTTTTTTGTTGGCCAACGCATTAATCACAGACACTCCTATTACAACAAACAAATAGGTCATTTCCTTAATTTGGATAGGATTGGTTCGATATCTAATAATTCCAAAAATGGCAAATAAACCCAAAGCCATCCCCAGATCGAGCTCAAACTTTTTTAATGTAAAACATATAAAAAACACAATTATACTAATCATGTAGTATGTAAAAAAATATTCCTTACTCTTGGAATTTTTATAATACAAAAAAAGGATAATGATCGTTAGGAAAAAGATGTTGATTCCAAAACGAAAAATCATTTTGAAAAAATCTTCATCAAACAAAGGAATTCCATAAAAGTCCATCAAGCTGATATTTTTTTAATTGTTAAAAGTTTTTTTTTGAATCGATTGTATTTGACATCTTGAAAATGTTGTAATACTCCTATGCAGTATTTACTAATACTGAAAGGGTATTCTCTGCTATTTCGCAAAGCCTGGATAATTGGAGAATTTCTATTGACACCCTCTTGTTTTACTTCTACTATGATAATTTTATCAAGAGACTTTACTTCCTGGTCTTTGGTAAACGAAAGATTAAAATCAATGGTAACTCTTTCATTCAAATCATTATTTACTAAGGTAATTCGCCTAAAATCATTGAATATCGAATGCTCTAATGTAAGTACTTTTGAAGTTGACTTTTGAATAAAAGCATTGGATTTTAATGATAGGATGTGCTCAAAATCTCCAATTCTAGTTCTGTATTTTGTTGTATATCCTTTCCCGTCCTTCTTTTTTATTTCCAAGAAAGCTAAATTAGAATCCACATACTTTCGGATGCGCACCTTCATTCGGTTAATTTTCCCATTATGATGATCGTGATAAAAGTCTTTAACCGATGTGTCAAAATATTGAGAAGAATAGGACATGATTCTTTTGTTGTCTATCTCCAAAACTCGATAGTGGTCAAAAACTGCATTCAAAATTGAAGAAAGTTTATCTGTAGGGATCATAAACTTTGTGTCAATTCGCTTCATTAAAGCTACCGAGTCCATTTCCTTCAAACCTATTGAAGGCATTTTTTGAATAATGGGTTTAATAGATGCTATCATGAACTGTATCGTTGTTTACAAATCAGAATCTAGCCAGTTCACTCTGTCAGTGATCCACTGTTTTAGATGATCCACTTCTTCTTGATAGGTGTCAAACCATATTGGATTTGGCCAAAACCATTGCCCAAGTGTTCCCCACAACTCATAGTTTTTTTGTTGGGATACATCGAGATGTTCACCGTATTCATCAATCTTTGCTAAAATCTCAGGCATACGGCTTTTAAAATATTGAAATCTATTTTTTACTAGACTCTCAAAGTATGGATCTTCAAAAAGTCTAATCCACCATGGATTTTTTTTGATGTGATACCCTTCAATCTCGAAGGAATCATAAAAATTCCACTCAGGATATGCGCAATTTCCAAATGACAAATCAAAATCCCAAAGGGGACCCATTTTAATTTTTTTACCGGGAACGTAGTTAAAAAATATACTCGAATACCATTTAGCATCAACACTTTTGGCGATTTCTTGAATTATATACCAGTCCACAAAGCTAGCTACATCTATAAAAGATCTATAGCCGACTTCGGGGTCTTTAAAATCAGGACCAAACAAAGCAGTTTCAAAAGCATCCAAGTGGTTTTTTAATTCTTGATATTCTGTTCCACCACTTTGAATTAAAGGGTGTTTGACAGTAAAGACAAGGTCATAAGCTGCGCCACCTATCAAGTTCTTCATTGTTGAGCTTTCGTACCTAACATCTGTTTCCTTAAGTCTGCCTCCTTGAGTCATCTCAAGCAAATAGCCTGTTGGACCAATATCCAGTCGATTGTTAGTAACCTCTGCCTTTTGTGCCAACAAGTAAGTCCCCATAGGCGAACCGTTGAAATACAAATCAACATATTTTCCTTTGGGCGTATATTCTAGATGACTCAAACTACTCATGTAAAAAGCAATATTATTTCGAATCAGTGATTTATCAGAATTTTCGGCCAACAACACCCATCTTCGATCGCTGGGCATACCCAAAACTTCTTGTTGTTCTAAAAACTCAATTTGATACGGTTTTTTGCCCAAGCCACTTCCATAATACCAAGTAGAATTCCCTCGACCCCTGATTTTTACTTCGGTTGACTCAATATCATCAAAATTCAATCCTCCGTAGAGCGATAGATTGGCGTTGTAATAAAATTTATCTTTTTCATCGGGATAAAAAATCTCTTGACCACCTTCAACATGAATATGAAGAACTGGAAGTCCAGTATCAAAAGCCAAACGAATCAGGTAAACCGAAGAAGATCTTTCGTCTGAACCGGTTGTTTTCACAACAACCTCCTTGCTAAAATCTTTGACTGTTACTCCACTCTCTACAGCTTCATTATCCATAAAAACAACACCCTCAGGATCCTCCAAAACAAAAGTTGGAATCAAATTGTCAATACTAGCCTCTTTGGGAGCCAATCCTCTAAAAGTATTTTTACCATCAAATTCTAAAAAAATATCTTCTTCCAAACTACTGTTTTTAGAAGATTCAAAAGTGATTTGCTGGATTGCTAATGAACTCAAATCAACAATTTCAACCGGGTCGGGGACATTAGTTTCTAAAATGGTGTCCAAAATTGGTTCATCTTCGCATGAAAGAAGGAGTAAAAAAATTGAAAATAATGTTAATTTTTTCATGTATTATTAATATTTAAATAATTTTTAAAATGTATGGAAAAAATTAGACCCATCAAAATAGTTAACTAACTGATTATGTTGAATTAACATAATCACATTTAAATCAATCAGTCGAAAAACTGAAATTTCAAATATCTCCATCAAAAAAACAGCTGTTTTCATTAACCCACTGTTTGAAAAATGAATCACACAAACAAAACAATTATTTCAGAAGTTTTATAATACTAATCTTTTAAAACAAACAATTTTTGAAAAACACTGAAAACACACACAGATTTCATAAATTTACACCTTAAATTCTTAATAACATCCGTTTTAGTCCCCACATGATGATTGTAGGAATTTTGAAGTTTTATAAAAATGTACACATATAAAAATCAATTTTTTAGGAATCGAAACAATAAGATTAACTTTGAGAATTGACCTGAAAAACATTTTGAAAAAGCAGAAACAGAAATTTTATGAAGGCATTGAAATCTAATATTGACCCAAAAAGCAGCTCATTTAAAGACAATGCCAAACAAATGAAATTGTTTGTTGAGCAATTACACAACCATCTCCAAGCCAGTAGGGAACAAGGAAATGAAATACAGGTTGAACGTGCCCGAAAAAGAAATAAACTATTAGCAAGAGAACGAATCGAGTTGGTTTTGGACAAAGACAGTCCTTTCATGGAATTGCTTCCATTAATAGGCCTCGAAAACAAAGAAGGCTTTGGGGCTGGAGGAACCAATGTGTCTGGAATTGGGTTAGTGGCTGGAAAACTATGTATGATCAACTCCAACGTAGGATCTCGAAAAGGAGGTGCTATTGACTTCGCTACCAGTGAAAAAGGAATTCGAATAGCAGAAATCACTATCGAAAACAAACTTCCCACTATCAATTTGGTTGAAAGTGGAGGTGTAAATCTTCCCGATCAAGATCGCGTTTTCAATAATGCTGGAGCGTCGTTTCGAGAAATTTCTAGAAGATCCAAAGCCGGGCTCCCTACCCTATCGGTTGTGTTCGGTAATGCTACCGCAGGAGGCGCTTATGTGCCTGGAATGTCTGACTTTTCTATTTTCCAAAAACAAGCCGCTAAAGTATTTTTGGCGGGACCGCCTCTAGTAAAAATGGCAACTAATGAAGTGTCAAGTGCTGAAGAATTGGGAGGAGCTGAAATGCACAGTCGCGTGTCTGGCGTTTCCGATTATTTGGCAGAAGATGAACGCGATGGAATACGAATTGTTCGTGAAATCATGGAAGTTATCAACACCTCTCAACCGCATTTAATTCCTGATAGCACCATTCAATCGCCCAAATTTTCTCAAGAAGAAATCATGGGCATAGTTCCTGCAAACCCCAAAACACCTTTTGATGTTAGAGAATTGATTGCTCGTATTACTGACGGTTCTGAATTTTCCGAATTCAAACCCGAATACGGAACTACACTGGTAACTGGTTGGGCAAAAATTCACGGGTATCCAATAGGCATTGTCGCTAACAATGGAGTGATTTTTTCTGAGTCCGCCAACAAAGGAGCTCAATTCATACAACTATCCAACAAAAACAACATTCCTCTTATTTTTATTCATAACACTACCGGGTTTATGGTAGGCAAAAACTATGAAGAGGGCGGCATTATTAAAAACGGTGCCAAACTCATTCATGCCGTTTCGGGAAGTGAAGTTCCCCACATTAGTCTCATGGTTGGCTCTTCCTACGGCGCAGGAAATTACGGAATGAGCGGAAGATCTTTCGAACCTCGATTTTTATTTACTTATCCGAATGCCAAGGTTAGTGTTATGGGTGCGGAGCAATTAGCAGGTGTTATGGAAATCGTCAAAAAACAATCTGCCAAATCAATGGGCAAATCACTTGATGAGAAAAAACTAAAAGCCGAAAAGCTGGCAATGATTGATGATGCTTCTAAAAAATCAACCGCTTGGTATTCCTCCTCGGAAGGCTGGGACGACGGAGTAATTGACCCCAGAGAAACTAGGAATTACCTTGGGTTTTCCCTCGCAATTGTTTACAACCAGCCCATCAAAGGTGCTAACACCTATGGGGTTTTTAGAATGTAAAGTACTATGAAAAAAACACTGTTTACGTCCATACTCATCGCCAATAGAGGTGAAATTGCTTCCCGAATCATACGAACTTGTAAAAAAATGGGAATACGAAGTATTGCCCTATATTCTGAAGTTGATCGAGAAGCCTTGTTTGTAAAACAGGCAGATGTAGCAGTTTTTGTTGGTGGAAATAGCCCCTCTGAATCGTATTTGAATCAGAGCAAAATCATTGAAATCGCCAAAAACCATAAGGCCGATGCCATTCATCCGGGTTATGGTTTTTTATCTGAAAATGCGTCTTTTGCCAAAAAATGCCGCAAAGAAAATATAGTATTCATTGGGCCACACCAAGACGCAATTCAAGCCATGGCACTTAAGTCCCATGCAAAATCATTGATGCAACAAAATGGAGTTCCTGTAATACCGGGGTACTCTGGAGACGATCAAACCCTAAAGACCTTAACCAAAGAAGCTCTAAAAATTGGGTTTCCGCTTATTGTAAAAGCGGTTGCTGGTGGCGGAGGAAAGGGCATGCGAATCGTTAATAAAAAACAAGAACTAAACGCCGCAATTGAAGCTGCTAAAAGCGAATCGCTAAATGCGTTTTCAAACGATGAGTTGCTTATCGAAAAATACATTCCCTCTGGAAAACACATTGAATTTCAAATCTTTGGGGATCATTACGGGAACGTTGTTCATATCCTAGAACGCGAATGTTCCCTCCAAAGACGCTATCAAAAAGTAATCGAGGAAAGTCCTTCGCCAGCACTTTCCAATAGTCTCAGAGATAAAATGGGAGCTGTGGCTGTCAAGGCTGCAAAGGCCATTGCATATGACAATGCCGGTACGGTTGAATTTATTTTAGATACCAAAACTCAAGAATTTTTCTTTCTAGAGGTCAACACAAGACTGCAAGTTGAGCATCCTGTTACCGAAGAAATTACTGGTTTGGATTTGGTACAACTCCAAATTGAAGTTGCTCAAGGAATGCCACTTTCTGTCAATCAAAACGATATCGTTGCGGATGGATACGCGATCGAATGCCGACTCTACGCCGAAGATCCCGCTGCTAACTATCAACCCGGAACAGGAATTGTTCATCAATTTAGCATTCCAAAAGTTGAAGGATTGCGCTTGGAAACAGCCGTCGAAAGCGGTTCCTCCATTTCCGTTTTTTACGATCCAATGATCGCAAAAATCATCGTCAAAGACAAAACACGAGAAAGTGCCATTCAAAAAATGATTTACACACTTTCTCAAATGGTTTGTTTGGGTATCAAAACCAATCAGGGGTTTTTAAAAAATTTGTTAGAGCATCCTGATTTTATGGAAGGAGCCTACGACACGCACTTTTTGGACATCCATCACCAAATGCTTGTTTCCAATAAAAATCGGCAGCAATCCAACGCATTTGCAAGTATTGCAAGCACCCTATTTGATTGGAACAAGCGGGAAAGCCAACGAATGCTTCTAAAACACCTTCCATCGGGATGGAGAAACAGTTTTTACGAGCCGCAAAAAGAAGCCTATACAACAGAACAAGGTCAGAAGATTACTTGCCAATATCGTTTTGAAAACGGTATTTTTTCTTTTTGGATAGAAGATCAATCATTTATTGTAACCATCGTATCCGTTACTAATTCCAATATTCATTTGGAAATTAATGGGATACTGACATCGTTTGAAATCGTTAAAAACGAAGCCGTATATTTCGTTCATAACGAATCTGTCGGAACTATTGAACTGCATCAACAAAGTCGTTTTCCTGAAATTGAACAAGAAAAAAAACCGGGAAACTACGAAGCCTCTATGCCCTCTCAAATTATTTCAATCAAAGTGCAAAAAGGTGATTTGGTGAATGAAAATCAACCGTTGCTTGTTGTTTCATCCATGAAAATGGAAAGCACTATTGTTGCCAACCAACAAGGTGTGGTAAAAAATATTGCTGTAAGCGAAGGTCAAAACGTAGAAGCAGGTTTTTTACTTCTTCAAATTGAAGAAAAGTAAGCATCTCACACCTCCACCGAGTATAAATTTTGGGAAATATTGAATTTTTTATGATTTCTTTGTGTAAGCAAGCCCAATAAACTCAACTACACAGGCGGGTTTTTTTTCTCCTTCAAGTTCAAAAACGATTTCTAGTTTGTATTTCGCACCTGCTGGAATGGGCGTAAATTCCATCAATGAAACTTTGGCTCTTATAAGTGAGTTTACTTGGGTAGCAGTAATAAAACGTACTTTGTCCAGCCCATAATTGATTCCCATCGTAACGTCTGAAAAAGCAAAAGTTTCGTTGCAAAATTTGGGAATAAGAGACAAAATAAAAAACCCATGGACGACAGTTGTTTTATAGGGAGAATGAGTTGCGGCCATTTCAGGATCTGTGTGAATCCATTGGTTGTCATCCGTTACTTCACCAAAAGCATTGATTTGTTCTTGAGAAATCGAATGCCAATTAGAAATTCCCAACTCCTTTCCGACATAATTATTCATTTCAGAAAGGTGATTAAATTCAGTTTTATAAGGAAGGTGATTTTCAGAGTTCATAGGGTAAGTATATTAGATTTAGGGAGGATAAACATTTTATTTATTAAGTTCATTTAATTTTGCGTTATTTAAATACATCGTGTTCAAACCGTTAAAGAACCACCATTGGCGTGTAAGGTAATTCCACTTACAAATCCAGCTTCTTTTGATGCTAAAAAAAGATATACATGCCCCATATCTTCGGGAGTTCCTATTCGTCCCACTGGAATGGTTGCAATGTTTGCTTTGATCACTGCCTCAGGCATGGAATCGGTCATTTCTGACTTTACAAACCCAGGAGCCACAGCATTGACAGTGATATTATATTTACCGACTTCTTGAGACAAAGCGCGTGTAAATCCAGCAATTGCCGCTTTGGAAGCCGCATAATTGGTCTGTCCAAATGCTCCTTGAAAAGCGTTGACCGAGGAAGCTGAAATGATTCTTCCGTAACCCGCTTCTTTCATGTGAGGAAGTACGGCCTTGGTGGTAACATACAAGGAATTAACGTTAACATTCATCACCTGATTCCATTCATGGGGTTCCATTTTAAGAAACGAACGGTCTCTAATTACGCCCGCATTATTGATCAGAATGTCTATTTTTTTATGTTTGGAAATAAGTGTTGAGACTGCATCAGAAACCGCTTCAGGATCGGTTACATCGACTTTTTGAAAAAATACATTTCCGCCCTCTTTTGAGAGTGCATTGGCGGTTTCTTGCCCCAAATCCAAAACATCCCAAAGAGCCACCGTAGCACCTTCATTGCAAAAAACTTTGCAAATTCCAGCTCCTATACCGCGAGCTCCACCAGTAACAATGGCAATTTGTCCTTCTAATTTTTTCATGGCATAAATTCAGTGTGTAAATTACAAATTATTTTATTCTTCTGATACAACTCTTCCATTTGATTTGATTACACCTCCCGCTTTTTGATCTTTTTTACATAGATTTACATTTTAACACGCATTCACAACAATCGTTTATGATCAATCGACAATATCTTTTAGCCAAACGCCCCAAAGGACTTCCTGAAAAAAATACATGGAAATACACAGAATCCCCAGTCAAAGAACTGCAAGATGGAGAGATGCTCATAGAAAATCATTATGTTTCACTCGATCCTGCCATGCGAGGCTGGATAAATGAAACGCGTTCTTACATTGCGCCTGTTGGAATTGGAGAAGTTATGCGTGCGGGAACTGTGGGACAAGTCATTCAAACAAAAGGAAATACAAAATTTGAACAAGGAGCTTTTGTGACTGGATGGGGAGGCGTTCAAGACTACACCCTTTCAACAGGAGATGGGTTTTATCAAATTGACGCTTCCAAAGTCGGTCTTCCTACTTTTATTGGAACACTGGGAATACCTGGAATGACTGCCTATTTTGGGATTTTGGAAGTCGGTGAAATTAAAAAAGGAGACGTAGTTTTGGTGTCTGGTGCTGCGGGGGCTGTGGGCAGTGTTGTGGGGCAAATTGCTAAAATAAAAGGCTGCAAAGTCATCGGAATTGCTGGAGGAAAGCACAAGTGCGATTACCTTATCAACGAATTGGGATTTGATGCAGCAATCGATTATAAAAACGAATCGGTACGAAAAGCTATCAAAAGAGAATGCCCTACCGGAATCGATGTGTACTTCGACAATGTGGGAGGCGAAATTCTTGATACGGCGCTTATGTTTTTGCGAATGCATGCTCGGGTTGTGGTTTGCGGAGCGATTTCCCAGTACAACGAAATGACTGCCAAAGGTCCAAACAATTATTTATCCCTGCTTGTAAATAGAGCTTCCATGAAAGGAATGGTGGTGCTGGATTATGCCAAAGATTATCATAAGGCAATGCTTCAAATGTCAGAATGGATGGGAGAAGGAAAACTGAAAGGCAAAGAAGACGTGTACCATGGCATGGATCAGTTTTATGAAACTTTTTTAAGACTTTTTAGTGGGGAAAAAATTGGTAAACTTGTGTTGAAAATAAAACAATGAGCAAAGCCTATTTATTTGATTTAGACGGTGTGTTTTATATTTCCAACCGACTCATTGAAGGAGGAAATCAAACCCTAGCACACTTACGATCCAAGCAAATTCCATTTCGTTTTGTGACCAATACCACAACACTTTCTCGAAGAAAATTGTGGGAGAAACTCTCTGGTCTGGGACTGGAATTGATGGAATCGGAAATTGTTAGTGCCAATTATTCTGGGGTATTGTATTTAAAACAACAGCAAGCGCGTTCCTGCAAATTGATTTTACATGATAACGCAAAAGAAGACTATCAAGAATTCGAATCCATCGACAATTATCCGGAATACATTGTCATTGGAGACATTGGAAATCGATGGAACTACGAATTGATGAACGAATTGATGAACGATGTTCTTAAGGGCTCCAAAATCATAGCACTCCACAAGGGACGTTATTTTCAAACAGATGAAGGGCTAAAAATCGATACGGGAGCATTTGTGGCAGGAATTGAATACGTAACCCAACAACAAGCTTTCGTGATTGGAAAACCAACCCCTTCTTTTTTTGAGTTAGCTGCTTCTGAATTTGAATGTCTTCCTCATGAAATCACAATGGTCGGTGACGACCTCATCAACGATATTTATGGAGCACAACAAATGGGGTATCGATCGATATTGGTGAAAACAGGGAAATATCGCGAGGAACTCTATAATGCTTCCTCTATTCGTCCCGACTCATTGATTCCATCCATTGCAGAACTTGTTCAATAATGCAAGTGTATTGGGATAGTTATAAGCACTTTGAAATAGACTTTTAAGGGGCTACTGAACTTCGCGAAGCAAATACACATAGACCGGAAAATGATCGCTGTAACCGCCTAAATAACTTCCTGCAAAACTTCGATAGGGATACCCTTTGTAACGTCCTTTTGAGTTTATTAGATACGAAGGATTGTAAATCCCTGCTTTCCAAAAATACCAAGAAGAAGAATTTTTTTGGAGCAACGAACCCGACACAAAAATTTGATCCAACAAAAACCAACTATCGCGATAAGCACTGGTTCCAAGTCCTTTCTTTTCCATGGCTTCCATAGGATTGTAAAGTTGTTTGCGTTTGGTTTTTTTTCGATCAGCAGCCGTTTGTAATGTCTTTTTGATACTTGCATCGGAGGGTGTATCGTTAAAATCACCCATATCAATGATTTTTGCCTTCCGATTTTGCTTCAATAATGAGTCAATAAGTTTTTTGTTTAACTCAGCAGCTTTAATGCGCTTGGGTTCGCTTCGTGCTTGCCCGCCGCTTCGAGAAGGCCAATGGTTAACAATGATATGAATTTCTTCTCCATCCAAAAACCCTGTAACTAACAATTGATCGCGGGTATAATCGCGCTTTCCATTGTCGTTGTACAAATACAATGGGTGGTTGTAAAAGCTCGTTGGAACAAAATGATTTTTTTTAAAAAGTAAGGCAACATCAATTCCACGCTCATCTGGAGAATCAAAATGAACAATCCCATAATTAGACGCCCTTAGTTGCGGGTCCGCAATTAAATCCTCAACTACTTTACGGTTTTCAACTTCACTAAGTCCCACTAAAGTTGGCGAGGATTGGGTTGCTTCTTTACCAATACCCGCAATGACTTTCGCCATGCTTGAGACTTTTTTATTGTAAATTTTGGTAGTCCACCGATCCCGTCCCTTGGGAGTTCTATCGTCATCGAAGGTGTTGGGATCATTGATGGTGTCAAACAAATTTTCAACATTGTAAAATGCAACCGTATGAATATTGAACGACTTTTTAGCAGGGGGCTGCGCAAATAATAAGCCCGTAAAAAACAAAAAAGGAAGGAAGCGGTAAAAATGTTTCATAGCTAGTAAATCTCTGATTTATCAAATGTAGATAAAAAAGATATTAAAAAAGAAAAAACACGTTCATGAAAATTACAAATAATATATTTGTTATTTAAATTTTAACAATGAATAATTTTTTAATTAGCATTTCCATCGGATTTTTAACTTTCAGTCAATTTGTATGGGCACAAATTCCTTCAGGATATTACAACAATGCTGAAAACACCACGGGAGCTCAACTCAAAACTTCGCTCAATTCGATTATTCAAGGACATACAGTTTACCCCTATTCTGCTTCCAGTACCGATGTTTGGGATATTTTAAGAGACACCGATGAAGACCCAAACAATTCCAACAATGTACTATTACTCTATACGGGACGCTCCCAAAACAAGTTTTATGTTGATGCTGGGTCTAATTTTGATTACAGTCAATTCGATGATGGAAATGGCACCTACGGAAACTCATGGAATCGAGAACATGTCTGGGCAAAATCGCATGGCTTTCCCGACGAAGAGGATCACGCTTACACAGATGTGCATCATCTTCGACCTACAGATCGATCTGTTAACTCAAGTCGAGGTAACAAAGATTTTGACAACGGCGGAAGTCCTCATAGCGAAGCTACCCTGTGCAAAACGGACACCGACAGCTGGGAGCCTCGCGATGCCGTAAAAGGCGATATTGCTCGTATGATGTTGTATATGGTAGTTCGTTATGAAAATACCAGTGAGTACGATTTGGAATTGGTAGATTATACAGGAACCGACTCTGGGCCAATTTTCGGGAAACTTTCCACTCTATTGGCTTGGCACAGTGCAGATCCTGTGGACGACTTTGAACGCAATCGGAACGAAGTTATTTACGGATATCAAGGCAATCGAAATCCCTTTATTGATTATCCCAACTTAGCCGAACATATTTGGGGAACGCAACAAGGCACTCCGTGGAACAGCTCGCTTTCTTTGAATTCAAATACGACCTTAAAACCGTTGCTTTTTCCCAACCCATCTAAAAACGGTTTGATTTATATCAACAGTTCTTCCTCATTTTCAAAGGTCCGAATTGCGTCCATTTCGGGTAAAATTTTATCGGAACAACCTTTAGAGATTAATCAAAAAAAAATACACTTACCCGAAAAATTAGGAGTTTATTTTGTGATACTTACTGATGTTTACCAAAACCAAGTTGCTTATAAAGTGGTGGTTGATCAAAAATAAAATCACATGTTATCAACAGTTGTTTATAAAAACTATTTACTATAATAAATTTTATATGTTGTAATTATTTAAATTTAAACTTCGAAATAAACTTTGAAAGTAATTGTTCCTATGTATAAAACCATCGCTATCCTTTTCTGCTGCATGCTGAGTTCAGTAGCATTGGCTCAATCGCATTCCGTTCAAGGTACTCTGCTTGACGAATCCTCAACTGAACCCATTGACCAAGCTGTCGTTTCTATTGGTTCGTCCACAACCACTCAAAGTGACGCTAATGGACGTTTTTTGATAGAAAATATTAATCCAGGAATCTACAACATCAAAATTCAACATCCTAAATACACGGACTTTGTTATGGTTTTTGAAATCAAACAAAAAGATATTGATTTAGGGGTTTTGTTAATGGAAAGCAATTTCAATCGAAACAACCTTGGAAATTTGATTAGTTTGAGTGATTCCGAATTGGGCGATGATGAAAATGATTCATATACCTCTGCTGGACTTTTGCAAGCCTCTCGAGATTTGTTCCTAAATCGAGCTGCGTTTGATTTTGGTCAAGTGTTTTTTAGAGTTCGTGGTTACGACTCCGGCAATGGAGACCTCCTTATTAATGGGGTCCGAATGAATAAATTAGCAACAGGTCGACCGCAATGGAACAACTGGGGCGGTTTGAACGATGCAACTCGTAATCAAGTTTTTACAAACGGATTGGAACTTTCCGATTACGGATTTGGAGGGATTTCTGGAACTACAAATATCAACACCCTTGCGACTGAATACAGATCAGGTACCCGGGTAACAAGTTCTACTTCCAACAGATCCTATACTGGACGCTTGATGGCAACATACAATACTGGGCTTTTGCCCTCGGGATGGGCGGCTTCATTGTCTGCTTCCCGAAGATGGGCCGAAGAAGGTTTTGTGGACGGGACACTTTATGATGCGTATTCGATTTTTGGATCGCTTTCGTATCAGCCTAACGATTCTCACCAAATCAATGCAACTTTTATTTATGCATCCAATCGTAGAGGAAGTAGCAGCGCCATTACCGAAGAGATCTACAATTTAGTGGGAAGAACTTACAACCCCTATTGGGGAAAACAAGACGGAAAAATCCGAAATTCAAGAGAACGGAAAATTGCCGAGCCAATTGTCATGCTTACTCACCAATACAGCAAAGAAAAGGTAGAATTGACGACCAGTATTGCCTATCAGACTGGTCAATTTGGAAGAATGCGACTGCAATACCAGAACGCACCCCACCCCGCCCCCGATTACTACCGCTATTTACCTTCCTACAAGCTGAACGAAGGCTCTTTGGACTACAATATTGAAAATGCAGAATTAACCAAACAATTGTTTCTTTCCAACCCACAAATTGATTGGACTACGCTCTATCGATACAATCTAAATAATCAAGATCAACAAAGTGTTTATACGCTTTCGGAAGATAGAAACGATGATACTCAACTAAGTTTTAGCTCAACCTTGATGCACAAGCTGAATGATCGCATTAAAATTATAGCAGGCATCAACGCCACTCAGTTGGATTCGGAAAATTTTGCCGAATTGAGTGATTTGCTTGGCGGTTCATTTTACAAAGACTACGATCCTTTTAGCAATACTTCCAACAATGTTGGAGCCAATAATATCAAAAAAGTAGGAGACCGAATTTCTTACAACTACACTATCGATGCATCTGTTATTGACGGTTTTTTACAAGCAGAGTACTCTACTCAAAACGCTAAAATCTTTGCCAGTGGTTTTTATTCCAATACCTCATACCAAAGAAATGGTTTGTTTGACAACGAACTTTTTAGCAATTCTCTTGGAAAAGGAGAAAAACTTTCATTTGATAACATCGGTTTTAAGGCAGGATTGAATTATAGCTTGAGCGGAGGACACAACCTCAGTTTCCATACAGGATATCTTACAAAGGCACCCAACATTCGAAATGCCTTTTCGAACGCAAGAACAAGCAATGACATTACTCCAGAAATCACTTCCGAAAAAATCATGTCAATTGATGCTAGTTACATAGTGCAAACGCCTACTGTAAAAGCGCGATTGACAGGTTTTTATACGCAATTTGTTGATGCAACCGAAGTTTCTTTCTTTTATGCGCAGGGAATTAGTGGAGCAGAGGTAACTCAAGATTTCTTTTCCGAAGCATTAACAGGTGTTAACAAAACTCACATGGGATTGGAATTGGGTACAGAAGTACAACTCAACACTACTTTCAAGGCTACGGCTGTAGCTGCATTGGGTCAATATACTTATTCCAACAATCCAGAGGTATATTTGTCATCCGATCAAATTAGTACGCGAAGCTTTGGCCCTTCAGCTCTGAAAGATTATAGAGTGGCCAACGGTCCGCAACAGGCCTATTCGATTGGGTTGGAATACCGAAGCCCAAAATATTGGTGGACCAACCTTACTGCCAACCACTTGTCCCATAATTATGCAGATGTTTCTCCAATTTCACGAACGCAAAATTTTTATATCAACCCCGAAAGCCCTAACGGTTCTCTTTTCCCTGATATTTCTGAAGATAAGGTGCGGGATTTACTCCGTCAACATCGCCTTGACGATGTATTTCTACTCAATTTGACAGGTGGAAAATCTTGGCGAATAGAGGGAAATTACCTCAGTTTGTTTGTTAGCATCAACAATCTTTTGGATGCATCATATCGAACAGGAGGCTACGAACAATCCCGAGCAGGAAATTACGAACAACTTAGCCTCGATAATGCCAACGGAACTCCTTCGTTTGGTCCAAAATATTTTTATGGTTACGGAAGAACCTATTTCATCAATCTAGCCTATAGTTTTTAAAAAAAATCCAATGAAAAACAACAAACTCACTCGAAAACTTCTTTTATTATTTGCTTTTGTCACACTATTCTCTTGTGTTGAAGATAGTGACTACGGAATTCCAGATCAGGCAACCGCTTGCGTTGAAACTAGCTTAACTGTCAACGCAACCATCGCTGAAGTCAAAGCCCTGTACAAAGGTTCCATTGTGCAAATTGAAGACGATATGGTCATTGAAGGATATGTGGTATCCAATGATCAATCCGGAAATTTTTTCAAAACGCTACAATTTCAAGATGCCATTGAGAATCCAACCGAAGGATTTCAAATTGATTTGGATGTAAGTGATTTGTATTTATTGTATCCTGTGGGAAGTCGTGTGCTCATAAGCGTGAAGGACTTGTATTTGGATAACTACAACGGCGTGCTTAAGCTTGGTGGAATATATGAACAAAGCAGTGGTTCTATTGCTGTTGGAAGATTGGATGCCGCACGTTGGAAAAACCATGTTTCGGGAACCTGTGATGAAATCAAAACCATTACTCCTACTTCTACTTCCGTTGCAGATATTACCGATGCAATGATCAATACCCTCATTACCGTACAAAATACGCAAGTTGACGTAGCCAATTTGTGTCAAACCTATGCTGTTGAAGGAGTCAACACCAACATCAACCTAATTGACTGTGATGAAAATGAGCTGTTATTGCGAAACAGTGGATACGCAGATTTTTATAACCAATTACTTCCAAGCGGAAGCGGAACGATTACAGGGGTTTTGGGTAAATTTGGAAGCGATTACCAATTATACATTCGTGACACTGACGATGTTTCGATGAACGATGCTCGTTGTGATGGCGTAGATTTTACCTGTTCGGCTCCCGAAGCCAATGCTACGATACAAGACATCAAAGACCTGTATGTTGATGATTTGGTTCAAATTTCAGAAAATCTAATTTTTGATGCTACCATTACTGCTAACGACTCCAGTGGAAACCTTTACAAATTGATTTATATCCAGGATGAAACAGGAGGAATTCGATTGCGAATCAATCAAACTCAATTGTATTTAAGAAATTATAAAGTAGGTCAAAAAATTACTGTTGCTGCCAAAGATCTTTACATTGACAACTCCAACGGTGAGTTGCACTTGGGCGGATTGTATAATGGCAACGTGGGTAATATTGAGGCAAGTGATGTTTACAAACATGTTTTTCTTGGAGATACAAACGAAGCAATTGCTCCTTCTGAAATCGATTTAAGCGCCTTGTCAGATGACCATTTGGGAATGCTTGTGAAAGTAAACGATGTTCAATTTATTGATAGCGGAAACTTCGTCGAGGGCAACTTCAGCACCAACCGTTCCCTTTCGGATTGTGATGCAAATAAAATTATTGTAAGAACCAGCAACTATGCTACTTTTGCTGAGCAAGCCCTTCCCTCTGGAAACGGTCCTATTGTTGGTATTTTAAGCAAATACAATAGTGATTATCAGCTGCTGATTCGCACTGAAACCGATTACGCTGATATGACTAATACAACTTGTGATATTTACGCCAATGCTACTCCAAAAACAATTGCTGAGGTTAGAGCAATGCATTCGGGAAGCAATGTTACGGTTGATGGTAATTATGTAGTTACTGTAACGGTTACCTCCGATAAAAGCACTGGTAATATCTTTTCTAGAAACTTATATGCTCAAGACAGTTCAGCGGGTATTTTACTTCGGTTTACCGAAGATCACAATGTTGAAATCGATCAAGAAATCAAGGTTGCTATTTTGGGAACTACACTTGAAACCTACAACGGTCTCTTGCAAATCAACAACATTCCCTCAGGAAATATCGTTACACAAACAGCGGGTACTGCACCCGCTCCTGTATCTGTTACTTTGGCTGAAGCGCTAACGGGAGACTACGAAAGTCAATTGGTAACAATTAGCGGAGTTCAATTTAAGTCCGGAGCCACCTATTCAGGATCTAATACTCTAACTGACTGTACCGACGAACTCACTGTTTTTGTGAATTCGGCAGCTACTTTCTCTAGTCAAGCTTTACCTACCCAAAACGGAGCAATTACTGGAGTAATGTCTGTGTTCAATAGTGTACAATTGTACATAAGAGATGCCAACGATGTTAATTTTACAGCTGATGCTCTTAATTGTGGAGGCGGCCCTGGAACGGGCCCTGTAGAAGGTCTATACTTCTCGGAATATGCCGAGGGTAGTTCTAACAACAAATACTTGGAAATTTACAACGGATCTACCGAAACCATTGACCTCACTCAATATGCCTATCCGAGTGTTTCCAATGCTCCTACTACAGTGGGACAACATGAGTTTTGGAATGAATTTGAACCCGGAGCTACTATTGCGCCTGGAGAATTTTACATCATTGCACACGGTTCTGCTGATCCAATCATTTTAGCCAAAGCAAATGAAACGCACACCTATTTGTCAAACGGAGATGACGGTTATGCCTTGGTTTATGGTACGGAAAGCAGCTATGAAATTGTAGATACCTTAGGGGATTTTAATGGAGATCCCGGTTCCGGTTGGGATGTAGCGGGTGTAACTGCTGCCACCAAAGATCATACGCTTGTTAGAAAAACTTCAGTAACTAAAGGAAACCCCAACTGGACGGCTTCTGCAGGAACCTCAGCAAGCGATTCCGAATGGATTGTGAAAGACAATGAGGATTGGTCGAATTTAGGCATTCGTTAGTGGTTTTTGAAAATACTTGATTTCTTTTGTAACATTTATGTGTCTTTTTGCGTATAACATGCAAAAGCTATAAAAAAGAAACTTTTTTAAATGAGACAACTGAAAATCACGAAGCAGGTTACTAACAGAGAAACCGCTTCCCTAGATAAGTATTTACAAGAAATTGGTAAGGTAGATTTGATTACTGCCGAACAAGAGGTAGAATTGGCACAACGCATCAAAGCAGGAGATCAAATTGCCTTGGAAAAATTGACCAAAGCCAATTTGCGATTTGTGGTTTCTGTTGCCAAACAATACCAAAATCAAGGGCTTACACTTCCTGACTTAATTAATGAAGGCAATTTGGGGCTTATCAAAGCAGCTAAACGTTTTGATGAAACCCGTGGTTTTAAGTTCATTTCCTATGCCGTTTGGTGGATTCGTCAATCGATTCTTCAAGCTTTGGCGGAACAGTCTCGAATTGTTCGTTTGCCACTCAACAAAATTGGTTCGATCAATAAAATCAATAAGATGTACGCCTTTTTGGAACAAGCACACGAGCGAGTTCCTTCAGCTGAGGAAATTGCCAAAGAATTGGACATGACCGTATCGGATGTGAAAGAGTCGATGAAAAACTCGGGACGTCACGTATCTATGGACGCTCCTCTAGTGGAAGGAGAAGACTCTAACTTGTACGACGTATTGCGAAGTGGAGAATCTCCCAACCCCGACCGTGTTTTGCTCCACGAATCGTTGCGAACCGAAATTGAACGCGCCCTAGAAACCCTTACTCCAAGAGAAGCCGACGTAGTCCGTTTGTATTTTGGTCTGGGAAATCAACACCCTATGACTTTGGAAGAAATTGGGGAAACCTTTGATTTGACAAGAGAACGCGTTCGACAAATTAAAGAAAAAGCCATTCGTAGGTTAAAGCATACCTCACGAAGTAAAATATTAAAAACTTATTTGGGATAAAGCACAAAACTCCGATTTACTCGGAGTTTTTTTTATTCCTTATTTTTGTACAAACAAAAAACGCATTCATGTCAAAAAAACTAATAGCACCTTCCGTTCTAGCCGCAGATTTTGCTAACCTTCAAAGGGATATAGAAATGGTAAACCATAGCCAAGCTGATTGGTTTCACATTGATGTTATGGACGGTGTTTTTGTTCCCAACATCTCTTTTGGAATGCCTGTCATCAAGTCGATGGCAAAACACACCCAAAAACCGTTGGACGTGCATTTGATGATTGTAAACCCAGACCCTTACATTCAAACTTTTGCCGATTTGGGTGCTGACATCCTTACGGTTCACTACGAAGCATGTACGCACTTGCACCGAAGCTTGCAAGCAATAAAAAATGCAGGTATGAAAGCCGGAGTTGCTCTCAATCCTCATACTCCCGTGGCTGTATTGGAATCCGTTATCAAAGAGGTAGATTTGGTGTGTATCATGAGTGTCAATCCAGGGTTTGGAGGACAATCGTTTATTGAAAATACCTATGAAAAAGTGCGTCAACTTTCCCAGTTGATTCAAGAGAAAAAAGCAACTACCCTCATTGAAATTGATGGCGGTGTAACGGATACTAACATCAAAAAACTTGTCGAAGCCGGAGCCGATGTTTTGGTAGCTGGGAGTTTTGTTTTTTCTGCTGAAAATCCAACAAAAACTATTGCAACTTTAACAACCTTAGCGAATTCCTAACCCGCTTCTATTTTTTGAGTATCTTGTATTGCCATGAAAAGTAGGGAAGAAAATCACTTTGTTATTGGTGTGATGAGCGGTACTTCATTGGATGGAGTCGATTTGTGTTATGTTCGTTTTTCAAAAACCAACATTTCCGATTTTTCTATCCTACACGCCACCACAATTCCCTATTCCAAAGAACGTAAAAAAACACTGCAAGACGCTTATTTTGCAGATACTGATACGTTGAATGCCCTAGACACAAGCTACGGAAAATGGTTGGGGAAAATTATTGAATCTTTTGTTCAAAAAAACGGTATTCAAAAAGTGGATTTTATCGCCTCTCACGGACATACAGTTCACCATCGGCCCGAAGAGGGATATACGCGACAAATAGGCTGTGGAAAATCCATTAGTAAAACTACGGGAATTGCAACCGTGTGTGATTTTAGAACGCAAGATGTTCAACTAGGCGGTCAGGGCGCTCCGTTGGTTCCTATTGGAGATCAGCTTTTGTTTTCGGAATACGATGCTTGTTTGAATTTGGGCGGATTTGCCAACATTTCTATGCATGATAAAGGCAAACGCATTGCCTACGATATTTGTCCAGTCAATGTAATGCTCAACTACTGGGCGCAACAATTGGGAGTTCCGTATGACAAAAACGGTCAAATGGCCCAAAAAGGAGTCATTAGCAAAAGTCTTCTCAAAATCTTGGAGTCCCTTCCTTTTTATTCTGAAAAACCTCCAAAATCGTTGGGCATTGAGTTTGTTGAAACAACTGTGATGCCTATCGTTAAAAATAAAACCCTTTCTCCTCAAGACTGCCTTAGCACTTGGGTGGCGCATTGCGCTATTAGAATCAGTGCGGAGTTGTCTTCTGACAAAAACCAGCGAACGCTCGTTACGGGTGGTGGGGCTTTTAATGCATTTTTAATTGAGCAATTGAAAGAAAAAACAACTAGCCAACTTGTAATTCCAAACCCACTGTTGGTCAATTACAAAGAAGCCTTGATTTTTGCCTTATTGGGACTGCTAAAAATAATAGGAAAAGACAATTGCTTGGCTTCGGTTACAGGGGCGACTCGAAATCACAGTTCCGGGAAAATTTTTATTCCCTAATTTTTTTTATCTTTGAGTAAACAGTACCCAAATCTGTTCTACAATCATGAAAAACCTACGGATCGTATCTGACACCCAACGACAACAAAATATTGTAAAAGCGACTTTTGCTGGATTTACTTCGCAAATGTTGTGGAATCGTTTAGCAACTCATCTTTTAGAACAAGGAGTTAGTCTGCGACATATTCATACACTTTTAGGGCATGGAAATTCAAAGACCACTGAAATATATGCGCCTATAAGCACAAAATCTCTTGCAAATATAAAGCGTACACTTGACCCTCTTATAGAGATTCAAATATCTCAAAAATAAGCTATTACAAATATAAAAACGTAAAAATATATAAAGGAAATAAACGAAATAGTGCGAATATACACTAGTTAGCCAACACTAAAAAAAATAGAAAAAATGCCAAGAGTTCAAGTAAACCATGTTGAAATATATTACCAAGTATTCGGCAAAGGAAAAGAAACTATTCTTTTCTCGCATGGGTATTTGATGAATAATGAAATGTTCAAAGGACAAATTGAAATACTCAAGGACAAGTTTAAATGTATTGCGTATGACCATCGAGGACACGGTAAAAGTGAAGTTACTCATACGGGGTATGAAATGGATAATCTTGTGAATGACGCGATAAGTCTCATTGAAAAATTAGAATTAGGTTCAGTCCATTTTATTGGAATGTCAACAGGTGGATTTATAGGAATGCGTATTGCAATCAGAAGACCTGAATTATTGAAATCATTGATTTTAATGAATACGTCTGCAGAAAAAGAAAGTATGAAAGCATTGAAAAAGAACAACACATTATTATGGGTAGTTAAAAACATAGGTTTTTTTCCTGTGATTGGTCAGGTTATGCCTATTTTATTCCACTCCAATTTTCTTAAAGACAAATCTCGAAAATCTGAAGTAAAGAAGTGGAAAAAAATTATAACAAGCCAAAAAAGAAAAGGAATCGTACCTTTTGGCATAGGTATTTTTGCCCGAGACAGTGTACTTGAAAAGCTTTCAGAAATTAAGATTCACACAGGAATAATAGTTGGCAACAACGATGTACCTACCCCTCCGCAATACAGTAAAAATATGGCTAGTATTATTCCTAATGCTGAATTATTTATTATTCCAGATGCAGGACATTCAGTAGCAGTTGAAAAACCCGAAGAGGTAACCAATGCAATAAGAAAATTTTATAATAAAATTGGACTATCTACAACAAAACAAAGGTCAGTTAAAAACCCTAAGGTTAGTGAGTAGAAATTCCCAACTACTCATCTCCAAACCCAATTAGAGTTACATAAAAAAAAGTATCTTTGCCAGCATTAAAACAATTATTTAGAATGACAACTTCCCACCCTATTGAAGCGCAGTTAGAATCCCTTGGATTTGGAATCTCGCAAAAAGACTTTGATCGTCCTTGGGGCGGTTTTTTGGTCATCGACGAAACCCAGGCGCAAGCTTTTTCAGATTATTTTTTTGATGGATTGGATGTAAATTCGTTAAAAATTGGCGGCAAATTGAGTCCAAAAATTTTAATCGTTCAACCCAATGCACGCCTTTCGTGGCAATACCATCATCGAAGAGCC